>OBOI01000404.1_pt1 | contig 15521 bp, 15 predicted proteins | sample 1670151 | NCBI WGS metagenome assembly OBOI01 (sample SAMEA104232303, study PRJEB22302) | sediment metagenome | biome: forest; feature: aquifer; material: sediment | place: USA | collected 2011-08-07 | depth 0.01 m | reverse complement strand
ATTTTGTCCTGCCGCTAACATTTTTAAAACTGTAACTGACTATACTCAATAAGCATTGATAATTGGCAAGATAATTGCTTTTGAATCTTGGATTTGCTTTAGAATCAAACTTCCACAGAAAGGTAAAATACTTATGGTCAACCAAATCAACGCCGGCGACACCGCCTGGGTGCTGGTCTGCTGCTCGCTGGTGTTACTGATGACGCCGGCGCTCGCACTCTTTTACGGGGGTATGGTAAGGCGCAAAAATGTTCTTTCAACTTTAACCTTGAGCTATACCTTTATGGCCTTGATTGGTGTACAGTGGATGCTTTACGGCTACTCCCTGGCTTTCGGCAAAGACATACAGGGACTCATCGGCGGCCTGAATTTCGCCGGCTTCAGCGGAGTCGGCACCCTACCCAATGGCGACTACAGCAAAACCATTCCCCACAGCCTCTTTGCGGCCTTTCAAATGATGTTTGCTGTGATCACCCCGGCCCTGATTACCGGCGCCTTTGTGGAACGGATAAAATTCAAGAGCTTCCTCATCTTCAGTCTCCTTTGGGCGACGCTGGTTTATGATCCCCTATGTCACTGGGTCTGGGGACAGGGTGGCTGGCTCAAAGAAATGGGTGTGCTGGACTTTGCCGGTGGCACAGTGGTGCACATTGCCGCCGGTTTTTCCGCTCTGGCCTTCGCCATTGTTATCGGACCACGCAAGGGATTTGGCAGGTCGCCAATGGAACCCAATAATATTCCCTTCACGGTCATCGGAGCGGGTTTATTGTGGGTAGGATGGTTTGGCTTTAATGCCGGCAGCGCCCTGGCGGCCGACGGTGTGGCGGTAAACGCTCTCATAACCACCAACACCTCGGCATCCGCCGCAGGTTTGGTCTGGATGATATTGTCCTGGCTCGATGGTCGCCCCAGCACTCTGGGCATCGCCACGGGCATGGTCGTTGGCCTGGCTGCGGTTACTCCCGCTTGCGGCTTTGTCACGCCCATGACGGCGTTGGTGATCGGCATGGTGGCCGCACCGCTTTCTTATTATGCCATGCGTTTCCGGGATAGGCAAAAACTCGACGAGTCCCTGGATGTCTGGGCCTGTCACGGTCTGGCAAGCACTTGGGGTATGGTTGCCACCGGGCTTTTTGCCACCAAAGTTGTAAACAGCGCCGGAGGTGATGGCCTTTTCTTCGGTAATCCAGGGCAACTCAGTGTGCAGTTGCTGGCAATTCTGGCCACCATCGCCTTTAGTTTCGGTGCTACCTACATACTAGCCAAATTACTGCATGCAAGCATCGGCCTGCGGGTCACCGCTGCGGAGGAGGAGGTTGGCTTGGACATCAGCTCACATGGTGAACGATCCTATTCTTAGCCCGGCTTGAAGATAAGAACATATTTACTTTGGAGATATTGCCATGTTAAAAAAAATAGAAGCCATCATTCGAGAAGACAAGGTTAACGATGTCAAGGAAGCCTTAAGTGAAATCGGCATTGTTGGAATGAATATTTTTGAAATCCGCGGTCACGGCCGCCAGGGCGGCATCAAGCTGGCAGGTCGTTCCGGCACCTACCAGGTGGACATGCTGCCCAAAATGCAACTAAACATTGTCATCAGCGAACGCAATCTTGAGGATACGATAGAGGCCATCCTAAAATCTGCTTACACCGGCGAACCTGGCGATGGCTTGATTTTCATTTATCCTGTTGAAGAGGTAATCCGCGTCCGTACCAGAGAGCGAAGCCAATCCGCGGTAATGTATCCCGGTGATATCGATGAAAAACGAAGCTTGGGTAAAAGGAGAGATTAGTACCTCCGCATAATTAGGCACACAAATTTAATTTATTCTTAGTATCTGCATCGATCTTCCGCTCTGGCAGGTGCACTGCCACAAGGATTTTGCTTTTTCGATCGGGTGTGCTATGGTGCGGACCATGCAACCACAAATCATTCCCCGAAAGGAACACAAGATATCCCGAAAGCAGGTAAGCCCGAATGTCCTGCGTACACTTTACCGGCTCCGCGACAACGGTTTCGTTGCTTACCTGGTCGGGGGCTGTGTCCGCGATCTGCTTTTGGAGAGAACCCCCAAGGATTTCGACATCGCCACAGACGCCGCGCCCGGTCAGATCAAACGGCTCTTCCGCAACTGCCGCCTCGTCGGCCGCCGTTTCAGGTTGGCCCATCTCCACTTTCAGAACGAAATTCTGGAAGTTTCCACATTCCGGGCGGCTGCCCCCACCGAAGAAACGGATCAGGAAGAGCCGGGCCCAAATGACCCCCCCCCACGTCACCTCAAAGACATGGACGGCATGGTTCTCCGTGACAACGTCTTTGGCACGCCGGAAGATGATGCGCGCCGCCGCGACTTCACGATTAACGCCCTCGCCTACAATATCGCAGACTATTCCGTGATTGATTACTCTACGGGGCTGAGCGACCTCCAAGAGCGGCTCATTCGTCCCATCGGTGACCCCTATGTGCGGTTTACGGAAGACCCGGTGCGCATGCTCCGCGCCGTTCGCTTTGCCGCATCCCATGAATTCGTCATCGAACCTGCCACGTGGGAGATTCTCTGTGGGCTATCCGCCACTATTACCCGCGCCTCAACGGGAAGGCTCTACGAAGAGACATTGAAACTCTTCCTACTTGGCGCCGCGCGACCGGTTTTTGACCTCATGAACACAAGTGGCCTTCTAGCCGCCCTATTCCCCAGGGTCAGGCAGTGGCTCTGCGAAAGCAACCATCACCTGACTATCCTGCAGGCAAATCTTGCCCGCCTCGATCAACGATACAAAAGCGGGTTTCCCCCCTCCCCGGCGCTCTTCTTCGCAGCATTCTTCGGCCCCAGTCTGGAGGAAGCAGCGCTTGTGCACAATCGGGAAGGCATGACCCGCCAACAGGCGCTCGATGCCCTGTGTTCCCTTGCTATGGAAGAGTTCTGCAAAATAGTGAGTATCCCCGGGCGGGTCACCAGTCAAGTGCGCGGCATCCTCACCATGCAACCATCAATGCACAGAAGACCACCTCGTCGTCCCGCCGTCATGGCCAACAGACATGAGTTTGCGGACGCTTTGGCATACCTGCGCATCACCGCCGAGGCAAGAGGGGAAAACCGAGCTGCTCTGGAATGGTGGGACAACTTCCTTGCGGGCCCCCCTCCCACAATCAGTACAGAGCAGTCCACCAATGGATCCCCGGCAAAAAGACGGAGCAAAAGGCGACGCAGAGGCCGCCCAGCTGCGCCGACTGCCGCATCCCCCCTAGCACTTTAGGAGACGAGCCATGAAAGTGTGATAGTTATTTCCTGACAGAAACTTAGAAGTTGAGCTCCGTCGGTTTGGGCGGGGTCTGGGAATAGTCATAGAAGCCCTTCCCAGTTTTCCTGCCGTAGTATCCCATCAAAACCATCTTTTTCAGGAGGCCGGGCGGCGCGTAACGGGCCTCCTTGTTTTCTTCGTACATAATGCCGCCGATCTTGTAGGCCGTATCAAGCCCCACAAGATCGGAAAGGGCAAAGGGGCCCATTGGATAAGCGGCGCCGAAGCGCATGGCCTGGTCGATATCTTCGATGCCGGCTTGCCCCGTTTCAAAGATACGGATGGCATCAAAGATGTAGGGAACCAAAAGCAGATTCACGATGAAGCCGCAATTATCCTTGGCGGCAATGCCGACTTTGCCCAGAGACTGCACAAATTTGAAGGCGGCATCCAGGTTCTCTTCGGCAGTGACGATGGTTTTGACAACTTCCACAAGCTTCATCACCGGCACGGGATTGAAAAAATGCATGCCGATAAATCGCTCTGGATGGGAAGCAAAGGTAGCCATCTCCGTGACGCTTAAAGAAGAAGTGTTGCTGGCAATGATGGTCGAAGCTGGCACGATGGTATCCAGCGCCTTAAACACATCTTTTTTAATGGCAATTTCTTCCGGCAGGGCATCGATAACCAGATCGCAATCCTTCATCTGGCCCAAATCCGTCGTACCGGTCAGCTTCGCGCGGGCGGCCGCTACACTTTCCGTTGTTACTTTCCCTTTTTCCACACCTTTCTTCCAGAGGTCCTCAATCTTCCTAAAACCGCTATCAATAAAACGCTGTTCAATTTCCCTGACGATGGTTTCAAAACCGGCCTCGGCACATACCTGAGCAATGCCGGCGCCCATCAACCCACAACCCATGACGCCTACTTTTTTTATTTCTTTCACCCGTTTCCCCCCCAAAGAACAGGACATTTTCTCATTGCCCTGCCAGTTATGACGATCTTTCCATTAGCTATGGTCATTTTACTCATAAACCTTTTCAAACATCACGCCTTAGGATCCCAAATGCGTATATATTTCTTATAGTTTATCTATCTTCCTTTAAAAGCAGGCGGCCGTTTCTCCAGAAATGCTCCTACTCCTTCTTTCTCATCTTCAGTGGAAAAAAGCAGCGCGAAGGCCTGAGACTCCAGTCTGAGGGCTGATTCCAAATCCACGTTGCTGCCGGTGTTTATCAGCATCTTGGTAACTTTCAAGGCCATAGCAGGCTTTGCAGCAATCTTAGCCGCCGTCTTGGCCACCTCAGCCATTAACGCATCAACGGGAACTACCTTGTTCACCAGCCCAATGCGGCAGGCTTCCTCAGCCTTGATCAAATCTCCCGTAAAAAGCAATTCCTTAGCCTTGGTTATACCCACCAGGCGCAATAACCTCTGCGTGCCGCCCGAACCGGGAATAATGCCCAGATTTATCTCCGGCTGCCCCAAAAGGGAGGTATCCGACGCGATTCTCAAATCACATGCCAGGGCCAGTTCAAGTCCGCCCCCGAGACAAAAACCGCTAATAGCCGCAATTACCGGTTTTTCCAGTTTTTCTAGATCGGAAATAGGGCTGGTGCGGCTGAAATCATAAGCTTTCATGGGCGAAGGGAGCGTGTTGAGGAGATTGATATCCGCCCCGGCGGCGAAATAGTCCGTGCCGCCTGTCACGACCACCACCCGAACATCGTCATCCAGGGCGATTTCCTTGATTAAAGCAGATAATTCCGTGATCATCACATCATTGATCGCGTTTTTCTGCTTGGGACGATTTAAAGTTACGGTTCCTACGCCTTTGTCCTTGCCGTATATCAAGGTAGTATAACCCATCATCAGCCCCTATTTCTCCAATTGTGATAAATTTTATTTTCGGTTGAGAATACCCGCTACATGGCATATCACCTTACAATTCTTCCGTGATGTTGTCAAGTTTTTTAGGTTTTTAAAATAGCTATAAGGCGGTGCGAAAATCGCCCTCATAAATTTATCGCATCAGAAATATTCTTGCCAAATGTCGGGAAATGTTTTAGCCTGCGCTGAATTTCACGGTGTTGCTGGCAGATTTTTATTGTCAGTTTTGCGCAGACCTTATTTACCAAAAAGGGAGATCAGGATATGACGGAAATAATTAATGTAACGGCAAGGGAAATTTTGGATTCCAGGGGAAACCCAACCGTGGAAGCGGAAGTCATGTTGACCTCGGGTATAACCGGTCGAGCGGCAGTCCCTTCGGGTGCATCGACGGGCGAGCATGAAATGCTTGAGCTTCGCGATGGGAACAAGAACCGTTACCTTGGCAAGGGTGTGGAAAAGGCGGTTAACAACGTGACAGACAAAATAGCGCCTGAGATCATCGGCATGGATTGTTTGCGTCAGAAGGAAATTGACTATGTTATGATAAACTTGGACGGTACCGAAAATAAGGGTGCTCTTGGGGCCAATGCCATCCTCGGCGTATCCCTCGCTTGTGCAAGGGCGGCGGCCAATGCCCTGGATATTCCGCTTTATAGATACATCGGCGGCGTCATGGCGACAGACATTCCCGTCCCTATGTGCAACATCTTAAATGGCGGGCAGCATGCTGATAACAATGTAGATATTCAAGAATTTATGATCATGCCCGTAGGCGCTCCAAATTTCAAAGAAGGTCTGCGTATGTGCGCCGAAATTTTTCACCAACTGAAGGCTGTATTGAAAGCGCAGGGGCATAATACTGCGGTGGGGGACGAAGGAGGATTCGCACCAAATCTCAAGTCCAACGAAGAGGCCCTCGCCTTTATTATGACAGCGATTGAGAAAGCCAAGTACAAACCAGGCAAAGAAATCGCAATTGCTCTGGACGCTGCGGCCAGTTCCTTTTACGAAAAAGGGAAATATATTATGGCTGCGGAGAAAAAACCTAACAAAACAGCGGCGGAGATGGTCAGCTTTTACCAGAACCTCGTAAAGAAATATCCCATTATCTCTATCGAAGACGGATTGGCAGAGGATGACTGGGATGGCTGGAAACTTCTCACGGACAAATTAGGAGCTAAGGTACAGATAGTGGGTGACGATCTTTTCGTCACAAATAAAATTCGCCTGGAGAGAGGGATAAAAGCGGGGGTTGCCAATTCTATCCTCATCAAGCTCAATCAGATTGGTACATTAACAGAGACCCTGGAAACAATTCAGCGTGCCAAAGAAGCCGGCTACACCACCGTAATCTCGCATCGTTCCGGTGAAACGGAAGACACTTCCATGGCGGATATTGCTGTGGCAACCAATTGCGGTCAGATAAAAAGCGGTTCCCTCTCCCGCACCGAGCGGCTGGCAAAGTACAACCAATTATTGAGGATCGAAGAAGAGCTAGGCGATACGGCCGTTTATCGGGGCAAAGCAGCCTTTTATTCAATCGGTAGCAGAAAATAGCGCCGCTCTAAAAAGACATTGCGCATACCAACTTTATCAGTTAGTTCCTTACGCCGCTTGCGCTTTTGGACTTTGCCAAACACTTGACGCCGCATTTGCTGCATTTAACCTCTACAGGCCATTGATCGTTTAAATCATCTGGTAAATCGATCGGGGCCTGACATTTGGGACAATTGGTGGTTAATTTCTTTTTTACTTTATTTTCAGAGCGGTGCGGGTATGCCTGCGAAAAATGTTCAACCTGGGGCGATAACTGCGCCGCATGATTCATAGCTTCCGTCACTTCCTCCGCTGCCCTGCACTCAACAGACTCATAAGCATTATCCGCCTTTGCCGGATGAATCACAGACATAATGACTTTACGGATACGGTCGTTGTCATCAACGCCCGCTAGGGATTTGATCCGGCCATAATCCTCAGTGGAAAGCGTTAGCTTTAATTCAACAGTATGAGAATCAACTAAGGTTGTTTGGAGGTCTCCGAGGGCTGTGGTGACTGCGGCCAACCGGGCCGAGGCATCATTTAGCTGCCCCCGCAATTTGCCTACCAAATCGATAACGGAAAGCATCTCCCCCTCATACGCAATATTTACATCTGCCAGATCGATTGTACCCATATCCCAACCCTTTGGTGAATTTGCGGAAATTGTTCCTTCCCAGCCGAATCATATGAAAAAGGAAGAAGCGTGTCAAGGAAAATAGCTTATATCTTTACTACAATAACGGTTATATTATCATGCCCACCTTTGTTTATTGCTGCCTGCACCAATTCGTCGCAAGCTGACTGAGGCAAGGGGTTATTCATCAGTATTTCCTGAATTTCCCTATCTGTAACAAGGTCATGGAGGCCATCAGTCGAAAGAAGAAATACGTCCCCATCCTGTACGTCATCCACCCTGGTAAAGACGGCCGCCAAGTCGTTATAACCACCTAAAGCTTGAGTTATTATGTGGCTACAAAAATGGTTTTTTTCATGGTCCGGCAGAATTTGGCCTATGTCGATCATTGCCTGATTCTTCGTATGATCGACGGTCATTCTTTCACAGAAATTATTTCGGTGGCGATATATACGGCTATCCCCAACATGTGCGATGAGGGCCTTATCATTAGCAAGGACCAAAGCAGACAGCGTCGTACCCATTCCGCGCAGTTCTTTCTGTTCTGCGGCGAAATTGATTAATTTCTCATGAGCCGTCCAGATGGCTTTCTCCAATTTGTCCATCTGCCATTCGCCGTCATCTGGGGTGTTAAAATACTTGCCATAATATGCGGCAACAACCTCTTCGCAAGCCATCTTGCTTGCTACTTCTCCGGCAAGATGGCCGCCCATGCCATCAGCAATAACAAATATCATCCCCAGCTGTCGTAAGTCATAGCGTCCAGCGCATTGATCGAAAACAATAAAATGATCCTCATTATTTTGCCTTAACAGCCCGGCATCCGACTTTTCATAATGGATAAGCTTTTCAAGCATAAAATCTTACTCCGACAATTTTTTATTGCAGCATTTTAGAATTTGCGCCTTACGAGAATTACTGAGAAGCTGCAATTCACCTATTTATTGTAATCTGTCAACTAAACTTTTTCTTCACGTCAGCCTATTTTCCCGTTTTCCTTGACATATACCCCTCTTTCCATTATACGTGCAAGAGTTATACTTTCTCTTTTACGATATTGGTGCCCATAGGTGGAATTGTGAATCGCATCGTGCTGAACCTGCCATCAGGTGTTTGGTTTGGCAAACTTTAGGAGTGAGAGCTGCCTGTGCCCTTCAATACGCTAACTAGAGATGATTTCCTGAACAGGGGATACGAGCTTAATTATCTAAAATCACTGCCAAAGCTAAAGAACAGCGCTTTGGGGGGGAATGTATTTCTCGAGGGTGCTGGCGGTATAGGCAAAACGGAAATGCTGAAGCAGCTGCACCGCTCTTTCTTCCATGAAGATGAAATCGCGCCCTTTTACTATTCCTTCAGAACAGCAAATAGCAAGGGAGCATATTTCGCAAAGGACTATTTTACCAGGTTTATAAAACAATATATTTCCTTTTTAAAAAAGGAGTCAGCCTTCGCCAATAGTGTAGCTGAACCACTCCATCGCCTTTTCCCAACAATTTCTTCACTCGGCTTGCCCTGGCTGAGCGACTGCATCGAAGACTTTCAGGATCACGTAAGCAAGAATGATATTTACTGGCAGATTATGGCTGCCATATCAGCGCCAGCCATCGTAGCTGAAAAAAGTGGAAAAACGGTTATCGTTCTCCTTGATGACTTTGATGCGTCTGAACACCTCTATGAATCGACCGTTGGTGATGCGCATGGTCTGACAAGCCTCTTCGGGGAATCGATGAGGCATAGTCGCTGTCCTTATATTATTACCGGAGCGGTCGGAGTTCTTGAGAATATTTTTACAGACCATTCTCTTATTGGAATGACAGAGCGGATGCGCCTAGGCCCCCTTCCAAAAGACATGGCCACCGCTCTTTTCAGGTCGCATATAGAGAAACTGGGAATAAACTGCATTCCCGCGGCACAGCTCAAGTTTCTGAGTTTATTGAGGGGAAATCCCTTGTACATCAGAAACATCGTTAAGGCCGCCTGGAAAATACAAAAAAAAGATATTGATGAAAATGATCTGAGGGAGTGTTACTGCTTTGACATTTCTGAGGGTGAAACTTCGTTCTATTGGTACTCCACACTGTGCCGTTTTGTCAACAACGACACGGGGCTACTAAAGACAGTCCTGACAGTCCTGATGCACTTTATCGAGAACGGGGCAATCGGTGACAGCAAGAGACTTGCAAAAGTGTTGGGATTGTGCGAGACCGAGACAGTTGCCGCCCTCGGAGCCATAAATGGCTCCGGTATAATTAGGTATGAGGATGAGGTAAGCAGGGATTTCATACGCTGCCGTTACATGGAGGAGATTGAGGGCAGGACTTCCGATTATGCAAGGGAAAAGATAGTAGCAAGACATGTTGTTGCAGAGGAAGAATCGTGTTTCGAAATGACGATCCCGATGGATGAAAATGCGGAGCTTGTGGTTGCCAAAGCTGTCGAACAAATCGGCAAAAACATTCATCTCGATGACGAGTTCCTGAATTTTTTACAACTGGCACTGATTGAGGTTTGCATCAATGCCATCGAGCACAGTGGAAGTTACGAAAAAAAAGTTTACCTTAAATTCATCACGAGACCGGACAGACTAAAAATCATCATAGAGAATTCCGGCAAGCCTTTCTCGCTAGATTCGTTAACGGATGTCCCCGTGGAGGAAAAACTACGGACAGGCATGAAAAGAGGTTGGGGATATAAGCTTGTTCGCGAAATTATGGATGATGTAAAGGTCGAACGGATTAAGGACAGGACAAGAGTGACGATGACTAAAGAAATCCATGGGGGTATCGATGACCCGGAAATTTGGACAGAGCTATAAACAATACACGAGGTAATTAAATGAAGTCGGCTCAATTCAGTGTTCATTCGAAACTATGTGGCGATGCCGCCATTATTTACCCGGTAGGATACCTGAACAATCTGTCGGGCGAAAGTCTTGTTAAGGAATGCGGTCTTTACATCTCAAAAGGCATCACAAAAGTCGTCGTAAATTTCAGCGAAACAGACTTGGTAAATTCTATTGGCATATCTTTGCTGCTCCAGATAATTGAAGACCTGAGGAACATCAAAGGCACTATTTGCTGCACAAATATGTCCAAGTTTCTCAGCGAGACATTCAAAATGCTAGGTCTTTTGCAGCATATGCACGTTTTTCAAGGTGAAAAGGATGCATTAAAATACCTGACAGCCGGGGGCAAATGAGTACTGAACTTAAACGGGCGCTTTATAATATAGCAGCTCTGGCCGATCTTGGGCAGGAAATAACATCCTTAAATAATTTCCGCGAAAAGATACAAGCGGCTTTTTACGTAATTACAGGCACATTTCTGGCAAATAAAGGCGCGATACTTTTTTATGACAAATCGACGAAAAAGCTGAGCACATTAACGCAAAAGGGTTTTGCAGCGGCGGATTTGGACAGGATACATCCGGAAGATCTCATGGTGCTAGGCAAGAACAAACCATTTTCCATAGGAGAATACCCGCTCTTCGCAATTGCTGATGCTGAAATATTGGCTCCCCTCTGGGTAAGGGATGAGTTGATTGGTGCGCTCATCCTCAGCAGCAGGTTTAACGCCTCCCCTTACACGACAGAAGACTTTGAACTATTAAATGTCATAGCAAACCAGATAGCCATAACACTTAATAATCACTCCCTTTTTCTGGATCTCACGGAAAAGCTCGAAGAAAACCGTAAACTTTACGAAGAAATGAGGCACATCTATCGCGGCACGCTCCAGGCATTCGCCGCAGCGATAGACGCCAAAGACGCTTACACAAAAAATCACTCCCATCGGGTTGCGAAATACGCCACCGCCATAGCGCGGGAACTCGGATGGAGTGAGCATGACATAGAAGGCATCTACGTTGCCGGTTACCTGCACGATGTCGGCAAATTGGCGATTAGCAACGACCTTTTGAACAAGACCACCCCTTTTACGCCGGTGGAACTTTTGGAAATCAAGAAACACTCGACACTTTCCCACAGCATCACATCGAAGATAGCATTCCCCTGGAAAGATGTAGCGGATATGGTCTGGCACCATCACGAACGTCTCGATGGCCAGGGATATCCTGAGGCGCTCGCAAAAGAAGCGATAAGCGATGGGGTTAGAATTATAACGCTTGCCGATTCGTTTGATGCGATGACTTCCCAGAGACCATACAGAAAAGAGATGGACGTGCAATCTGCCCTCAAAGAATTACAAAAATGCGTGAACAGCCAGTTTGACAACAAAATCATGCTCGCTTTCTGCAGAGTTCTGGACAAGGAAATAAAAGGCGAGCTTCTTGAACCTGACATATTGCCTCACATTGACAAAGATTCGGATCTCTCGGTCATTTCAGCATTACTTGAGGGCATTATTGAAGAACTTTCGGCTCCAGAAAGAGCGGGACAGAGTCCAGCCCCCTAGCCAAAGGTCGGTTTCTTGGGTAATTAGCGTCGCAGATTTGGAAAATTACCAAAAGGAGAAGGATATGCCGCGTTCCGACGTAAGAAAATTAATAAGGAAACAAGAGATTAAAGACAAAACCGCCGCCACTTTTCTGGAGGATTCGGAGCTAAGGACGGCCCTGGAAAAAATAGCCGAGGAAGACAACCGGAGCGTGCCTTATGTCGTCGAATCAATCATCCGCGATTATTTGAGGGAGAATAAAACATTAAAAGATACTGACGAAAAACGACGCAGGTTTGCACGGAAGGATGCCGGTTATGCATGCTTGATCGGCAAGTCGCATCTGCAAGCCCGCGATTTGATTAAGGGCACTATTTTGGACATCTCCCATGGCGGAATTAGAATTTCTGTCTCGAAAAGTTCAGAGATCGAGATCAACAATCTTTGTGACGAGACGTTCGCAGTCATCTTCACTTTGCCGCAATGCAACTGGCCAATACGCCTGGAGTGCCTTTCACAGCGTATATTCGACTATGAAGAAGAACTGCATATTGGTGCAATAATTAGCAACCATGACTGCTCGGTTTGTCTCGCCTTGAGAGAATGCATCTCTCCCTCCCCCGGCAAATAATTATTTGGGCTGCTTTTTGTCGAGGGAAGGTTCGTAGATTTTTTTCCATCGTCACTTCTGGGCCAGCTTGAGAAAGGGTGTCAACATGTCGATAGGGACGGGGAAAATAGTTGTGGAGTTATTCTCGGCAGCAATCTGATTTAAGGTCTGTAGATAACGCAGTTGCAGGGAAATAGGCTCCGTAGCCATTAAGGCGGCGGCTTCTATCAGCTTCTGGGCTGCCTGAAACTCTCCTTCCGCAGCAATAACCTTGGCCCGTCTTTCCCTTTCCGCTTCCGCCTGCTTGGCAATGGCGCGTTTCATTTCCTCGGGAAGATCTATCTGCTTTACCTCCACATGCGAGACTTTGATACCCCATGCGTCGGTGCTTCGGTCCAGAATTTCCTGAATGTTAATGTTAATCTTGTCTCTTGCGGAGAGTATCTCATCTAGCTCAAACTGTCCGCAGATACTCCGTAAAGTAGTCTGGGCCAACTGGGAGGTAGCGTACAGATAATTTTCCACTTTTACAACTGCATCATTGGCGTTTAGTACGCGGAAATATACGACAGCGTTTACCTTGATGGATACATTGTCGCGGGTAATAACATCCTGGGGGGGTACATCCATCGTGATTGTACGGGTGTCCACGCGCACCATCCGGTCAACAACGGGGATGAGAATAATCAGGCCCGGTCCCTTGGCGCCGATAACCCTTCCCAATCTGAATATGACCCCGCGTTCATACTCATTTAATATCTTGATGGCTGACGATAAAAACATGATGCCTAGGAATATTACCACCACCAACGGCATAAGTTCTGACATAAATCCTCCTTTATTTTGCGGTTACTTTAAGAATCATCCCTTCCACACTCACCACACTGACACGCTTACCTTTTACTATAAGCTGATCGCTGTAAGCCCGCCAATATTCCCCCTTGATAAAAGCCGTTCCCGTTGCGTGGACATCGGTAACAGCCTCTCCTACCTCGCCCACCATGGCCTCTTCACCAAAATATTGTCTTCGTTTCTGCGCCTTCACCACCATGACTGCAACCACAATAAAAAAAGATGATATCGTAGCAACGGATGCGAGCAACACTCCCCAGGAAAGACGCATGGCTGGTTCAGACGAATCGAAGAGCAGCATTGAACCTAGAACCAGGGCAACAATTCCTCCCACCGACAACACGCCATGGCTGATTACCTTTATCTCCGCGATAAAGAGAATGACCGCAAAGAGTATCAAGAGGACACCGGCATAATTCACCGGTAATGTTTGCAGGGAAAAAAAAGCGAGGAGGAGAGAAATGCCGCCGATGATGCCCGGCAAAAGGGCCCCGGGGCTGGTAAATTCAAAATAAAGCCCCGCCAGTCCCAGGAGCATGAGAATATAGGCGACATTGGGATTGCTGATCGCCGTCAGTATTTCCTGACGCAGACTCATCACTTTTTCGTTCAGGATCGCGTCTCTCGACTTGATTCGCACAGGTGATTTGCCGCCGGAAAGCATTATCTCCTCTTTGTCAATCATTGCGAGGAGCTTTGGCACATCTTCAGCTACAAAATCGATGACTCTATGGCGCAGAGCATCTTCAGCGGTGATAGAGGCGCTTTTTCGCACCGCTTTCTCCAGCCAGTCGGCATTACGTCCCCTTTGTTCGGCAATTGCCCGGACATATGCCGCCGCGTCATTTTCCACTTTCTGCGCCATTGTCTTGTCCATGGCGCCACCGATACCGATTGCCACGGGATGAGCGGCGCCGATATTAGTTCCGGGCGCCATGACAGCGATATGCGCCGCTGCGGTGATGATTACTCCAGCAGACGCCGCTCTGGCGCCGGGTGGATAGACAAAAACAATCACAGGAACTTTAGCGTTCAGGATGCCTTTGGCCATCTCCCGCATGGATGTATCCAGACCGCCCGGCGTATCAAGGAGGATGATCAGGCCGGCCGCACCGCTTTTTTCTGCTGCGGCAATACCGGCAAGGGTGTACTGGGCAACCGGCGGCGTGATGGCGGCATTGATAGTTATGACATCGAATACCGGCCGCGCTTGCTGAGCCAAAGAAAGGAGGGGGCATAGGAGACAGTTCACCAAGACAACGACGGTTGCCATGGTTATTACCTTGAGTGAACCCTTTTTGCTCATCATGATGGTTTCCCTGCCAATGTCAATTCCTTCATAACCAACTGTACATCTTCCCATACCTGTTTTTTGGCAGCAGGATTTCTCAATAAATAGGCGGGGTGAAAAGTGGGCATCACCTTGATTCCAGCGTAAGTATAGAAACGACCTCGCAAGGCGGTAATCGGCGCCTTCTGTTTTAGCAGGGCTTGTGCGGCAAAAGTCCCCAAAGTGCAGATGACAAGCGGGGAAATAGCCGCCAGTTGCCGCAACAAAAAAGGCTCGCAAGCGGCGATTTCCGGCGTTTCCGGATTCCGATTGTCGGGAGGACGACACTTCAAAATGTTGCAGATGTAAACGTCTTCACGTGCCAATCCCATGGCGTTGATAATTTTGGTAAGCAACTGTCCGGCGCGCCCTACGAAGGGCCTGCCTTCCCGATCTTCATCCGCACCAGGCGCCTCGCCGACAAAAACCAGCCGAGCGTGAGGGTTTCCTTCACCAAAAACGATCTTTGTTCTTAAACAAGATAGCTGGCAACGCCGGCAGTCACCCAAATCCTGGCGCACCACTGCCAGATCGCCCTGCCCTCCGGCAAAATTTACAGCAGTTGTATGGGGAGACATTTCCGATTGTGTCGTCTCTTTTTGCTTCTTTCCGGTGTGCCGACAGTCAAAGGGCAACGGTTTGCCCATTTCCTTGCTCCATAAAATCCGGGATTTCAGGGAAGTAAGTATGTCGGACAACTCCACCTGCAGGTCTTCATTCATTATGGAACCTAACCTTGTCAAGTATCCTGCTCGCTACCTGCATTTTGTTCATGAGGGGGAGGTCTTCCCGCGTCCCATTGCGACCGATGATAGTTACGATATTAGTATCATACTGGAAACCTGAACCTGGCTGGGCCAGCAAATTAGCGACAATGTAATCCATATTCTTAGTCTCCATTTTAGCGATGGCATTTTCCACCAGGTTCTCCGTTTCCATGGCAAAGCCTATAATGATCCTATTGTCCTTATGCCGCCCCAGCTCGGCAATAATGTCGGGATTTCTTTCCAGGGTGAGTTG
>OBOI01000403.1_pt1 | contig 15525 bp, 16 predicted proteins | sample 1670151 | NCBI WGS metagenome assembly OBOI01 (sample SAMEA104232303, study PRJEB22302) | sediment metagenome | biome: forest; feature: aquifer; material: sediment | place: USA | collected 2011-08-07 | depth 0.01 m | reverse complement strand
TCCCCTCCCCGCCATCACCCCGCTACCGCTACTGCTCGGTAACGCCCAGCCGCCACCCTTGTCACCCAGCGGTGACAAGAGCCCCCGGCCATTGCCCGTTTCCCTTAGAGCCACAAGGAACTACGCCTCTGGCACCGCAATTGCTAGGGGGTACCCGACGAGAATGACTCGATCACTGCCGCGCCGACCTGGACGATCCAGGGGGTGCGGGCGGTGAGTAATGACGGGAAGGACTGCCATGCGCACTTTATTCAACCCCAAGACCCTGAAATTCTTCGTCCTCACCTCCATCTCGGCCATCACCCTGGTCCTGTTCGTCGGCACGCTGTGCACGACCACCACCCTGTACGAGGGTATGCTGTCGGAGCAGGCCCAGAAGACCTCCCGGGGCATCTCGTTGCAGACCTACACCTCCATCCTGCAACTGATGCGCATGGGTGCCAGCCACGAAGACCTCCAGGAGTTTGTCCGCGCCACCCAAAACGCCCACAAGGACACCCCGTACACGGTGGCGATCTACCGAGGGGCCCTGGTGGCCCAACAGTCCGGCCCCCCGGCGGAGAGCGACTTACCCCCGGAGATCCGCCAGACCTTTGCCACCGGCGAGACCACCAGTTACGACCACAACGGCAGCACCCACAACGTCTACCCGCTGAAGGCGGAAGCGATGTGCCTCCGTTGCCACTCCCGGATCAAGACCGGCGAGGTCTTGGGCGTGGTCGAAGTCGCCCAGAGTCTCCACAAGATCGCGGCGGAGATGCGCTCACGCTACACCGGTCTCTTTGTCGGCTATGGTCTGCTGGTGTTGCTCACCGCGGCGGGCCTCGCCACCGTGGTGGTCAAGCGCATCGGCCGCACGGTCACCCTCTTCCAAACCAAGACCGCCGCCATCAACAGCGTCGACGACCTCAACCTCTTAGACCTCGGCACCATCGACTTTGGTTTCGAGGAGTTGAATACCGCCTTTCTCCATGTGGAGGGCATGGTCCAACGGCTGCAAGAGATCGCGGTGGACAAGGAGATCCTCTCCCTGAAGATCAAGATGTCCAACAAACTGATCATCACCTCCAACATGATCCACAACTGGCACACGTTCGTCATGGAGCTGCTGGCGGATATCCACCGCATCGTCCCCATCTATGCCATCGCCGCGGTCTGCCAGGACGACGGCCACGATGGCCGTGCGGAGATCTTTTGGCTCAACAACCAGTCGCCGGCCACCAAGGAGCGGATGGAGGGGCTGTTCCGTGCCCAATTGGCAGGCACGAGCGCGGCGGCCCGGCCCTTGACCAACATCAGCCATCATGTTACCGACCCGGAGAGTCTCCTGCCGGAGCTGGAGGCGGATGATATCGCCATCCATAGCAAGACCCTCACTCTCGAACTGCCGAAGATGCGCGGGGTGGTCGCTATCGCCGTGCCGGCCCAAGACGCCGCCGACCCCACCCGTCGCATCGTCACCGAGAGCATCCTCACCACCCTGCTCAATCTGGTCGGCTCGGTCCACGCCATCTCCAAGTACACCAAGGACCTGGAGTACTACGCCACCCGGGATCCGCTCACCCATCTCCACAACCAGCGCATGTTTTGGGAACTGCTTGAGTACGAGGTGGGCCGGGCCACCCGCCACGCCTATCGCTTTGCGGTCCTGGTCATCGACATGGACAACTTCAAGCTGATCAATGACCTCTATGGCCATGCCTTCGGCGACACCTACCTCAAGGCCTTTGCCGGGGTCCTGCGGCAGGCCAGCCGGGAGGGGGATTTTGTCGCCCGCTACGGCGGCGACGAGTTCGCCATCCTCCTCCCGGAGACCACCCAAGAGCAGGCCTACCTGGTGGCCAAACGGATGAGCACCATGATCAACGAGATGCGCCTCTGCGCCCCGGACCACACCATGGTGACGGCGACCTCCTCCATCGGCGTGGCGGTCTTCCCCATGCATGCCCAAAGCGCGAGCGACCTGTTCCTCGTTGCCGACAACATGATGTACAAGGCGAAAAAGGGCGGCAAAAACGCCATTGCCCTCCCCGATGCCCACGAAATCGGCCAGATCGTGAACCAACACGACAACAAGAAACGGATGATCATCAAGGCCATTGACGAGGATCGCATCGTCCCCTTCTTCCAGCCGATCGTCAGATACGGCGCCCCTTCCGCGCAGATCCATGAACTCCTCATGCGCATCCAGGAGGGAGATACCTTTATCCCGGCCGGCGAGTTCATCGAGCTGGCAGAAAGCATGGGCGTGCTGCACCGGATGGATTACCTGTTGATCGAGAAGGCCTTTGCCATGGCGCAACAAGCCGATTACCAGGGCTATCTGTTCATCAACATCTCGCCCAGGGTCTTCATCAACGGCGAGTTCATCGCCTGGTTGCGCACGCAGACCAGGGCCTACGGCCTGGAACCGGAACAGATCGTCTTGGAGATCACCGAGCGGGAGACAGTGAAGAATCTCTCCCTGGTCGAGACCCTGATCCACACCCTGACCCAGGACGGCTACAAGTTTGCCATTGACGACTTCGGCTCGGGCTTCTCCTCCTACCAGTACCTCAAGCGCTTCCCGGTCGACTTCATCAAAATCGAGGGCGAATTCGTCCGCAGCCTCCCCTTTGACCGCGAGTACAAGGCCTTTGTCAAGAGCATCGTCACCCTGGCCCAGGAGCTGAATGTCCGCACCATTGCCGAGTTCGTCGAAAACGCGGAGATCGACGCGGCCCTCCGGGAGTATGACATCGACTACGGCCAGGGCTATTACCTCGGGCGGCCAGGTCCGACCCTGGGGCCGAAGCCCCACATCACCCCGGCCATCCACGAAAAGAGAGAGGACCGGATAGAGCTCTTGGCTGCCTAAAGAAAAAAAAAGGGACAGATTTATTTTAACATGGAGCCACCCATGATCGGGTTAATGGCGCCACTAAAACATGCCGATTTTTACCCCACGGACAGATGTACCGCTTGCCGTCATGACCATCTCGCTCTATACTTGAGATAGCCATAATGGCCTTTAAGACCTTTTACTGGGGAGAAAACGATGTCCACCATTTCAGTCGCGGATGCAAAAAACCACCTTTCCGAATTCATCGCCCGGAGTTGCCATGGCCATGAGCGCTTCATCATCACTCGTCGCGACAAACCCGTGGCCGCGTTGGTGAGCATTGACGACATGCGTATCATTGAACAGCACGAAGAACGCCAAGGGCTCGCGGCTGTTGCCGGCAGTTGGCCGGAGTTCGCGGAGTTGGCGGATGCCATGGGTGAGATCGTGGATCTTAGGCGGCAAGGAGGCCCGGGTCGCGATGTATCTCTTTGATACAGATGTCATCACCAATATTTTCAAGAAAACCCCTGCGCCAGGGTTACTGGAACGGCTGGTCCAAACGCCAAGACAGGCGCAACACATCTCCACGATAACCATATCCGAAATTGTGTATGGTGCCTGGAAATGCCCGCAGCCGCAGCGGCACATGGACAATTTGGAGAAAGTGCTGCTGCCGGCCGTCAATATCATCGGCTTTGACGCCAAGGCGGCCTATGTCTGTGGACGGCTCCGCGCACGACTTGAGCAAGAGGGCCAGCCGCTTGCCCTTGCCGATCTCGAGATTGCCGCCATCGCCATTGCCAATGGCTTAACGCTGATCAGCGGCAACATGCGCCACTTTTCACGCATCCCCGAACTCAAGGCGGAAAACTGGTTGGAGTAACCAGCGACCGGGTCCCATCCCAGACAACGCAATGCGGCGGCTGGCCTCCTTGGTGCCAAAAAAAAAGGGGGGACAGATTTATTTTCATGGATAACAACCGCCAGAAATCGCCCAACCCATAAGGATTAACGCGACCCGCTGTTGGTCGCCTTAATCCATTGTTCAAGGCCGCGAAAGTGACCATGCCGATGGCTAACTTTGGGGAGTCTATCTATATATAGGGGAATGCCTCGATGTCCATCTCTTGAGGCCGAAGAAAGAAGGGAAGGTCTGGATCTTAACAGAAGATGAAGGCCTCTTTCAAGCCGAAACTTTATCGTCGGAATGAAGGATACGGGAGGTGGCACTTGAAACCCTGCCGCGTAGCGGCTTACTTGAACCAGACACTCCAGCCGACCGTGTGGTGCCGCTGATTTATTCTGCACCTTCAGTGACGCGGTCGGCTTAGTTTGACATTCTATCCTCGAAATCTTTCGATACCGCCTGCAAATCCACACCTATCCTCGAAGCCCCCCCCGCTCTTGCCGTTTGCCAATGCCCCCTCCACCGAAAACAGATTGTTTTCCCCGCTGACCTCAGCTATTATCGTTTCCTCTTTTCGGGTAAAGGCCGGCCTTTGCCCAAGGTGATGCCTGGATCACGGCAAACGCCAGCGGCAAGAAAATAATCCCGACCCCGGCCCCGCGCCGTTCTCTACTTCGCCAGACCAACGATGCCCAATGGTTAAAGCCACCGCCTTCAGACTCATCCCGCCGCTGGAGACCTATCCGCGGGTGGTTACTTTTGCGCAAACGCTGGCAGGGAAGATGTTGCTGCTGGCCCTCTTTGCCGCCGGGCTCTCGTTACGCACCGACCAGTGGCTGCCCATCTCCGCCTGCCTCCTGGCGCTCACCTTGCTGCCCAGATTCCGGCCGCTGTTGCTGACCATCGCCACCGTTGGCTCGCTCTCTCTGGCGGGGTGGCCCAATGTGGCGCCCCCCTGGTCCATCCGCCAGCTGCACCATCCCACCATCCCCGGCTATCAGCCCCTGATCATGGCCGCGATCCTTGGCTCTTTTGCCCTCTACTATGGGGCGGTCAAGAACAACAGGGCGGGGTGGATCGGCAAGCGTCCGGTCCGCAACCTCCTGGCCTTCTATCTCCTCCTGCTGCTGGTGGCAACCCAGGTCCCCCTGACCAACCCCCAGGTGGTCTACCTGTGGGCCTTTGTCGCCGGTTTTGGCAAATATCTCTGGTACTTCAACTATACCCTGCTGGACCGCCAGGCCCGCGACACCCCGCGTCTGGCCCTGCAAGCGGGTCACTACCTCCCCTTCTGGGGCGGTGCCGCCACCCCCTTCCCCAAGGGGGCGGCCTACCTCAGGAAGATCGAGGCCAAGGAGCCGCGACAGTTGGCCATCAGCCAACTCAAGGGGCTCAAGCTCCTCTACTGGGCCATTGCCCTGGGGGTGTTGGAAAAGGTGCTGCGCCAGATTTGCTATGGCACCCCCGCCGCGTCCCAGGCCTTGCTGGGCATCCCCTGCGCCCTGGAGCTGCCCTCGTTTCCCGCGATCCTGCATGGTGGGCCAGGTGCCCCGGCCTATCCCTGGCACACCAACTGGCTGGCCCTGGTGGCCAATTTTTTCTGCCGCTTGTTGTGGTTTACGGTGTGGGGCCATCTGATCATCGCCTGCTGCCGCATGGCCGGTTACAACGCCCTGCGTAACACCTACCGCCCCTTGCAGTCGGCCAGCATCGCCGAGTTTTGGAATCGATTCTATTACTATTTCAAGGAGTTGCTCGTTGACAACTTTTTCTACCCCGCCTTTTTGCGTTACTTCAAGAAGTGGCCCCAGCTCCGCCTGTTCTTCGCCATCCTGTCCGCCGCCGGATTCGGCAATGTCCTCTACCATTTTCTGCACGACGTGGAGGGGATCGTTGACCGAGGGTTCTGGCCGGCGCTCTACGGCCATCGAGTCTATATGTTCTACGGGCTGGTGCTCAGCGTGGCCATCACCATCTCCCAGCTCTATGAAAAGAGAAGGCCACAAGGGATGTCGTGGTTCAGGAAGCACATCATCAACCCGGTGTATGTGGTGGGGTTCTATTGCCTGCTGTCGATCTTCGACAGCTCCGACCCCACCCTTAGCCTGGGCGACCATTTCCGCTTTTTGTTGAAGCTTTTCCATATCCATCTTAGCTAAGGAGCCCTATGGACACGAAAACAAAGATCAAGACCTTTCTTCAGGAACTCTTGGCCGACTATGGGGCAGGGGCTGATGTTGGCGATGATGACTCGCTGCTGACCAGCGGCATCCTCGACTCCCAGGCCGTGTTGCGGATGGTGGTCTTTCTCGAGGAGGAGTTTGGCCTTGATCTGGCGGAACGCGGCTTTGATCAGGATGATTTTGATTCCCTTACCAACATCATGCGCCTCGTTGGCCACACCCGCTAACCCCATGCCACAAGCCCCTTGCCTCGAATTCAACCTGGCGGCCACCGTCCATGGCCACAGCCTGACCGCCCCCCAGAGCCTGGCCCTGGCCTGCGAGGGCCAGGAGCTCTCCTACGCTGAACTGGCCGAGCAGGCCCGCCGCATTGCCGCCGTGCTGACCGCAAGCCCAGGCTGGCGCAGAGGGTCGGACGGCGCCCTGCCCAGGGTGGGCATCCTGGCCTCGCGCAGCATCACGGCCTGCGCCGGGCTATTGGGGAGCGCTTGGGCCGGCGGCAGCTACGTCCCCATCGGTCTCAAGTGCCCGGAGGAGCGCATCATCGCCATCCTCGAACAGTGCCAAGCAGCGGCCCTGATCGTCGACGCCCACGGGGCCAAGCTGCTGAGCCCGCGGCTGCTGATGGCCTGCCCGCCATTGCTGCTCATGCCCGAACCCGATAGGCACCTGCCCACGGAGAGCGGCCACCAAGTCGCCGTATGCGACCTCCATGACCTGCCCTCCACGGCAGAGAACAGCGCGCCGGTAGCGATCAAGGCCACGGACCTCGCCTACATCATTTTCACCTCCGGCACCACCGGCCCGCCCAAGGGGGTGATGGTCTCCGCCGGCGCCGTGCACCACTACCTCGCGGTCACCGCCGAGCTGCTTAAACTCAACCCCAGCGACCGCGCCCTTGAGGTCTGCGAGCTCAGCTTCGACTTCTCGGTGCTGGACATGTTCGCCACCTGGCGGGCCGGGGCCTCCCTGCATGTGCTGCCGGCCGACCGGGTGATGAACGTGGTCAAGTTCGCCCGCCAAAGTAGGCTCACGGTATGGAACTCGGTGCCCTCCCTCATCGGCATGCTCAATCAGATCAAGGCCCTGCCCCCCGGGGCGCTGCCCGCGATCAGGCTCACCGTCTTCGGCGGCGAACCGTTGCCGGTCGGCATCGTCCGGGCCTGGCAACAGGGGGCACCCAACAGCGTCACCCACAACCTCTACGGCCCCACCGAGGTGACCGTCTCCTGCCTGAGTCAAGCGGTGGCCGAGCCGCTCCTGGTCACCCCCATGCGCCAGGTCATGGCCATCGGCACCCCCTTTGCCGACATCGAAGCGGCGATCCTGGGGCCGGATCACCAGCGGCTGGCCACCAACGAAGCGGGGGAACTCGCCCTTGCCGGACCGCAACTGGCAGTGGGGTACCTGCACGCCGAGGCCTTGACCGCGGCCCGCTTCCCCACCATTGCCGGTAAGCGTTGGTACCTGACCGGCGACCTGGCCTTTTGCGACCCGGCCGGCGTCTTCCACCACCTGGGGCGCATCGACAACCAGGTCAAGGTCCTTGGCAATCGCGTGGAGTTGGAGGAGGTGGACAGCCACCTGCGCGAGCTGGCCAGGGCCGAGCTGGTGGCCACCGTGGCCTGGCCCCTGGTGGATGGCGGGGCCCGGGGGTTAATCGCCTTTATCGCCGGCTCCACCTTGCCCACGGGAGAGATCATGAGCGGCCTGAAACGCCTGCTGCCGGCCTACTCGGTCCCCTCCAGGATCATCCCCATCGAGCACATGCCCCTGAACGCCAACGGCAAGGTGGACCGCGGCGCGCTCCTCCTCACCCTGCACAACGGCGGCCTGTGACCGCCATGCGCAAACTCGCCTTTGGCTACTCCACCCGCTGCAATGTCAGGTGCGCGCACTGCGTGGCCACGGAGGAGACCCCGGACGCCCACAAGATGGAACTTGACCAGGCCAAGGAGATCATCCACGCGCTGGCCCGGGCCGGGGTGGGCGGCATCAGTTTCTCCGCCGGTGAACCGTTTCTCTATTTTCAGGAGGTGGTGGAGCTGGTGGAGTTGTGCCGCCAACTGGGGATCTACACCCGGGTGGTGACCAACAGTTATTGGGCCAAGAGCGTGGAGGCCGCGGACAGCCTGGTGGCGGAACTAAAGGGGAAGGGGTTGTGCCAGTTGCGGTTGAGTTACTCCCGCTGGCACCAAGAGCACATCGGCAGGGAGCGGGTGCTGCGGGCGGCAGAGAGTTGCCGGCGGCTAGGGGTGCCGTATTTCGTCTCCTTCGTGACCGACTTCAGCCCCGAGGATGATGAGCAAGAAGAGTTTCTCCGGGGGCACGGCCTGCTCTTTTTCCCGGAACCGGTGATCTATGCCGGCCGCGCCGCTGCTTTTCAGCGCCGGGAGATCCGCACCGATTATCAGGCCAACTGCTGCGCCATGAACCCCTACCTGACCCCGGGGCTCGCGATGTACGCCTGTTGCGATGCGGGGAGCCACTTCTCCCGGACCAACTTCTTCTACCTGGGGAACCTGCGCGACGAGACGGCGGATGAACTCTTCACCCGCACGGAGCGCCACCCCCTCCACCAGCTCATCCGCACCATGGGGGTCACCGCCATCGCCTCCTATTGCGGCATGCCGGCCCGGGAGATCATTACCTACGGCAAATGCGAGCTGTGCCGGCAGCTGTTCAACTCCCCGGCCACGGTCGCCAGGTTGCAGGCGGAGGTGGCGGCCCTGGCAGCGTGGCGCCGCTAGCGACGAGCAACAGCGGCCTTCACGGCCTGGGCAGTGCCCCTTCTATATCCTCCATCACCCGGGCGCACACCTCCTCTTGGCTCAGGCCGGCACAGGTGATGGTGATGTCCGCGTACTTGGCGTAGAGGAGCAAGCGCTCCCGGAAGAGGTCCTCCAGGTCCTGGTCCGGCCTTTTGGCCAGACCGCGAGTGCGGAAGTTATGGACCCGTGCCTCCAGTTCGGGCAGCTCCACATGGAGAAAGGCCACCAGCCCGTGGGCCTTCAGGTGGGCCATGGCCCGCTCGCTGTAGACGGCGCTGCCGCCGGTGGCGATGATGCACCCCTGGAGGTCAAGCCCTTGCAGCACCTCTTCCTCGATCCGCCTGAGGACCAGGTAGCCCTCGCTATCGACAATCTCCTGCAGGCTCCGCCCCTGGGCCTGCAGGATGAGCAGATCGGTATCCACGAAACCCAGGGCCATCCGCTTGGCCAGGATGACGCCGATCGTACTCTTCCCCGCCCCCGGCATGCCGATGAGCACCAGGTTTGCCTCTCTCTCCATCACACCCCTCCCCAACCATTGTCAGTAGCATCAAGCCGAGGACGCGCAAGACTTCATCATCTTGGCATCGTTCCCACGCTTCAGCGTGGGAACGTATCCACACCCCTAAAGCCGCCTCTTGCATTACCGCGCGTTCCCACGCAAGAGCGTGGGAACGATACTATTGGACCCTGACCGCCATCATTGATCAATCTTTTGGCGAATGGCCATCAGTTCAATATCCAGCGCCCGCACCGACATCAGGATCTCCCGGAAAGAGATCCCCAGGGAGATCATCATCAGCACCAGGCTCAAAGCAAAGATAAGCTTCCCCAGCATCACCTTGCCGGCAAAGAGGACAAAGAGACAGAGGACGCACAAGAAGAGACTGGCCACGCCCACGGCCTGCATATTGCGAATCAGATAGAGGCGCTGGCGCAGGCTCTCGATCTGACCCACAAGATTGACCTCGGCGCTGCTCTTGTATTGCGCGTGCAAGGAACGGATCCGGCTGCCAATGGTGTTGAAGCGATTGGTATAGGCCACCAGCAGCAGGGAGATCGCGGGAAAGAGGAGAGCGGGGGTGGTCAGGGTAATGTCCATGATTGCCTGGGGATGGGGGTTTAAGGTGTTGATCATTTTGACCAAAGTAGGGTTAGGTGCCGCTGGGGAACTTGGTGAACATGCGCTCCACCCCATAGTGGGCCAACTCCTGGCCGCTCAGCCAGCGCATCCCCTTGGCGATGAAGATGGGCGCATCCAAGAGATTTTCGCTGAGCGAGGTTTGGGTCTTGTCGAAGATCCCCTGCCAGGCAATCTTGCCGCTTTCCACATTGACCAGAAAAACAGCGAAAGCGACCGAGGCGGGGTTTTGCACCGCCATGGCGCCCCCCTGGCGTTCGTCGAACCGCCACAGGGTGGAGGCCACCACATAGTCGACCTTCAGCTTCTTGCCCAACTCAATGGCGACCGCGCGCAGCGTCTGGTCCGGCGCCTGGGGAAGCAGGCGGAAATTCTCCTGTGTCTGCTCCAGGGGGGTGACCCGTGCCCCGACGCGCTTTTCCACCTGCTGCTGGACGAGACCGGTGATGATCTCCGCCGCCCCCTGCAATGGGTTACCCTCCAGAAAACACAGTTCGCCCAAGGTGCAGTCGATGATCTCCTTCCTCTCGGCGGCCATATCGGGCCGCGCCTTGCCAAGTCGGCAAGGCATGACGGCAAAATTGTCGTCGGCCCCCACCGTCGGCATCGCCTCCTGGGCCGGGACCGTTGCCGCCGTACCCAGGGCCAGCAGCGCCAAACATAAAACCACCCTCGACAGTCGTTGCCACGTGTTCATGACATCCTCCTCACCGGTTGAAAAATTTGACGATCAACGTTTTGTCGGCAGCGGCAAGCTCATCCAATCCTATCCGGCAGGACTAAATCCTGATGGAATCGCAAAAATGCGTGAAGCTGACCATCCGCCAATGTGATTGCAGTGTGTTATGGGGCGTGCCAGCGGCGGTTAAGCGGCCTGTGCGAAACCGACAATCCTGGCGCGCGGGACAGGGAACAAGGGCGCCCTCCCCTCCCCTGCCGCCACCTACCCGTTCACTCCCACGGTGACCGCAAGGCCTGATGCACGATGGCCAGCGCCCACCGGGGCATGGCCCCAACCACCACTATAGCAGAAGTTAACACGATTCGTGCCAGAAGTTGACTGGCCCACCCCTTGCAATTCATCCCCTGATCAACAATCAGGTGGTCAAGGTAACTACCCGGATTGATAGCACCAGAAACACATGTGCATCGTGTCACCAGCCTGAGCCGGCTGTTCACCACCTGCCCGGAACAACGAGTCCATGAGCGAGCCTGACCGCCAACCACCGCCACCGCTGCCAGATGAGACAAACTGGAACAGGATCCTGCTGTTCATTGCCATCTGGCTGGTCATCATCTGGATCTCCAGCGGTCTGTTCAGTGCCATCGACACCACCTCGTTGCCCTACACCGCCTTCAAGGAGCAGGTGCGCCAAGATCGGGTCGAGAAAATCACCATCAGCGGCGACCATCAGATCACCCTGGGCCTGCAACGGGAGGAACGGATCACCGACGAGGAGAAAAAGACCATTGCCTACCACGAGGCCGGCCATGCCTTGGTGGCCCTGCGCCTGCCCGGCACCGATCCCCTGGAGAAGGTGACCATCGTGCCGCGCGGCCGCTCCCTGGGGGCAACGGAGCAGCTGCCCCAGGAGGACCGCCACAATCTGTCGAAGAGCTATCTCGGCAAACGGTTGGCCGTGATGTTGGGCGGACACGCGGCGGAGAAAGTGGTGTTCAACGATATCACCTCCGGGGCGGGGGATGACCTCAAAAAGGCCTCCGAGCTGGCCCGGCGCATGGTCTGTCAGTGGGGGATGAGTGAGAGCTTGGGACCGGTCGCCTTCCGCCAGGGAGAGATGCACCCCTTTCTGGGGCGCGAACTGGCCGAGCCCAGGGACTTCAGCGAACATACCGCGCGGCTCATCGACGATAAGGTGCGACGCCTGCTGCGGGAGGCCGAGGCCCTGGCGGAAAAGGTGTTCCTGGAACATCGCGGACAGCTGGATATTCTGGCCGCGGCCCTGCTGGAGCACGAATCGCTGAGCGCCGTGGAGGTCGCCACCCTGTTTCCGCCCGTCGAGGGCGAGACCTAACCTGCTTGCCCCAAGGCAAGCAACTGCCGGCTAGGTTGAACTCTGAGCAAATTGGAGAAGGCGCCATGAATGAGGAAGAGCGCAAAGTCCGGTCACTCCTGGATTACACCTTTGACCGGATGGAAGAGGAGTTGGGCGGCTGCCGAAGGCAGCAAGAGCGGCACCCTGCCCCAGGCAAGCGGCGGCAAGGAGCAGGCACGGATAAGGAGACCAAGGAGAGCACAAAGGCGCCCTTCTGAGCGGGCCGTGGCGCATCCACCACCGGGAGACGAGGCGGATGTGCCACGGCCTGTGCGGACAACGGCACCTAGGCAATGGCGATCTGTTTACTGCTTTGCCACAGTCCGTGAATGTTGCACAGAGAGCTTGCCATCAGGGTGCCCGGTTTGTTGATCTTCATCCGGACGGTGACCCCGTGATCGGTCATGACGCTCCCCTGGTCAGGGCCTTCCACCGATTCGCCATGGGCGTCAAAGTAAAACATGCCCACCTGATGAGTGAACTTTTCATCATCCGCCTTGAAGTAGAGGGCGATCCAGCGGATATGGTGGCCGCTGGTGTTGGGATGGGCAATCTCCTTGCCGATGCTGACCGTAACCGCGAAATAGTGATCCGCCGGCACGCTGTCCGGGCACTCGATAACCGGTACATGTTTCTCCTTCTTCCAATCCGCGCTCTGCAGTTGTTCGCTCAAATTCGTCATGATCTTCCTCCTGGTCAGGTTGCTGTTGATTCTCGCGGCAGCGATTACTCTTTTTCCATGGTCGTAATGGATTTCTCGGTGAACAGGTACTGGCGCAGTTCTTTGTCAACGGCGCTGTCTTGCCGGCGAATCCACTCCAACAGCATGGCGGCGTGCTCTTTCTCTTCGTCGCGGTTGTGCATCAAAATGGCCCGCAACTCCCTGTCCTCGCAGGCGTCAACCCGCTGGTTGTACCAGTCCACCGCCTCCAGCTCTTCAATGAGTGAGATGAGGGCCCGGTGCATGTTTTGGGTATCGGTAGAGAGCACCTCGATCCTTTCGTGCAGGTTTTCATGTCCCATAGACTGCCTCCATCATGTTGTCTGTTGTCCGTTGCCGATCAGGAGCTGTGCATGGCCTCGGGCCTGATGCCATGGTCTTTTAACAATTGGTAAAGGCGGGAGCGTGACAGGCCGGAAATCGTGCACGCCTCTTTGATCCTGCCGTTGGTGTTCGCGAGCAGTTGCCGCAGGTAGCGATTCTCGACCTCAATGATCATCTCGTTACGGACCTCGTGCAGGGCCCGGTCCGATAATCGTGCCCCGATAGCCACGATGGGCCGGCGAGCAATGCCGTCGCTGGCGGGCGTCTGGGCGTTACTAATCAGGCGCAACTGGGCGTTTTTGATACGGATGTTGGTGGGCAGGTGTTTCGCCAACAGTACCGGATCGTCCTGGGCGGCAGCCAGCGACCGTTCCAGGGCATGGCGCAGTTCGCGCACGTTGCCCGGCCACTCGTAGCGATCGAGGGCCGCGAGAAAGGGGTGGGAGACCTTTTTCTTCGCGATGCCGCGCTGACTGTGGAATTGATCGAGAAAGAAGGTGGTCAGCGCGCCGATGTCCCCCTTGCGCTCCCGGAGGGCCGGCAGAGAGATGGCAAAGGTGCGCAGGCGGAAGAGCAGATCGCTACGGAACTTTCCCTCCGCCACCATGGCCTCCAGGTTACGGTTGGTGGCCGCCACCAAGCGGAAGTCACTGCTGACCTCGCGCTGGCTACCCACCGGGCGGAAGCGTCGCTCCTCCAGGACGCGGAGAAAGGACTTCTGCGTGGCCAGGGGCAGCTCGCCGATCTCATCAAGAAACAAGGTGCCCCGGTCGGCCTGCTTGACCAGCCCCGAGTGGCTGTGGGTGGCCCCGGTGAAGGCCCCGCGCTCGTGACCGAACAGGGTGCTCTCCACCAGGGTCTCCGGTAGGGCGGCGCAGTCCACCACCACGAAATTGTGCTTGCCCCGTTGGCTGGCCTGGTGGAGCGCCAGGGCGAATTTCTCCTTGCCGGTCCCCGTTTCCCCATGCAGCAAGACATTGGCATCGCTGTTCGCCGCCTGGGTGAGCGTGGCCAGAGAGGCACGGAGCCGACTGCTGTTACCAATAATGCCGGGGAAGATCCTCTCCGCTGTGCTGCCGTGGGCGGCGCGGAACTTTTGCTGTTCCCGGCAGGCGGCGATCTGGGCCAGCGCCTCCACCAGGGTCCCGCGACAGCTCCCTTTGGTGATATAGTCCCAAGCCCCGTTATTGATAACCAGTTCCGCCTCCTTGGCATCTCCCGTTTTCGCCAGCACGATCACCTCCGGGGCGCTCGGGCAGTCGCGAAAATGCTGGACATTGGCGGGTGCATCCCCCTCTGCTAGCGGGCTGGCCAACAGCACGACGTCAATATCCTTGACCTGGCCGAGCCTAAACCCTTCCACCAGGGATGGGGCAAGGGTGACCTGAAATCCCTGTTGGCGGATGCTTGACCGCAACAGGGCGCCATAGTGTTGGTCAGCATCGACAATAAGCACATGGGGCATGCGTATCCTCCTTGATCTGCCGTCGTCATTCTGCTCGGGCGGACGACACAGCCATGGGTGAGGGGAATCATCAAACAGCGAACCGGCTCAGGCGGTCCATGCCCCGGACTCTCTGGCTAACGGTGGATAGGCCATGCCCACGGGCCATGGCTGTGACGCTACACCCTTCGAGTTGTAAGCGCGCCGGTGTCCATGCAACCCAGCATAGAAGGTCTGTCCATGCTTTAAAATAGGGGTAACACCCTAATTTTGACGGTTTCGCAAAAACCGCTCAACCGCCGCTGGCACGTCCCGCAACACTTTGAAATTGCAATGGCAGATGGTCAGCTCCATGACTTTTTGCGCGTCCATCAATTTTGACGGTCTGGAAGATATGGAGGCATGGCATGGTTCTTGTTGAATAGCTAAAACAAGAGCCAAACCGAGAGCAGCGCCAGGGGAGAGATCGGCGGCACACAGCGCGGGAGCAAAGGAGTTGTTTGATGATAGCCCTTCTTGATACGACCAACGAAGCCGCCCGCCTGCTGAAGCCAAAGCTCAACGAACGGTTGCCGCAAACGGCGCTGGAGATTTTTGCGTCCTATCCTGCCCTGCGCCAGCGCCTCTGCCAGCTTGACGAGGCCCAGGTGCTGACCATTCTGGCGGCCGACAGCCACGAGCAGTTGCAACAGTTCAGGGAACTGCGGCGCTTGTTTGCCGATATGCCGATTGTGCTCATTCTTCCTGACACGGCCCCAGAGACCATCCGTCTCGGGCACCGGCTTTCCCCGCGATTTGTCAGCTCTCGGGGAGCCAACCTGAATGATTTGGTGATGGTCGTGGCCCGGATGAACGCGATACTCCCCTAACGAGACCTCTGTTCTCCATCCCTTGCCGGCTGTCGCCTTCCTCCGCCGTTGCCAGTCTCACCGGACTGGACTTGTCCTGTTTGCCCGGACGCCGGCAAAGAGTCACCCTGTTGCCGGAGATCACCCCTGCCCTCGTGGTCCGCAACCTGCAAATTTGCATGGGAAGAGAAGGAGAACCGTCATGCGGGCATCCGCTCGCCCAGCAGGGGGAGGAGAAATCCCACCCGCCCTAGGAGCCTGTCGGACTTTCAGCATAGACATGGGCTGACATAAGTCCTTCGGCA
>OBOI01000402.1_pt1 | contig 15561 bp, 15 predicted proteins | sample 1670151 | NCBI WGS metagenome assembly OBOI01 (sample SAMEA104232303, study PRJEB22302) | sediment metagenome | biome: forest; feature: aquifer; material: sediment | place: USA | collected 2011-08-07 | depth 0.01 m | reverse complement strand
GTAACGCCTCATGGAACCCCAATTTGGCTTGACTTTGAACACGGTTGCTTTACTTACGCGCAGCAGGGCACCCCACCAGCCCGAACGGGATACGCCGCGATGGTTTTCGGCTCCAAAACGCGGGCGTGTCCAGCCAAGGGAGGTGGGTGGCCGATGCAGCGAGGTAAAGGAGGAGGAAGTTGGCCGCAGGCCAACGACGGGGGACACGAGCAGCAGCGGCCACCCACCTCCCTTGGCGCGCGCCAACCTTAGTTCAGCCAGGAGTACACGACACCCGCCTCCCTTGGTGCGCTCAGACTAAACCGGGGGGTATGGCGCCAAGTTGAAACAGTGCAACCGCCAGACCCTATTCCGGCACCAGCCGCCAGGCGCCGTCCTTCAGCGTCATCATGACGCGGCCGCGCGCATCGAAGCCGGAGTGATCCTGCGGCGTCATGTTGTACACACCCTGCGTGGCGACGAATTCCCTGATCTGCTCCAGTGCGTCGCGCAAGGCGGCGCGGAACTCCGGGGTGCCGGGCTTGCCCTTCTTCAGGGCTTCCGGTACCGCCTTCTGCAACATCAGCCCGGCGTCGTAGACGTTGGCGCCAAAGGTGGCGGGCTTGCTGCCGTACATGCGCTCGTAGGCGCCGATGTAGCCCCGTGCCATATTCTTCGACGGATGGCTGTCGGGGATTTCGTTCAGCACCAGCATCAGGCTCGCGGCCATGAAGGCGCCGTCGACCTTCTTGCCGCCGAGGCGGATGAAATCGGGCGTCGCCGCGCCGTGGGTCTGGTAGATTTTGCCCTTGTAGCCGTGATCGATCAGGGTTGCGTGCGGCAGCACGGCCGGTCCGCCGGTACCGGCGACGAGGACGGCGTCGGGTTTTGCCGCCATCAGCTTCACTGCCTGCCCGGTCACCGACTGGTCGGTGCGCAGGTAACGCTCGGTGGCGACGAGCAAGATGCCGGCCTTCTGCGCCTGAGCCGAGAATTCCTTGAGCCAGGATTCGCCGTACGGGTCGTTGTAGCCGATGAAGCCGACGGTCTTGATGCCGGTCTTCTTCATGTGGGCGATGATGGCGTCGGCAATCAGGTTGTCGTTCTGCGTCGTCTTGAACACCCAGCGCTTCTGTTCCGTCATCGGCAGCACGACGGCCGGGGTGCCCACCGGCGCCAGCATCGGAATGCCGCTCTCGGCGATGAAGGGCAGAACGGCCATGGCATTGGGCGAGCCGGTGGGGCCGATCAGGGCGTCGATGTGATGTTCGGCGATCAGCTTCTTCAAGAGCTGCACGGTCTGGGTCGAATCGGAGGCGTCGTCGTAGTCGATGTAGTCCACTGTGACGTCACCGATTTTGCGTGGCAGCAGCATCACGCTGTTTTTCTGCGGAATGCCGACCACGGCCGTCGGGCCGGTGGCGGAGTAGATCACGCCGACCTTCACCTGCGCCAATGCCGGAGACAGGCAGGCGACCAGAATTGCCGCCAGCGCGGAGCGCACTACTTTTGCTGATGTCATGTTATCCCCCTGTGTATTCCAGACTGCGGTAAAGGCCGCCATGGAACACCAGCGGCGGGTGTTCGGCGTGGTCGAAGCGCTCGACGCGGCCGATGAAAATCAGGTGATCGCCGCCCTCGTGTCGGGTTTCGTTGCGGCATTCAAAGTGGGCGCAGCAGTCGTCGAGCAGTGGCGCGCCGCCCAGTCCGGGCATCCAGGCCAGTCCGGCGAACCTGTCGAGCCCGGTCGTGGCAAAGCGGATGGAAAGTTCCTTCTGGCCGGCGGCCAGCACATTCACCGCAAAATGGCTGCACGCCTTGAAAGCCGGCAGGGCGGCGGATGTCAGCGCCAGGCTCCAGAGCACCAGCGGCGGATCGAGCGATACGGAGGCGAAGGAATTGACGGTCAGTCCAACCGGGCGGCCGTTGCCGTCAAGCGTTGCGACGATGGCGACGCCGGTGGCGTATTGCCCGAGTGCGGCACGTAGAACCAGAGGTTCGATCTTCATCAGCCGGGAACGAGTCGTTGTCGTTAGAATCGCGCGGTCAAATTATCGGAGAGCATCATGCGCATCGGTACCCCGCTGTCGCCAAGCGCCACGCGAGTCATGCTGCTGGGCAGCGGCGAACTGGGCAAGGAAGTCATTATCGCACTGCAACGCCTGGGCTGCGAGGTTGTTGCGGTGGATCGCTACGCCGATGCGCCGGGCATGCAGGTCGCCCACCGCAGCCACGTCGTCGCCATGACCGACGGTGCCGCATTGCGCGCACTGATCGAAAAGGAGAAGCCGCATCTGGTGGTGCCCGAGATCGAGGCCATCGCCACCGACATGCTGGTCGAGATCGAGCGCGAGGGACTGGCCGAGGTGATTCCGACGGCGCGCGCCGCGCGTCTGACCATGAACCGCGAAGGCATCCGCCGGCTCGCCGCGGAAGAACTGGGACTGCCGACCTCGCCCTACAAGTTCGCCGATTCGCTGGCGGAAATGCAGGCCGCCATCGACGGCGGCATCGGCTATCCCTGCGTGGTGAAGCCGGTCATGTCGTCCTCGGGTAAAGGGCAGTCGCTGGTGAAGAGTGCCGCGGACGTTAAGAAGGCGTGGGACTATGCCCAGGCCGGCGGTCGTGTTGGCGCCGGTCGCGTCATCGTCGAAGGCTTCGTCGATTTCGAGTACGAGATTACGCAACTGACGGTACGCGCGATAGGCAGCAGCGGCGCGGTCGAAACCTTCTTCTGCGATCCCATCGGCCATGTCCAGGTGAACGGCGATTACGTCGAGTCCTGGCAGCCGATGGCGATGTCGCCGACCGCGTTGACGAAATCGCGCGAGATTGCCGCCAAGGTGACGGGCAACCTCGGCGGGCGCGGCATTTTCGGCGTTGAACTCTTCGTCAAGGGCGATCAGGTCTGGTTTTCCGAGGTGAGTCCGCGTCCTCACGACACCGGCCTCGTCACCTTATGCACGCAACGGCTCTCGGAATTCGAGCTGCACGCCCGCGCCATTCTCGGCCTGCCGGTCGATACCGGCTTGCGGCGGCCCGGTGCATCGGCGGTTATCTACGGCGGCATGGAGGAACCGGGCATCGCTTTCGACGGCGTCGAGGCGGCGCTGGCCGTGCCCGAATCCGACTTGCGGCTGTTCGGCAAGCCCGCGAGTTTCGTCAAGCGTCGCATGGGTGTGGCGGTGGCGAACGCCGACACGACCGATGAGGCTCGCAGCCGCGCCAAGTTCGCGGCATCGCTCGTCAATCCGGTCAAAGGCGATTAAGCACGGCGAGCACGGCGCAAACCCATGATCCTGCTTCTTGCCGTGCCCGCCGTGCCCGCCGTGCCGACGTGGTGAGCGATTTTTCCTCCCGCCTGATCGCCTGGCAGAAGACTCACGGTCGCCATGACCTCCCTTGGCAGACGACGACGGACCCGTACCGCGTCTGGTTGTCGGAGATCATGCTGCAGCAGACGCAGGTGGCGACGGTCATTCCGTACTACGAGCGTTTCCTCGCCAGACTGCCGACGCTGGCCGATCTCGCCGCTGCGCCGGTCGCGGACGTCATGTCGCTGTGGAGCGGGCTCGGCTACTACGCGCGGGCGCGCAATCTGCACGCTTGCGCGCGTGCCGTGGTCGAGCGGCATGGCGGCCGCTTCCCGCGCGATGCCGAAGTCATTGCCACCCTGCCCGGCATCGGCCGCTCGACGGCGAACGCGATTGCCGTTTTCTGCTTCGATGCGCAGGCGCCCATTCTCGACGGCAACGTCAAGCGTGTGCTGTGCCGCTGTTTCGGCGTTGAAGGATTTCCCGGCGCGCCGGCGGTGGAAAGACAACTTTGGCAACTGGCGACATCGCTGATGCCGAAAACCGAGTCCGGCAGCTACATCCAGGCGCAAATGGATTTGGGCGCCATGATCTGCACGCGTAGCAAGCCACACTGCCAAGCATGCCCGCTGGCGGGGGAGTGCGCTGCGCACCGCGACGGCCGCACCGCTGATCTGCCTAAGGCCAAGCCCAAGCGCATCCTGCCCGAACGCGAGACGATCGTGCTGGTGCTGGTCCATGGCGAGCGCGTGCTGCTTGAGGCGCGCCCGGCGGCGGGAATCTGGGGCGGCCTCTGGTCGTTGCCTGAGCTTTCCGTTACCGCCGAACTGCATCGGCATATAGACGGCCTCGGCTGTCGGGCCGGTGACGTCAAGACACTGCCGCCGCTGGTCCATGGCTTCACGCATTTCCGCCTGACGCTGCGTCCGCTGCTGGTGCAGGTGGAGCCTTTGCCGGGCGTTGCCGAGGCTGGGCGGCATTGGCTGACGGCGGCGGAAATAGAATCGGCGCCGCTGCCGGCGCCGATCCGCAAGCTGATGGGAACGCTTAGCGGTTTTCTTTAATCAGCCGTCCGTTGGCGGGTTGTACCGGCCGTGCGTTGTTGCTGTACAGGCGCGAGAAGATTCCCACTTGCTGGGACGAAATCGGCACCGGCTGCTTGAACACCATCCATAGAACATCCTCGCTACAGGGCGGCGTCGTCAGCGAGCCCATGTAGGTGTAATAGGCGCGCTTGTCCGGGGGCGGCAGCAACTGGCTGGGATCGATGACCCAGGAGGGAGCCGTCTCCTGATTCTGTTCCAGCGGCAAGTTGTTCCACAAGGTCTGCACCAGCGGATGCTCGGCGCCTTTCTCCAGCATCACGGCGACGACGGCCAGCTTGCCTTCGTCGTCCTTGTGCACGAGATGGACGACCATGTCGAACGCACGTCCGCCGATACGTTCCTCCGAGGGGCGATGGAAGTGGAACTGCACCAGTTGGAACTGGCGCTCCAGGATGCGTATGCTACTGCCTTCGCCGACATTGACCTGAATGGTGTGGCCGTTGTCGACGATGCTGAAGTGCGACAACTTGTAGTCGAACAGTATCGGTTCCAGGTCGACCTTGATACCGTCGCGAATGTCGATGGGTGACTGGCGGCGGCCCAGGGCACAGGTTGCGTAATCGCTGCGCAGCTTGCTCCAGTTTGCCGGAGAGCCCTCCCCTTCATAGCTCCAATGGATTTCCCGATGTTCTTCGACGGCAGTTTCGGCTGACTTTTTTCGCACCACCTTGCGTGGGCCGGAACTCGCATACTGGCGTTCAATTTCATTCCGGCTGGCCGCGGAGTAGTCGGCGGGCCTTTCCGCTCGTGCCGCTACGGGTTTGGCTGCCGGCTTGGCGTCTCCATGCTTTGCGGCGGAGGCGCTTGCCGGTTTTGCCGCTGCGTCCTTGGCGGGGTCTTCAAACTGGGATTTATCGATCTTGGGCAAGTCGATGTAACGGGGTCGCTCGCCGTTCTTGTTCTCGGCCGGCTTGTCCGCTGCCTTGTCGCCGGGCTTCTCGGCGACCTTGTCGGCAGTTTTTGTTTCGGCGGGTTTGCTCTCGACCGGCTTGTCGGCCACTTGCCGCGGCTTGGCCGGGGTTGCGGCGTCGGCGGAACGCATGTCCGCGTACATCACCGTGGGCTTGCCTTCCGGCACTTCGACCGCTTGCCGGGAGGCCATCTCGACGATTCTTTGACCTTCGCCGACGGTGCGCGGCTTGCAAACCTCGGCCAACAGCAAGGCGTCGGCGGTGCCGGGTTCCGCTGCCATCGCGCGCGCATTGGCAACCGCTTCCTCGCGCACCAACTGCCCATCGCGGCGATACACGCGCCTGACGGTGGTGAAGCTGTGCTTCTCGCAATCGTAGCGGTTTAGCGCCTCGATGGCGGTGTAGCGCAAACCGTATTCGTCGATCAAGTCGCGGTCGAGGGCAAGCCGGCTCCAGGCGGAGGTCTTGCTGTCGGACTGGCGCACAATGCGCGCCTTGTCGAGCTCGATGCGCTCGCCCTTCACCGAAACGACGGCCTCCCATTTGGCCGCGCTCTGCGCGGAAATGCCGATGGCCGCCGCCAGGGCGATCAATAGTGTTATCTGCGACTGGCGCATAGACTTCCCCTTGTTGCTATAGGTGGCGTGTGCCTTTTTCGAGGTTCTCGATATAACGGCCTTAGACCCGGCAACTTTAGCGTGAAACAACACGATTGGCGGCTGGTGATATCGAGCGCAGCGAGCCAGACAATAGCCTCCCCGTGAGGGGAGGATGGGAGGGGCGGGCCCATTTGCCAGCTTGAGGCCCAGCAAAGGCGGTGTGTTTCATGATGCGAGGTGGTCTATCGGAGCCATGAGCGTTAGGCCATTTCGCCGGCCGGGTTGCATTGGCCGCGCCTTTCCAGTAGGTTCGGGAATCGACAAAGCACCGTTGCCGTGCCAGAGGACTTTTTATGAATGCCAAAGATAAATTCGTTGCCACCAGCGCTCACGTGGACGAAGCCGCAATAGCCCCACTGCCCAATTCGAGAAAGATATACGTCGCCGGGTCGCGCCCGGATATTCGCGTGCCGATGCGCGAAATTTCACAAACGCCGACCGGCACGGAGCCAAATCCGCCGGTTTGTGTCTATGACTGTTCCGGCCCCTATACCGACCCGCTCGCTACCATCGACATCCGCACCGGTCTTCCCGCCCTGCGCGCCGGCTGGATTGCCGAGCGCAACGATACCGAGGAATTGGCGGGCCTGTCTTCCGACTACGGACGTACGCGCGAGGCCGATGCCGATCTCTCCGGTCTGCGCTTCGATCTAAAGCGCAAGCCGCGCCGCGCGAAAGCGGGCGCTAACGTCACGCAGATGCACTACGCGAAACAAGGCATCGTCACGCCCGAGATGGAATTCGTCGCCATCCGCGAGAACCAGAAGCTGGATGCGCTTGACGAGCTGCTGAAGACCCAGCACCAGGGCCAGGATTTCGGTGCCTCGATTCCGAAGATCATCACGCCCGAATTCGTGCGCGACGAAATCGCCCGCGGCCGCGCCATCATCCCGGCCAACATCAACCACCCGGAAGCGGAGCCGATGATCATCGGCCGCAACTTCCTGGTCAAGATCAACTGCAACATCGGCAACAGCCCCATCGTCTCCTCGATTCAGGAAGAGGTCGACAAGATGACGTGGTCGATCCGCTGGGGCGGCGACACGGTAATGGACCTTTCCACCGGCAAGAACATCCACGAGACGCGCGAATGGATCGTGCGCAATTCGCCCGTGCCCATCGGCACGGTGCCGATCTACCAGGCGCTGGAAAAGGTGGATGGCAAGGCCGAAGACCTGACCTGGGAAATCTTCCGCGACACGCTGATCGAGCAGGCCGAACAGGGGGTGGACTACTTCACCATCCACGCCGGCGTGCTGTTGCGCTACATCCCGATGACGGCCAAGCGCATGACCGGCATCGTCAGTCGCGGCGGCTCTATCCTCGCCAAGTGGTGCCTCGCGCACCACAAGGAGAATTTCCTCTACACGCATTTCGAGGACATCTGCGAAATCATGAAGGCCTACGACGTCGGCTTCAGCCTTGGCGACGGCCTGCGCCCCGGTTCGCTCTACGATGCCAACGACGCGGCGCAACTCGGCGAACTGCAAACTCTGGGCGAACTGACGCAGGTGGCCTGGAAGCACGACGTGCAAGTGATGATCGAAGGCCCCGGCCATGTGCCCATGCACATGATCAAGGAGAACATGGACCTGCAACTGAAGTGGTGCCACGAAGCGCCTTTCTACACGCTCGGCCCGCTCACCACCGACATCGCGCCCGGCTACGACCACATCACCAGCGCCATCGGCGCCGCCATGATCGGCTGGTATGGCACGGCTATGCTCTGCTACGTCACACCCAAGGAACACCTGGGCCTGCCCGACAAGAACGACGTCAAGGACGGCATCATGGCCTACAAGATTGCCGCCCACGCCGCCGACCTCGCCAAGGGCCACCCCGGCGCGCAGGTGCGCGACAACGCCATTTCCAAGGCGCGCTTCGAGTTCCGCTGGGAAGACCAGTTCAACCTCGGCCTCGATCCCGACAAGGCGCGCGAATTCCACGACGAAACGCTGCCGGCGCACGGCGCCAAGCTCGCCCACTTCTGTTCCATGTGCGGCCCCAATTTCTGTTCCATGAAAATTACCCAGGACGTGCGCGAGTTCGCCGCCAAGCAGGGTCTGGAAGAACAGGAAGCCCTGGCGAAAGGCATGGAGGCGAAGGCCGTCGAGTTCGTCAAGGCCGGCGCGGAGATTTACCGCGAGGCTTGAGCCGCCAAAGCGCGGGTGAAGCCGGGTTGGAGTTGTCGGCCACATTCAACAGACAGGAGATCGGATATGCGAATGGACCTGCGCAAGCCGCTGCTGGCGGTATTCGTCGGCCCGCTGCTGCTGATGGCGGCGGACTTCGCTGCCGCGCAGGCCTACAAGTGGAAGGACGCGAGCGGCAAGGTGTATTTCTCCGATACGCCGCCGCCGGATCGCCCGGCCGACAAGATCACCATCAGGCCGCAGACCGCAGAGAATCCGGATGCGGCGGCGAAGAGCCGCGACTGGCGGGCGCAGATGGAGGAGTCGGGCCTGCGCCGACGCCAGGAGCAAATCAAGCAGGATGTTGCCGAGCGCAAGAGCAAGAACGACGATTACAACTGTCGCGTCGCGCAACGCGATCTCGACGTGCTGAAGCGCGAGCGTCCGGTCTATCGCTACGGCCGCGATGGCCAGAAGGAATACCTCGACGACAAGGACCGTCCGGCCGCGCTGCAAAGGGCGCAGGACCGCGCAAGCGCCTCTTGCCGCTGATGGATTGTCGTCCCGGCTGCGGCGCCTGCTGCATCGCGCCGTCGATCAGCACGCTAGCCAAACCGGCCGGCGTGCCCTGCGCGCATCTGACCGAAGAACTGCGTTGTGCCTTGTTCGGCCGCCAGGGGCGCCCGGCCTGTTGCTCGGGCTTGCAGCCTGCCGCCGAAATGTGCGGCGCCACGCGCGACGAGGCGCTGCGCTGGCTGACCGATCTCGAAGTGCGTACCGGACCTACTGGAAGAAGCGACTGAGGTTGATGCCCCACTTCTCCGGCGTTTCGTGGCCGACGATCTTGTCGCCGCCGCCGTGGCCCAGCGGCTTGGCCAGATTGACTTCCTTGGGCTCGATGTACTGCATTTGCCTGCTGTCGTAGAACACGCGCACCAGCGGCTGCAACAGGCTGCCCTCCGCCTGCTCCAGCACGACGCCGATGCGGCCCGATTCGAGCATGACCATGGTGCCGACCGGATAGATGCCGATGGCGCGCATGAACTGCTGCACCAGCAGCGGATCGAAGTGGAACTTGCTCCACTCGAAAATCTTGCGCAGCGCTTCGTGCGGCGCCATGCCCTTGTGATAGACGCGATCGGCGGTGATGGCGTCGTAGACGTCGCAGATGGCCGCCATTTTCCCCATCTTCGAGATGGCCTCGCCCTTGAGTCCCTGCGCGTAGCCGGAACCGTCGTAGCGTTCGTGGTGTTCGGAGGCGACCTGAATCGAGATTTCGCTGATGCCGTCGGTTTCGTCGAGAATTTTCCTGCTCTCGACGACATGGTTCTTCATCAGTTGAAACTCGTCTTCGGTAAACCGGCCCGGCTTGTTGAGTAGCTTGTCCGGAACCCGGACCTTGCCGATATCATGGAGCAGGCCGCCGACGCCGGCGAGGTGGATGGTTTGCGCATCCAGCCCCACGGCGCGGCAAAAGGCTACCAGCAGCGCACAGACGGATACCGAGTGCAGAAAGGTGTAGTCGTCCTTGTTCTTGACGCGGCAGAGCGAAAGCAGAGCGCCGGAATTGCGCAGTATCGATTCGGTCATCTGCTCGACCACCGGCTCCACCGCCTCGACCTGCACCTGCTTGCCCAGGCGCACGTCGCTCATGATGTTGTGGATAATCTTGTTGGCCTCGCCATGCACCTTCCTGGCGCGGCCCATTTCCTCGGGAGTGCTGATCTTGCGTACTTGCGCGGGTTCCGCGGCAACGCGAAACATCTCGGCCTCGATTTCCTTACGGACTTCGTGCTCGGTGGGTGCGTCGGCGACATCGAGGCCGCGTGTCGGGTCGATATAGACCTCGTGGATGCCGGTCTCGATGATCTTGCGTATCGCCGCCTCGTCCTTGACGGCAAACTGGCTGCGCAGGAACGGATGGGACATCCAATCGGAGCCGAGGTCGGAGATGTACATACCCGGCTTGAGTTGCTCGACGGAGATTTTTTTTGCCATGCTAAACTCGCCCGCCTTTCATGCGAGCACTGCTAAATCCGATGGATTTGACACCCCTGTTTCAAGCGCTGGTTCTCGGCATCGTCGAGGGGCTGACGGAGTTTTTGCCCGTCTCAAGTACCGGCCACCTGATTCTTGCCGGCGATCTGCTGCATTTTAACGACGAAAAGGGCAAGTTGTTCGAGATTGTCATCCAGTCGGGGGCGATTCTCGCCGTCTGCTGGGAGTACCGCCGTCGCATCGCCGAAGTTCTGCTTGGCCTCCCGCACGACCGCCAGGCGCAGCGGCTGGTACTCAATCTGTTCGTCGCCTTTCTGCCGCTCGCCATTCTCGGTCTCCTGTTCCACAAAATCATCAAGGCGTATCTGTTCCAGCCGGTTCCCGTGGCACTGGCCTTCATCGTCGGCGGCATTTTTATCCTCTGGGCCGAGAAGCGTAAACACCGCATTCGCGTCGACAGCGTGGATGAACTCGATGTCATCGATGCCTTCAAGCTCGGGTTGGCGCAGGCCTGTGCACTGATTCCCGGCACCTCGCGCTCCGGTGCCACCATTATCGGCGGCCTGTTCTTCGGCCTGTCGCGCCGCGCCGCGACCGAGTTTTCTTTCTTCCTCGCCATCCCGACGCTGTTCGTCGCGACCGCCTACCAGCTTTACAAGGAGCGCGCGCTGCTCAACGTCGACGACATCGGCATGTGGGCGGTCGGCTTCGTCTCCGCCTTCGTTTCTGCTTTCCTCTGCGTGCGCTGGCTGCTGCGCTACATTTCCAGCCACGACTTCACCGTCTTCGCCTGGTACCGCATCGCCTTCGGGCTGGTGGTGCTTGCCACCGCGCATTACGGCTGGGTCGACTGGTCGCAGCCTTGATCCTGTACTTGCACGGCTTCACCAGCGGGCCGCTGTCGAACAAGGCGCAAGCGCTGGCCAGGCGCATGCAGCAACGCGGCGACCGTTTCCTCTGCCCGCAACTGCCGCCGGCACCGGGAGAGGCCGCTGAACTGATAGCGTCGCTGATTCTCACCGCCGGCGAGCCGGTTACGCTGGTCGGTTCCTCGCTCGGCGGCTATTACGCCACCCACTTTGCCGAACGGCATGGCCTGAAGGCGGCGCTGATCAATCCTGCGGTCGTTGCGCACATTCAGCTTGCGGATTACGTCGGTCGCCATGCCAACCTGTACACCGGCGAGGAATTCGACTTCACGCCCAGGCACATCGACGAGTTGCGGCGGCTCGAAGTGCCGCAACTGACGCACCCGGAAAATTTCTGGGTGCTGCTGGAGACCGGCGACGCAACGCTCGACTATCGACAGGCGGTGGCAAAGTATGCCGGCGCGAGGCAGACGGTGCTGGCCGGCGGCGACCACAGCTTTACGCGCTGGGACGAATATCTCGACGAAATTGCGACCTTTGCGTCGGCGCCGGCCGGGGCATGACGGCTACTGAAATAGGCAAGCAGCGTTACGTCGCCAGTTGGCAAGCCATGTAACATAATGCAGCGCGACCCGGACCGCCGGTCCAATCATTTTCGTTTGCCACGACGGATTTGCCATGGAACTCACACTTCGTACGTACGGCTCCGCCCTCGTACTCGCTGCCGCGGGCCGCATCGACCAGCACAGCGCAGACGCCTTCCAGGCGGCGCTGGCGCCCCACCTCGCAGGCTGCACGCGGGACGGTGCGCCGCTGGTGCTGGATTTCTCCGGCGTTGACTATCTGAGCAGTGTCGGCCTGCGCGTGCTTATGCTTGCCGCGCGCCAGGTGACGGCGCAGAACGGGCGCATCGCCATCGCCGCCTTGCAGCCGTTGGTCAACGAGGTGTTCGAGATCAGTCGCTTCAACCTGGTCTTCAAGGTTTTCGGCGACGTCGAAACCGCCGTCGGAGCGCTGTCGTGAAGGTACGCTTCTGGGGCACGCGCGGATCGATCCCGGTTTCCGTCACCGCAGCCGACGTGCGCGCCAAACTGGCGGTTGCGCTTGCCGGCAGCGTTGGCCGCGACCTCTCGTCGCCTGCGCGCATCGACGCCTACATAGACGGCATGGCCTTCGACATTGCGGGAACGTTCGGCGGCCATTCGAGTTGCGTGCAGGTGGTCACCGGCGGCGACGAACATATCGTCCTCGATCTGGGCAGCGGCGCCCGGCCGCTCGGCCAGGCCATGCTGAGCCGCTGCGGGCCGGGCAAGCCGCAGACCTACCATGTGTTCATGTCCCATCTGCACTGGGATCACATCATGGGCTTTCCGTTCTTCACGCCCGTCTATATTCCCGGCAACCGCATCGTCATTCACAGCTGCCACAACGATGTGGAGCGCGCTTTCCGCCGTCAGCAGGGCGCGCCCTCGTTTCCTGTCGATTTCGACCAGCTCGGCGCCGACATCGAGTTCGACATCATGCGCCCCGGCCGGACCGCGGAAATCGCCGGCGTCGCCGTCACCGCGCTGGCGCAGCGCCATGCCGGCAGTTCTTACGGCTGGCGCCTGGAGCGCGGCGGCAAGGCGCTGGTGTATTCGACCGATTCCGAACACAAGCTCGACGATGCGGCGGAGCGGCAGGGTTTCGTCGATTTCTTCCGCGCTGCCGACCTCGTTATTTTCGACGCCATGTATTCGCTTGCCGACGCTATTTCCATCAAGGCCGACTGGGGGCATTCGAGCAACATCGTCGGTGTCGAGCTATGTCAGGCTGCGGGCGCCCGCCGGCTGGCGCTTTTCCATCACGAACCCGCCTACGGCGATACGCAGATCGCGCGCATGCTGGCCGAAACGATCCGCCTGGAGGAAATCACGCGCGACGGGCACGCGGTTGAAGTACTCGCGGCCTGGGATGGCCTTGAAGTAGAGCTTTGAAACGCCTGCTCGCGCTCTGTCGGCGTTTGTTCCATGTCGGCCGTGGGCGGCCGGTCGCAGTCGCGTTGCTGGCCGGATTGTCGTTGCTGATGCTGTTCCCCGGGTACTCGCCGTGGCATATCGGCCAACTGGCGCTGTTCGACCACTACCAGCGCGTATTTCCGCGTCAGCAGGTTTCACAGCCGGTCGTCATCGTCGAGATCGACGAGGCCAGCCTCAAGACGGTCGGACAGTGGCCCTGGCCGCGCAACCGTACGGCGGAACTGGTCGAGGCCATCGCCGCCATGCGGCCGCTGGCCATCGGACTCGATCTCTACATGCCGGAGCCCGATCAGACCTCCCCCGGCCGCGTTGCCGCCAACTTGCCGGCCGGGCAGGGCCGCCTGGCGCGCGAACTTTCGGCGCTGCCCAGCCACGAGGCGCGGCTGGCACAAGCCTTGGCGGGAGCGCCGACCGTGCTCGGCGCCGCCGGCTTCGATTTCGAGACCTTGACCACGACGTCGGGCCTGCGCTCCACGCCGCTGCGCATTGCCGGCGGCGATGCGCTGCCCCATCTGCGCCGCTATCCCTTCGTGCTGGCGAGCATGCCCGAGTTGCAGGCGGCAGCCCGCGGCCAGGCGCTGCTTTCGGTCGATCTCGAAGCCGGCGTGGTGCGCCGCGTTCCCCTTGTCGCCGCCGTCAACGACCAGCCGGTTGCCGCCCTGGCGATGGAGATGCTGCGCATCGCCACCGGCTCGGACGCGGTCGAGGTGAGCGTGGGCCCGCTCGGCATCGAGTCGGTGAGCGTCGCCGATTTGACGGTGCCGACACAGGAGAACGGCGAGGTCTGGCTGCATTTCGCCGAAGCTGCCGCCGACCGCTATGTTTCGGCGGCCGATGTGCTGGCCGGCAAGGTGCCGGCCGAGCGCTTCGAGAACAAGCTGGTACTGGTGGGGATTACCGGCTTCGGCCTGGCCGACATGCGTACCACGGCGCTCAAGGAACATGTGTCCGGCGTGGAGATCCAGGCCCAGTTGATCGAGAGCTTCGTCGACGGCCGCTTCCTGTTGCGCCCGCCCGCCATGCGCTGGGTGGAAATTGCGCTGCTGCTGGGCGGCGGCTTGTTCCTGATCTGGGCGGTGCCGAATGTGCGTCCGCGCATTGCCACACTGTTGGCTTCGATATTATTCGTCATATTGTTCGGCGCCGGTTTTCTGCTGTTTCGCGCCACGGGACTGCTGCTCGACGCAGCCAGCCTGTTCGCCGGCCTCAATGTCGTTTTCGGCAGCCTGCTTTCCAGCGTGTTCATAGAAACCGACCGCCAGCGCCGCCACGCCGAGGCCGAACTGCAAGTGCGGCGCGTGGCGGCGGCACGGGTTGCCGGCGAACTGGCCGCCGCCGGCCGCATCCAGATGGGCTCGTTGCCGAATGCCGCCACCGCCTTCCCGAACGAAACGCGCTTCGAGGTGGCGGCGCTGCTCGAACCGGTGCGCGAAGTGGGCGGCGATCTTTACGATTTCTTCATGCTGGATGCCAATCGCCTGTTCTTCGTCATCGGCGACGTATCCGGCAAGGGGCTGCCCGCCAGCCTGTTCATGGCGGTGGCCAAGGCGCTGGCGAAAAGCGCGGCTTTGCGCGGCGCCGACGGGGTGGGGGCCATTGTCGAAACCGCCAACCTTGAAATGTCGCGTGAAAACCCGGAAGCGCTGTTCGTCACTCTGGTCGCCGGCATACTCGATGCCGAAACCGGGACCCTGGAATTGTGTAACGCCGGCCACGATGCGCCCTGGCGCATCGGCAGCGGCGGCGTGGCGCGATTGAACACCGACGGCGGCCCGCCCTTGTGTGTGCTGGACAACTTCCCCTATCCGGTGGCAACGGTGCATCTGGCGCCCGGTGAGGCGCTGTGCCTGATTACCGACGGCATCACCGAGGCGATGAACGCCGCCGGGGAACTCTACGGCAACGAAAGACTCGCCGCGGTGCTGGCCGGTACCGGCTCGGCGCCTACGACTGTCGTCGCCGCCCTGCGTGCCGATGTGCATGCCTTCGTCGCCGGTGCAGAGCCCGCAGACGATCTCACGCTGCTGGCGATCCGGTTCGGGGCCGGGTAAAAAGTCGCTGTGGAAGAAGGGCAGTACTGTCGTCTGGGCTATCGGGCGACGTGGCGGGATCGCTGTTCGACACAATCGTCGTCGCCCATCAGATAGTCGCGGCATATGGTCGGCCGGCGCTCATAGATCGTGCATTTCATGGTGGCTCGATCGAGAGCCGCGCACCAGCCGTCGTCGAGGCGGCGCATCACCCACCCGCCCCACGGATCCCGAACCGTCGACCTCGTCGGAATGTCGTCGTCGCCCATCAGCATGACTTCCAGTTTGCAACAGCAAGCCGCACAGGTGGCGCACGATATCGCCGGGCTGCCCGTGTCGTCCATGTCATTCGTGGCATTCATCGGCCGCATTGTCCCATGCCGGCAACTGCCGGGCAGCGAAACGGGCGTCAATGGGTGCAACTGAAACGGTTGGTCGGGATGGCAATAGCGCTGTACTGGCGTATTGCTGCGGCTCGCGGAGGCGCGGATTGCTGCCGCTCGCGGGGCGCCGACCCGGTATCCCGCCCCGGCTCACGGCGCTGA
>OBOI01000399.1_pt1 | contig 15576 bp, 13 predicted proteins | sample 1670151 | NCBI WGS metagenome assembly OBOI01 (sample SAMEA104232303, study PRJEB22302) | sediment metagenome | biome: forest; feature: aquifer; material: sediment | place: USA | collected 2011-08-07 | depth 0.01 m | reverse complement strand
GCGCGCTATGTTGCCGGGGAAATTTGCCAATACCAACAGCTCGAGCCAAACCCCAATGGTTCTATTGATGCCATCGCGGGGCTCACAGACGAAACAGGCCGAATCTTGGGGCTCATGCCGCACCCGGAGCGTGCGATGCTTTTTACCCACCGGCCGGATTGGACACTCAAACGCGAGCAACTCTCACGCTCTGGCAAGCCAATCCCCGAGGAAGGGGAAGGACTTAAGGTTTTTAGGAATGGAGTTCGTTATTTTGAATAGAAGCTGATACACGCGGATCAACACGCGGATGAACGCGGAATTTCTCCAGCGGTCTGCTTCTATCTGCGTGTACATCCGCGTAAATCCGCTTCTATACCTAGCCTAAAGCCGCCACGACCCCATATACTTCCTTGACTCCGGCTTCTCTGAGCACACGGGTTGCCTCTTCCATCGTTGACCCTGTTGTCCAGACATCGTCGACCAATAATACGCGCTGAGGAATCTCCCCCCCGGTGAGTATCTGAAACGCGCCGAGGATATTGCCTTGGCGCTGTTCATGCTCCAATGTTGCTTGCGGTTGTGTCTCACGCACGCGCTCAAGGAGTGTCTCGGATACGGACCAGCCGTGTACTGCGGCGATTGCCCCTGCGATAACGGTTGATTGATTGAACCCTCGCTCAAGCATTCGGCGACGGCTCAACGGGATTGGGACGACGGTGAACGGCTCGACAGATGCACATCGCGATGCAAGGATGGACCCGAGGATCGTGCCAATATCGCGGCGCAATCCAAACTTTAATTCTCGAATTGCCTGTTGAAGCAATGGGTGGGCATACGGCCCGATCCACGCCAACTGTCGCGGAATCTCCCGGCTGCGCCGACACAAGGGGCAACTGCTAGCAGGCACCATCGGCACTCCACAACAAAAACAGCGGGGCGGCATTTGCAATGCCATCAACCGCCGCGTACAGACACTGCAACAATGGGTTCGCTCAATGCCACAACCGACACAATGGATCGGCATCGTCAAATCAAGAGCTATCGACCGGATCCGCCGGATGATGCGGATGACGCGCTCCCCAAAATCCGTTGATTGCTCCATACGGCGCTATCTACTTTCCACAACCCTTCCTCCCGAACAAACGTGATGGTCAAATCTTCCAACAAATATCGGGCGTTGGAAAGAACCCCGCGCGTTTCTTTGCGCTGTGTTTGAACGAAAATGACTGCTCGATCATTGGTTTGCTGGGAGATGGACGCGGACAGCGTCGTCGTCGTCATGCCGTAGTAAAGATCCGCAGAGCCGGTCGACGATGGCTTACGATCCTTGATGAGTTGATCGGCCCATGCACTCATCCGCCTGCTCATCAAAAACCGGAGACGGTCGAGATTTTCAAATCCCCCGGCATTGGAAAAACTCCCATACACCGGAGCAAAGGAGTAGGCAATACTCAACAGTTCATCGTTGGTCCCCCGCTGTACTCGCTGTGTGCGGTCGACGGTGGGGGTCGGTGTCGTCGGCGGCGCTGGAGGGGTGGTTGTCGGCGTTGCGGTCGGCAATGCCCCACCTGATGGATTGTTCCCTAGTCCGCCAGCGGGCACGTTTGTTAAACTCGTCGACGACGATGTGGTCGACACAGCAGGAGGCCTCACGACCGTCGTCGGCTGGCTCCGCCGAAACAGCCACGATCCCACGCCAACAACCACCGCAATAATCGCGGAGCCTATGATCCCAATACTGATGATGCGCATCCGCAAATCCAACATAGCTTGTAGGAATTAGCTTGTAGCTTGTAGAGACGAAGCCCGCCGCGATCAACAACCTACAAGCTACCAGCTACAGCCTAAATCCTTATGCTTGCTGCTGCTTGCGCCGCTCAAAATCTTCCTTGGCCTGTTCGATCTCTAACAACTGCCGCGGATCAGACGTAATAATTTGGTCTTCGGTGTAGCTGGCCACCACTTTGATCGCCGCGTGTTTATCGCCGGCAAAAAAGATTCCCTCTCCCACATTGCCTTCCAACAGCAGATATTTTTCGCCCTCGGTCAATAAAAACGTCTTTTGGACAAGATCGATGGCGGCCGGCGCTTGCCGCAACAACAACTGGAGCGCGGAGTTGTTGAGCATCGCTTTGCCGTGTTCAGAACTTAAGAAGTCGGTGACGTCTTGAGTAATGGTGGTAATGCCAAGGTAGTACTTGCGCGCACGTTTGGTAATGCCGAACAAGAATTTCGCGGAATCCTCGTGCTGCATAATCCACCAGGCTTCATCGATCACGAGCACACGTTTTTTAAGGCTGCTGCGCACCACGTTCCAGATGTAATTAATGAGCATAAAGATGGCTACCGGCCGCAGCTCATCCTCGAGGTCCCGAACACTAAACACCATCAATTGACTCTTGAGGTCCACATTGGTCGGGTGATTTAAAAGCCCTGCAAACGTGCCTTCGGTAAATTTCTTGAGTTTCTCCGCAAGCACTTCGCCGCCCACCATGCCCTGTAATACTTGGTCGAGATCGCTTAAGACTGGCACTTGGAGCGCCTGGGTAAGATCGGTGCGAGCGGTAATGTCTTTTTTGGCATAGGCTTCTAACAGCGCCCGATCGATTACCGAGTCTTCCTCAGTACTGAGAGTACCCAACATCAATCGCAACATGCCCTTCATCTGGATCACGGCAGAACGGATGATGTCGGCGGTGGTTTCTTCTTCCCCGCGGATGGGCCGGGGCAAATCGAATGGATTAATTTTGGCGTCCGAGGAAAGTGAGATGTTGATGTAAGTGCCCCCGACCGACTCCGCTAAATGCTTATACTCCATTTCTGGATCAATGATGATGATATCCGTCCCCAACATAAGCGACCGGAGGATTTCGAGCTTGACGGTGTAACTTTTGCCGGCGCCGGAGGTAGCAAACACCATCATGTTGGCGTTCTGGAGGCTAAACCGATCAAACAGAATCAATGAATTGTTGTGACGGTTGACCCCGTAAAGGACGCCATTATCGCTCGTGAGTTCTGACGATATAAACGGAAACGACGACGCGCAGGGACTCGAGTTCATGTTAAAACTGACCTGGAGTTCATCCACGGCAATCGGCAGGGTTGAGGTAAAGCCTTGCTCGGCCTGATACAGAACCTTCCGAGAATACACCAAACTCGTCCCGAATATTTCTTCGATCTTTTGCGTAAACCGGTCTAATTGTTCTTTTTCTTTGGCGTAGACGGTCACGTAGAGCGCAAATTGGAAGAACTTTTCGGTCCCTTGAGTGAGATCGTCGCGCAGTTGTTCGACATCGCGCAGGGCGACTTCGCGCATCGGATCGCGCGGGGCGCCCTTTTCCGAATCCGCGACAATCTGCGCTTGCAAGAACCCCACCTTGTTGCGCAGTTGTTTTAAGATAAACTCCGAACTGATCGGATAAAAATGCATCGCAATATCCAAGGTGGCATTAAAATTAATAATCGGCGCAAACCAGCCCACGCTGATATAGCGGGGGTATGCCACCACAAAAATCGTGCGTAAGTATGTGGTACCCAGCTTGAGATGATCCGGCTGGATTTCAAAACTCGCCGGGGCGATGATATCGCGCACCGACACAATGCCACGCTGGTAAGTTTGGCGGGCCTGCAGGAGTTTTTTCGCCTCTTCCCGATTTTGACCTTGTTGCATCTTTACCTGCTCCGGGCTCAAGGCGGTTTGCGGGACAGTCGGCACTCCTAATTGTGATGGGCGGAAAGCCATATTACGCTTCCACGTTGAGCGAATGCACATCAGCCAAGTGTTGTGGTTCGGCAACGTCCGGGTTATACGTAGTGTACAACATTTCGATCAGTTGCTGGGTATTGAGCTGCTGGACCTTAAGCCCCATAGCCGAGAGGCCAGAGAGCACATGATCCACACGCTGAATCAAACTCGCTCGTTTGGCTTGGAAACGATCGTCTTTGAGGCGAATCACCGACGTGGGGCTGGCCACATCGCGAATGCGAGACCAAAACCCTTTGGGCTGATTGAGCGCCGTAGCGCCCTCCCCGGAATACGGAACGGTCACAAAAAAGGACTTTGACATAATTTGCCCAATCGAAATCAGCTCCACAATAAACTGCCGATAATCCGCAATCTGCAACCGGAGGAGATCATTGGTTTGTTCGCGCTCAATCTGCTCGAGAACCCCCAAATATTTATCAATATTCAGGCGGCGCGACTGGATGACAATTTCAAGCGGGAAATCCAACGCATTCAAAAATGAAACGTACGACTGCACCACGGCGTTTTGTTCATCCTCGCTTTTGAGACCAAAGTTAATGGAGGAGGTGGCCAACACCGCCCGCAGGCTGCTGTCTTTCATCAGCAACACATCATCGCGGATTTCGGCGATGTCTAAATACCTTTGTGTAGAGGGTAGGCGTTTACTCATATCTCGTCACCCGTGTACTTCCCGCCGGTATCCAGCACCATCACAAGGTCTCGAAGGCTTTGCGAGGATGGGAGATTTTTTTTGCTTCGTTGCCTGTCGGCGCCTCGGCGGAGTATGACGGGATGCAGTTCTTGCATGATGCTTGCGACCGTCACCGCTGAGTCCGGCTCTTTGCGCCACACGCGCACACTCGGGCGTTTCAAAGTTTGAATGACATTCAGAATAAAAAAATGGAATGGCCGCCCATTGATCTTTAAAAATGCGAGAATCGCCCCGGCCGTGAATTCAAATATGGCAAGGAAGATAAACAGCGAAAAATCGGCGGCTGCATAGGTCGCGGTCACCAGTAGCATGGTGGCCATCATGATCAAAAACTGCCGGGTCGTTACAGGCCCCACGATCTTGTCTTCCACATCGATGAATTGCGGGACAGTGTAGCGTTGCATACTAATTACGCAGGTCATTATTCAACCTCGTGATCGCCTGGAAATCTTCGACACTCAAGGTTGGCTGATTGGAGCTCACTCGCTTCTGAATCGATTGCTCAATGCTTACGTTGCCCAACACACCTTCCTGCCCGAGTACCACATAGAGGCTGTAGACTTCGCTGCGTTTCCACGACGTAATGCCTTCGACCCGCTTAGAATAGTCTTGCGCCTCCAATTGCTTGATACGCGCTCGCACGCCGTCGGCTCTAGCAGCGGCCGTGGCCCCGGAACGCAGATAGTCCTCAAGGCTCATCCGTAATTCTTCTACTGGCCCGATGGTCATGGGTTTCGGAGCACGCACATCGGACATAACCGGACGCCCCGGGGTTGATACGATTGCTGCCACAGGGATCCGTTGTGGTGGTATGGTCGGTGACGGGGTCGCCGCTGGAGTTACAGGGGCCGAAACGACGGCAGGCTTCGGTTGCAATGGAATCAACTGCCCACCAGTAAAAATTTTCCACGAGCCATCTAGGTCTTTGACCAAGACTTCGTCGTTGGGACTTATGGTGGGAATTATCATATTATTATAGAAGCGGATGGACGCAGATCTAAACGCAGATTTACGCTGATCTATCCGCATCGTTCCGCGTATACATCCGCGGTAATCCGCTTCTACCACTAGTCGACTGCTACTTAATCCGTTTTTACTTTACAAGTTGTTTTTTCAACTCATTTGATTTGTTAGTGCGTTCCCACGGCAGATTCAATTCTGGGCGACCAAAGTGGCCATAGGCGGCGACCGCTCGATACATGGGACGGCGCAAATCCAGTTGCTGGATAATCATCCCGGGCCGCAGATCAAAGACCTTGGCCACCGCATTGGCAATGAGTGTATCATCGTAGAGGCCAGTCCCAAACGTATCCACGCGGATGGAAAGCGGCTCTGGAACTCCGATCGCATACGCCACTTGCACCTCGGCTTTGCTTGCAACCCCAGAAGCAACAATATTTTTGGCCACCCACCGGCCGGCATAGCAGCCGGATCGGTCCACTTTTGTCGGATCTTTCCCTGAAAGCGCTCCCCCTCCATGACGCGCCATCCCGCCGTAGGTATCCACAATGATCTTGCGGCCTGTGAGGCCTGTATCGCCTTGCGGGCCGCCCACGACAAAGCGACCGGTGGTGTTCACAAATATCTTCACATCCTTCCAATGTTTTTTGGTGTTTGATTGCCAATCCAAAGCGCCGTGTAATTTGTAATTTGTAATTTGTAATTTGGGATTGAAGAGGACGGGTTTGATGACCTTCTCGGTGACTTCCTTGCGCAACTTTTCAAGACTAAGGTCGGGGTCGTGTTGTACGGCTAGCAACACTGTATGGATCCGCACGGGAATATCCCCTTGATACTCGACAGTTACTTGGCTTTTGCCATCCGGACGCAAGCCCTTGATAATATTCCTTTTTCGCACCTCGGCGAGACGCTGACAGAGCATGTGCGCAAGGGTGATGGGCAGCGGCATCAGCCATGGCGTTTCTCGACAGGCATAGCCAAACATAAGCCCCTGGTCGCCCGCGCCGACCTTAGCCAAATCTTCCTTAATAATCTTCCCGCCTTTACCCTCCACATAGCGGTCAACACCCAGAGCAATGTCAGAACTCTGCTTTTGAATAGCGACCATCAGCCCCGACGTTTCCCACTGGAATCCAGACTCAGCATTGGTGTAGCCGATATCCTTAATGACTGAACGTACCAGCACGGGGATATCCACATAGGTGGAAGTGGTGATTTCGCCGGCCACCACGCACACGCCGTTAGTGAGTAGTGTCTCACACGCCACGCGCCCACGCGGGTCATCTTTGAGAATCGCGTCTAAAATAGCATCAGAAATCTGATCAGCCATCTTATCCGGGTGGCCTTCGGTGACTGATTCTGATGTAAATAAACTGAGACCAGGACTGTGGACTTTGCTCATAGATAATAGAAAAGAATATACGGATTGTTAACAGAGTGGTTGTATTATAACCCAAAGTATTAATAATTCCTAATTTCAATTTCCGAATGACGAATTTCTAATTTCTAATCAAATCCCAATGCACCCAATGACAAAATGTCAAAATTCGTTCATTCGGTCATTTTTTCATTGAGTATTGATTAGTCATTAGTAATTCGTCATTCGTTTGTATACCCTAATGGCCTTAATGGTTATTTGAATTGTATTTTCGCACAATGGAGTTAAAAATAAGGTTGAGTTCTTTTGATTCCTGAATGAGTGGTGCGGCGTCAGATGCCAATTGTGGTACCGCCACAACAACAAGACGAAGCCAATGACGTGTCTCCCTGGCCTCCTTTTTACATATTCCAATCTTATGCTTGAAATCCTTTCCCGTTTCCGCATCATCGGCTTCACAATAATTTGCGCCAACGCTCGTTCCGGAACGCACACATTGAGAGATAAGCGGAGTGGTTATAACGTTGACAGGGACTTTCTTAAGAAAATTAATGATGTTAATACCGAATTGATGTGTACGATCTTCTAAGTCGAATGGGTGATTTTGTTTTTGTTCATTCGTATTCATTCCGGCCACATTGGGATTTGATTAGAAATTAGAAATTCGTCATTCAACGTTGGGTTTTGGGAATTTACGCTCCTACGCTGCCCACTTAAACGTCTGCTCTTTTATGTACCATCGGCTGGTAGGCCGGTTTTAAGTCTGGGAAATGAGCGGGCACAAAATCCTCGGGCTCAAAATATTGCGTAAGATCAAACCGAGACCAAAACGATCGTTCTTTGTCTTCGTTCTTAAACGGTGGCATGAAAGGATGTCTTCTCATATTCTTGAACTTCCTGCTGAATTCTTTCTCCAAAGCGTTTTCGTTGGCGTTCAAGGTCATAGCGAGTTTGAAGGTTCAACCAAAACTGAGCAGACACGCCAAAGTATTGCGCGAGTCGCAGAGAAGTATCAGCAGTGATCGAGCGCATCCCCCGAATAATTTCACTAATACGAATGGGGGCAACGCCAATATCTTGAGCCAATCGATATGGTGTGATATTCATGTGTTCCAGAAACTCCTCCCGTAAAATCTCTCCGGGATGGACGGGGGGCATCTGACGATACCTAATGGTAATCGGTAATTTCGACGTCATAGGCATTACCATCTTGAAATGAAAAGCATATTCTCCATTGATCGTTGATCCGGATACTATACTGACCTCTGCGACCCCTGGTGAGTTTTTCAAGACGATTCCCCGGAGGGACCCGCAGATCATCGATCCGAACAGCGGCATCGATCATCCATAATTTGCGCATTGCGGATCGTTGGATTTCGAACGGAATTCTCCGAGAAGACTCACCTTTAAAAACCTGTTCCGCCTCGCGATCTGCAAATCGGATGATCATACCCCAATATTAACGCGTAACGATAATATTGTCAATCGTTAATATACACATTTGTTCGTGAATTCTTTAAGCCCACTTGAACGTCTCTTCTTTGGCATCAAAGTATGCCATTTGCAAGAACTCGGGCTTGCCTTGCTTTTTTAAGATATTGGCCACATGCACAGCTTCGCGAGCGGCGAGCTCATCGGTGAGGCCAGCCCGTTGGCTGTAAGCAATCTTGAGCACCGCGGCAAGGTTAGGTGGGGTCAGAGGCTTGCCAGCCAACAACGGGAGCAAATCGCGAGTCTCGGCCATGGTGCGGATTTCGGCAATCGGGTCGGGAGGCGCTTCTCTGTTGTCATTCCGGGTCACCGCCAGGGCGGGATCCCCCGATAGCGATCGGGAGACTTGACCCGGAATCTTCATGGCGGTGGAATCTCCGCCTGAGGCGGATCCGCCTTTGGCGGACAGTTCAGCATGACGAGGTTCCGTTGCCTTAAGCAGCGTCGCCGATTGAACAAACGGGGATGGACGAACAGGGGGCATCATGCTTGTCGCGGGTTTAGAAACGGGCACGACGGGTTTTTCCAGCGCGGGCTTCAAGAGGGCTGCCGGTGCCGCTGCCTCGGCCTTCTTTTGTTGCGCTTCAAATTGTTCTTTGAGCAACGCGTCTTCCACTAATTTCTTTAAATAGAATTCCTTGCTACCGGCAATCGGGTTCGGGTACAACAAATAATCCAGGAGCTGGATCACCTTGCGCACCATCCGCTGATCTTCTTTACTCAACTTCTGGACATTAGGGTTGCGGTTCATGAACGTGATCTCTTCCATGGCGCCGCGCTCAACCCCGCGGTCATACGTTTGCCGATATTCGGCCAGCCACGCCCGCACCTCGGGGGGCGTATCTTTCCCATTCTGACGATGGATATACTCCGGCCCGATCCGTTGGATATTCAACTCCAGGGCTTCGACGATGCTCTGCAGCGGTGCGGGATCGATCCGGTATGCAATCGAGCGCAATTGTTCATCCAGTACCAACCGCGGATCACGATGATACGCAAATGCTTCGAGGATGTGCTCTTTATACAGGAGATCAATTTCGGATTTGTTCAAGCTCAAGAACCCCATGAACGCCGCACGGGCCCAGACTTTCCATAGACGCTGGACAATTTCGGCTGGCGTTTTAGTTTCGTCCAACAGTTCCGGATACTTCTTAAAGAGGTTCAGCACCTTGCGCGCGTCGCCCCACTCCTGTCCAACTTCGATGTCTTGGAGCGTTGTTTCTATAGCGTCGATCGCCGCAGGATCTTTGAGATCCGCTGCGGTGGTCTTATCCAGATCTTCCATGATTGCTTCGAGGGCCATACGAGGTACGAAATTTAAGGTCCCTGGAACCTTTTATTCTTTAACATCTTCCTCCTCCACATCATCATCGACATTTTCCGGCGGAACGACATCTTCGCCGAGATCGTCCCAGAAATTTTCGTTCTTGCGCATGATCTTGTTGGTGATCTCGTCCAGCGCTTTCCTGTTAAGGTAATGCCCCCATATTTTTTCTTTTCGCACGGGCGGTTCGGAATTCCACTCCTTCTTGGTATGCTTCCACGTGGGGGGTGGGTATTTCCGCTTGTGTTTATCGTACATGAGTTGGGTCTGGATCTCGTAGTAACTTTTCTGCACGTCGCTGTCTGCCGGCCGACCGCGTGCCTCGCGCTCCTGCCGCTTTTTCTCTTCTTCTTCCTTCTTCTTGTTGGCCACAAAATCGGCTTGATTCTGTTGTTGGCGTGCGACCGTGGCGCGATGCTTTACTGCCTCTTCGTCATCGCTTGACGCACCCCCACCACCCCCTAAATTAAGGGGGAAACCGTGTGAATCAAGCATCTCTTCTTCCTGCTCCGACTGCTTTGGCGCCTCCCCCGGATCATGATCTATTTCCTCTTCGCCAACATTGGCGCCCGACGTCACGCGAGCCACCAAATTTTTACCCTTCTGTACCAATACCCCTTTTGCTTTTAATTTATCTTGCTGAGTTTCCCGCCAAAGTTTACCACGAGCATCCACTTCAAGGTCCAACTCGATACGGTTGAGTCCCAAGTAATCCCGATAGACATCGAGCTGCTTTTGTACTTTTTTCAACACCTCACCGTTTTGTTCTTTTTCAATACCAGAGCGATCGAGCAATGCGCACATGATTAATTCTTGGTATTCTATGGCTTCGCTCAATCGAGAAACAACCACAGAATTCTCGGTGATCCTTCCGTCCTCATCAAGCTCGACACCCACGATCCTGGCCGCGCGGGCTTGAAACCGGCGGCTGCGGGACAAAGCCACAGCAGTACCCGGCAAGAGCTTCTGCAGGAGCAGGCGCCCGACCGAATTAATGGTGGTGAATTGGCTCTTGACGGTCTTCTTCCGCCAATCATCGCCCACAACATGCCGTAACCCCTCATCCTCGCGGTGGGCTAGCGTGTAGAGATAGGCATTAATATCATCTTGTTCATCCAAAAGCTTCTCACGCTGAGGGCCCTCTGGCATTCCCACCAGTTCCCGCTCTACTCGTCGTTTTTCGCTTTCGGCTTGATCCCTGAACATGTCTTTAAAATCAGCAAAGGCCAATTCGTCGGTGGTCCCCGTCTTTTGATCCATAAGCACGGCCGGCTCAATAGCGCCAGACCACTTTTCGGCTTCGCCACGGTTCATACGGTAAGCACAATTGCCCGCATAATTGTCGGCAGCCGTATCCCACATTTTGTCGCGCGCTAAGCGTTCGGCAAACTCTTTTTTGTTTTGTTCATCGGTAATATTTGGTGGCACGAATTGCTTAAAATGCTCAATCGTATCGGCGTCCACGACCGCTCCGCCGGTAATCGGCATGTGGTATACAAGGTAATCCCGGCCCTCCTTCATGTGATGGCCCGGAATATTCGCAGGGGGTTTGTTGGTCTTACTATTGCCATAATCCCACCATTTGTTAAATGGGCCCGGAGGATTACTATCATAATTGGTCCGATACAGGAGCACTTCGTCAAACCAGACCACCTTGCCCAAGCGATAGTTACGGTCCGAAATGCCCATTTGCCGCGGCTTGGTAACGGCCTCGACCGCTGTGACGTGGCTCATGGCCATTTCGCGCTGGACCTCATCGTCAATATTGCCCCACATTTCGTTACGTAACCACGTGGCATACGTCAGGGCATTATGGAGCCCCGCAAAGGAGGATCCGCGCTCATGCTGCTGCCTGATATACTTCATGTAAATATCCTCTTCCATTTTCTCTGCGTCAAACCCTTTATAGCCCTTGTCACCAGGTTTTTTCTCCCAGGCAAATCGAGGCGTTGGCGCCATGCCCGCATGGCCGCCGTGAGCGCCACCATGGCCTGCTTGAGCCGCGCTGTCCGGGCCATGCGCGCCCGGCACGCCACCGGGAGGATGGCCCTGTTCTTGAGGGTTGGGGGTTTGACTGGCGGTGGTGGTCATACGATTGATTTTATGATCCCGAATACAATATCTTTTTCAATTTCGCGTGCAATTCTTTGATACTTTCAAAATCAAACAATTGTCCCGTGAGCGTCCGATCATCGCCTAAATTAACTTCCATCCCACGGACTTCCACCACCGGCTTTTGGCGGGCAATGTCGCGGCGCAAGGCGGCGATCATATTCTTGAGCGAATACTTCCAATCCAATGGTCCCATGATGGTTTGCGCTTGGATCCACCCTTCTATTGTCGTGGGGTTCTTCTTCGCCGCATCAAACTCTTCAAGATTCACAACATGGATATTCTCAGTGCTTTTTTGCGCGATTTCGATGACGCGCTCATTCATGTCCGTAGTAATTTGCTGGACCACATCAATCACTTCAGGGTCGCCTTCAGCGCCCTCACTGGCCTCGATCTTAATCTTTTCTGCTTCGCTCAAGACGTACAATTCTGTTAGCATTTGGCGTTGCTGCCGCTCGGTCACGCTCTTGCCATCCAGCCCCACCATTGTACCATTGGGCCCCGCCTTTGTCTTGAGCTTACCTAGGGCCTTCTGGTAGAGAGGGTGCAAGCGCAATTGCTCTGTTGTTTTTTGGCAATATCGTTTTGTTGGGTCGCTAGCAGCCAGCTCCTGAATCGCTTGCATCGAACGATGCGCAATGTTCCTACGGACAATATCCATGGTCTTTGATTTTGACTCAGCGGTCAAACGATCAGTCTCGCTCATCACGTCAATGAAGGGCTTTCCGTATTGCTCAAAAAACGTTTTGGCAAAATCATCGCCCCAGTTTTGGAAGCCGGCCACTCGGGCGTAGGCAGCGGCTTCATGCATGTTGCCCGATTTGACGTTCGCGATACAATGCCGGGCAAACTCGGAAGGGTCGAGATTGGCGGCCATGATCTCACTCACTTCATAATTGATGAGTTTTTCATCCGCAATGGTCTCGGCGAGTCCCGTATGCCCTTTCCAGAACTCGGTGTGGGACCAGTCTTCGAGCTTCTTTGCTATCTTGCCAAGAAAATTTTCTTCAGAGGGTTGCATAATTTTTGCTTACTTCAGCCCCAACTCCCTCAACAACGCCTTGTGAACTTTTCGAAGATCTCCCGGCTGTATAATGGTAGCCGCCTGTTCACTTAAATCAACAGAATTGCCATCTACGGTTACTTTTTGGTTGCCCTGGGCACGCTTCTTCCTCAACTCGGCCAGTATCAAGTTCAACGCGTAGTTCGGATTTCTTGAATTGGGCAGTACGTTGTCTTTCCACTTATCAATCGTCATTCCCCCTGTCGCGCCTGGATTTGGGGTGATATCTTCTTCACTACCGCCGCCAGCACGCTGGACGGCCTTCTTACCATGAGCGGAAATCGCCTTAACCTCCTTTTTGTAATCTATCATGAGCTGTTCAATCGCATCCATTGTTGCCAACTCGGCGTCGGTAATTTCTCCCGCTTCTTTCTTCAGCTTCAAATTCTCATGATCGATCTGTAGGGTTCTCATAGATTGATAGAGTGGCCGATCAACGATCATGTTGCCTTGTGCATCCTTCTTTGCGTTTTTAATCTGGCCTTCTGCTGTTTGATACTTGGCGTTCTTTTTGAGGTCATCATTACTCAGCTTAGAATTCTTTTCCCGCGGTTTTTCCGGATCAGAATCGTCGGGGGCATCGGCCAGCGCATCAAGTTTTTCCGGAGCCTTGTCAGCACGGTTGCGCTGGAAGATGTCAAGCGTCTTGGCTTTGGATTCTGCCGACAGCCGATCGGTTTCGCTGAGTGCATCGGTAAACGATACGCCGAATTGTTCAAACAGCGCCTTAGCAACATCATCGCCCCAGTTTTGGAAGCCGGCCACTCGGGCGTAAGCAGAAGCTGCGTGCATGTTACCGGACTTAATATTTTCGTACATGTGTTTTGCAAACCCGGATGGATCAAGATCAGATGTATTAAGTTCACTGACATCGTGATTGATAAGTTGTTCATCCGCAATAGTCTCCGCCAAGCCAGTGTGGCCTTTCCAGAACTCCAGATCTTTCCAAGATTCGACATCATCTGTCCACTTACCCAACTGACTCCCCCCCGCGTATTTCCGTTCCCCCTTCTCATTCTCTGTATACGCAAACTGGACCTTGCTATTGGGGTCGAATTTTTCGTTGGTGGCCACCCACTTGTCGTTACCGTCTTCGTCCTTACCATCCTTTTTCATGATATTTCCTTGTGCGTCAACACGAACCCCCGCAAGACCTCTCATAATTGCCGCGGCAATTTCTGGCCCCTTGATCAAACCCCCTAACCCAAGATTCACCCGCTTATCAATCGTATCTTGGATCATGCCGGAAGCCTTGGTAAATTTCTTCGTCTTTTCTTTCTCCATGTAGCCTTCATAGCCTTTCTTAAGCGCTGTCGGACTCAAGTATGCCAAATACCTTCTCCAATCACTATGTTGTGCCTGTCCCGCAAGGGTACGATCCACCCAGTTGGCCGCGCCGCCGCCAATAAATGCTGCGGGCTTGGTAATAGCGGCTGTCCCCCAACCATTGATCTTGCTGGCCCACTCACCCACTTGTTTGCCTCCGGCAGAGCCAACCTCTTGGGCCACCATCATGCCGATGGTCATTAACGTAAACGAAAATAATATATTCACGAACTTCGGCAAATCAAATATGCCTATAAAGACCTGCTGCGCCGGCTCATTGAGCCCCTTAACAACATCCGCAATGCTCTGGGCATGAAAACCCCAACCGCTCCAAACGCCAGACCATCCGCCACTCTCCAATGCGCCTGTTTGCTCGTTATACTTAAGACTCTGATTCACAAAAAGCGAAAGCCAAAGGAAAAATGCAAGGATCGGCCCGACAATAACGTTGTTGGTAAACTCCTTCCACCACCGCGAGGAATATTCCTCACCCTGCGGGAATGTGGAAAGGAAAAATGCCATCGGAGAAAACATCACTAAAATCCATAATGCAACGATGCGGAATACCAGCATGCCCAGCATCGTAAACATCATCGAAGTACCTGTCACGAGATACATAAAACTCAAGATCTCGGCGCCCACCAACAGCATTGGACCCTCGATACCCCAATCGGTAACCAGGCTTACGAGCGATGTGAGGGCTAAGTTAAGCTGATCAAATCCAACCGAAAACATGTATTGAAAATTCCCTACTTCAACATCTTTCATCGCTTTGTAAAACGTGAGCATGAACACTTGGCTGATATCGATGATAAAACCCGCAATGGTACGGGAGAAATTAATCAGCACCGCCATGATGAGCAGTTTAGGCAGCATTGTTTTCCAGTTGTATTTCTCCACCCGCAACATCGTACCAAAGGCGATCAACAATAATATGATAATAAAGAACATGTTGGCCAAATCGCGCATGAGCTTCCAAACGCTATCAATGGCTTGAATTTTACTGCCCGTGAAGTTGTTAAACTGCATCACACCCATCAGCGCCTCACTGATGATGTTAAACATGATTTTAAAAAAAAGCGAAACGATCCCGAGCAGTACCCCAAGAACGACACCAATAATCTCAACGATTTTACCCAGGCCGGCATTGATAACGTCTTGAGCTGTCTTGCGAGCTGCTTCGCTCGCAACGGCTCCAAAACTAGTATAATCTGTCGCATCTCCCTTTGGGTTAAACTTACACGTCAGTGCCCACCCAGGGTTACTGGCTTGGTATTGCTTACATTCTTTCTCACATTCGGCATTATTTTTCGTTGGTACTCCTTTCGGGAAGTCAGTCGTGTGTAGCCCCCAATCCCACCAATCCCCCCACCCCATGTCTTGTGGTTTGACACCAATCGTCATGACACATATACCGCCACCCGAAGGACTTTGGGCATGCGCTGTGGGCGAAAGCTGAAATAACCCAAGGACCACAAAACCG
>OBOI01000396.1_pt1 | contig 15659 bp, 14 predicted proteins | sample 1670151 | NCBI WGS metagenome assembly OBOI01 (sample SAMEA104232303, study PRJEB22302) | sediment metagenome | biome: forest; feature: aquifer; material: sediment | place: USA | collected 2011-08-07 | depth 0.01 m | reverse complement strand
GTCGCCCCTCACCTGGCCCGGGTCCGGGAGTTACGCGCGGCCCTTGCCGGGATCAAGATTCCTGTCCAACAGGAGGAGGCCCGTAAGCAGGTCGCGGCGTATAGCCTGATGGTCGATGAGTTTACCGTCTCGGTCTTTGCCCCGGAGATTAAGACCGAGATCCCGGTCTCGGCCAAGCGCCTGGAGCAGAAGTGGCGGGAGGTCAAGGAGGGGATGTGACGCCGCGCCGGGTGCCCTGACAGGAGGGGGCAAAGTTTGTCGGTTTCGTGAAAACGGCTCAACCGACGCTGGCACGCCCCGTAACCCATTGAAATTATATTGGCAGATGGTCAGCTTCACGACTTTTTGCGATTCCATCAACTTTATTTCTCCTCGCTTCCTTTTATGTAATAAATTCACTATACTTTCCTAGTATCCCAGACGCGGAGCCCTTTTCAGGGAATGGGGCACTTTTTAGAGCGCGTTCTCCTCCATCCTGCTCTCCTGAATGCAGACTATTCCATGACCCCACTTTCTCGCTTCAGAAGGCTTTCTACCCTGGTGATCCTGATGGCGGCGGGGCTAGCCGGGAATACATTCGGCTACCCCATCTTTTCCGGGGTCGAGATCCTGTTCGGCAGCATCTTCACCATGCTGGCCCTGCAACTCTTCGGGTTCGGCTACGGGGTGGTTACCGCCATTGTCGTCAATAGCGTGCCCCTCCTCGCCAGCAATTACCCCTACCTCCTCCCGGTCATGATCGCCGAGGTCGTGGCCGTGGGCTGGCTCTCGCGCCGGAAAGGACAGGGGGTGGTATTCGCCGATACCCTGTACTGGTTCTGCCTCGGCATCCCCTTCTTCTATCTCGTCTCGCGCGGGCATCTCCAGGTCCATCCGAGCAACACCCTGATCATCGTTTGTAAACAGACCATCAACGGCATCGCCAATACCTTGGTGGCGCGCATGATTTTCATGGCGCTGTATTGTCGCTCGCGCTATGGACTGTTCACGCTCAGGGAGGTGGTGTTCAACGTCCTCGCCACCATCGTCTTGCTGCCTTCCCTGGCCCTTACCCTGTTGGAGAGCAAACAGGAGTTTATCGAGACCGACCAGCATATCCGAGAGTCCATAACCCTGGTCGGCCGCCACACCGTGGATAGCCTGGAGTCCTGGCTGGGGCAGAAGTCAGAGCGGATGAGCGCGTTGTCCGGATGGGTCGGCAAGGGCTCGGGGGACCTGGGGCACGACCTCGATTTATTACGCGCACTGGACCCTGACCTACTGGCAATTGGGGTCATCGACCAGGAGGCTAGGGTGGCCGCCGCATCGCCTGCGTTGGACGAAGAGAGGATGCTCGCCATTGACCGGGAGTTAGCGGGAAGCCCCTATCTCGCCGAGATGCAGCGGGGGCTCAGGCCTAGGATTTCAGAGATTAGGGCCGCGCGGAGCGGCGGACCCGACCCGGTGTGTGTCATCCTGGCACCGGTAGTCACTGCCGGGCGATATGGTGGCTATACCGCCGGGATTGTCAACCTGGAGCGAGTCCGGCAGATCCTCTCCTTGCCGGCCACGCGTTTTGGCCTGACCTGTACCCTGCTGGATCAGGACAAGAGGGTCATCGCCTCCAATCAGAAGGAGCTGGCGGTCATGACTCCCTTCTCCCGGGGGGCGGGGGTCATGCGGAAATTGGAGGAGGGGCTGAGCCAATGGTTGCCGGCCTTCCCCGCCAACACGGCGGACGTGGAACAGTGGCGGCAGTCGACCTATGTCGTGGAAAAGCCGGTCGGCACCTTGGCCGACTGGCAGTTGATCATTGAGCAGCCGGTCGCCCCCTTCCAGCAGCAGCTGTTCGCCCATTTCACCGGCGAGTTGAAAATCATCCTGTTGGTCCTCTTGGCCACCCTGGGTTGTGCCGAACTGCTGAGCCGCAGGTTCATGTCCTCGCTGCAATCCCTGCAACGGATCTCCTTCGATTTCGCCGAAAAAATGGAGGCGGGCTCCCATATCAATTGGCCCTCCAGCCTGGTCCGCGAAATCGACCAACTCATCGTCAACTTCAGGGAGATGGCCAAGTCTTTGGCTCAGCGGTTTCGCGAGGCCAGGCAGCTGAACGCCACCCTGGAAGAGCGGGTGGACGAGAGGACTCGTGCCTTGCAGGAGAGCGAGGCGAAGTACCGCATTATCTTTGAGAACAAGGTCTACGCCATCTATATCTTTGATTTGGAGACCAGGCAGCTGTTGGATGTCAATGGCGCCTTCACCGCCCTCTATGGCTACAGTCGCGAGGAGGTGATGGCCGGGATGAGGGTTGATGCCATCAACACCTGGGACGAAGATGGGGATCTCGTGGTCCAGGAGGTGATGCGGGAGGAGACGATGTATCTCCCGCTCCGTTACCACCGCAAGCGGGATGGCAGTATCTTCCCGGTGGAGATTGTCGGCGGCCCTTATCGCTGGCAAGGACGCCTGGTGGTGTTTGCCATTGCCAGTGACATCACCGAACGGCTTAGGGCCACGGAGACGCTCCTGGAACGGACCTCCCAGCTTGAGGATCTGACCCGCAACCTTGAGGTCAGGATTGAGGAGGAGATCGGTCGGCGTCGCAAGAATGAGCAACTGATGATCCAACAGGCAAAGCTTGCCGCCATGGGCGAGATGCTGGGGGCCATTGCCCATCAGTGGCGGCAGCCGCTCAACACCCTGGGGCTCTGCGTCCAGAATATCAAGGACTCGTATCTGTATGGGGTGTTGGATCAAGGGTATCTCGATACCACCGTGGGCCAAGCCATGGAACAGATCGGCCATATGTCGAGTACCATCGACGATTTTAGAACCTTCTTCCAGCCTGATAAGGAGCGTATTGCCTTCGATACCATCCAGGCGGTGGGCGAGGTCCTGGCCCTATTCGCGGCCCAGCTGAAGGCCTATGATATTGCCGTGACCATCAATTGCAGGGCCTGCGGCATGACCTCTGACTTGGATCACCCGGTCGAGTCCTGTACTGCCAAGATGGTGGTGGGGTATAAAAACGAGTTCGAGCATGTGATCCTCAACTTGTTGACCAATGCCAAGGACGCTATCTGCGAGCGGAGAGAGCAGGGGGGGATGACGGTGGAGGAGAGCGGGTTGATCGCCTTTGAGTTTTTGGACAATGACCACACCCTGGTCATCCAGGTCAACGATAATGGCGGTGGGGTCCCGGATTCCTTGATCGAGCGGATCTTCGAACCTTACTTTACCACCAAGGAACCCACCAAGGGGACCGGCATCGGGCTCTATCTCGCCAAGATCATTGTGGAAGGGCACATGGGGGGTAGCTTGATGGTGAGGAATGCCGGGGCAGGGGCCTCTTTTGTCATTACCGTGCCAGCCAGCGCATGAAAAAATGTAACTATCCGGCTCAAGCCGAAAAACGAGCGGATACCCGGAACCATAACTGTTCAGCAGTACCGCAGATGCTAGGAAGAGGCCTGTGATGTGTGCTAGTGCACATGAGCAGGCCGCTGACAACGCAGATGCGGCGCTGCTGGACAGTTACGAAAAAATTAACCAATGAGGTGCTCCATGGAAGAAGAACAGCAGTTTGAGCCTAGAATTATGTTTGTGGAGGATGATGATGCGGCCCGGGAGCAAATCCTGCAATTCCTGAAGCGGCGGGGGCGCGAGGTCATGGTGGCCAAAAACGGCAAGGAGGGGCTGGCCCTCTTTCGGCGGCAGCGCCCCGATCTGGTGGTGACCGATATCCGCATGCCGATCATGGACGGCCTGACCATGGCCAAGGAGATCAAGGCCATCTCCACGGACGTCAAGATCATTGTCACCACCGCCTTCACCGACGTCTCCTATCTGATGGACGCCATCGATGTCGGTATCGATCAGTATGTGGTCAAACCGGTCAATATCGACAGGCTGCTGGCTGCCATCGACAAATGCGTGGAAAACATCAAGTGCCGGAATTTGGCCCGCCGTTATCAGGCGGAGAGGGAGGAGCTGGTGGTCAGTTTGCAAGCCGCCCTGGAGAAGGTGAAGCTGTTAAGCGGCTTTTTACCGATCTGTGCCTCTTGCAAGAAGATCCGCGACGACCAAGGGTATTGGCAACAGATTGAGTCCTATATCAAAAAGCATTCGGAGGCCGAGTTCTCCCATGGCATCTGTCCGGATTGCGCCAAGGTGCTCTACCCGGATATCTTTAAGGATACGTGATGGCATTGCAAAAAGTCGTGATGCTGACCATCCGCCCACGTCATGTCACTGTGCTGCGGGGCGTACCAGCGGCGGTTGGGCGGTCTGCGCAACCGTCAGCAGTGACAGAGCCTGTTTTTTGTCCCGGCGGCTGGTCACCCCTTATCCCACCGGGGGGCGAACGGCCTGATTGAGATTGATTTCGGCCTCGGAGAGGCGGATATACTCCGGGGTGGCGGAGGCCGGGTCAATGAATTCCCCTTGTTGCCACTTGATCAGGGCCGCCGCGCCCAAGGCCGCGGCCCGGAGGAAGAAGATCTCCGGGCTGGCGAAGTGCGCCCGCCCCCCCAACCGCTCCTGCAACACATCTTGATAGAGCCGACTGCCATCCCCCACAAAAAGCACATCCTCGGTGATCTGTTCGCAGAGCGCCTGTGGGGTAATGGCGACAATGTCGCTGATCCTGCGGGTGAAGCCCTGTTGATCGCCGCGATAGAGGGCGGTGTAGACCTCCTGCTTGCGGGCGTCGATCAGAGGAGAGAGCAAAAGTCCTGACCAGGCGAGTTGACAGGCCAGGGTCCGGGTTGAGGTGACCGCGATGAGCGGCTTGCCGGTGGCCATGGCCAGACCCTTGGCCGTGGTCAGGCCGATGCGCAGGCCGGTGAAGCTGCCGGGCCCGGCGCTGACCGCGATGGCGTCGATCCGCGGCCAGTCGATGCCGGTCTCGGTCATCAGCTGCTGGATGGTGGTCAACAGCCGGCGCGAGTGGGTGGTGGTGGCGGTGAGGGAGTGTTCGCCGAGACAGATGCCGGTGGTCACCAGGGCCACACTGCCGCACATGCTGGAGTTTTCCAGGGCCAGGATGCGCGGCCCGCTCGTGGAGGTGTTGCCGTGTTGGGCCATGGGGGGTTAGCCCTTGCCCAGCAGGCGGGCGATGTCGTTATAGAAGACAAAGACCATCAGGGCGGCCAGCAGGGCCATGCCCACCTGTTGCCACCGTTCCTGGCTGCGCAGGGTCAAGGGCTTGCGGCGAATGGCCTCCAGGGAGAAGAAAAGGAGGTGACCGCCGTCGAGGATGGGGATGGGGAAGAGGTTGATGACCCCCAGGTTGACACTCAGCACCGCCATGAAGGCAAAGAGGTTCAGCCAGCCGCTCTTCAACTGCTCCCCTGCCATCTGGGCAATCATGATCGGCCCGCCGATCTGCGAGGCAGGGATCACCTGTTCGATAATCTTCCACAGGCTGAGGATGGTCAGCTCGATGTAAAACCAGGTCTGCTTGAGGGCGGAGTGGAAGGCTTCGTGGAGAGAGGCGGGCTCATAGCGCAGGGACTCCTTTTGGGCAATGCCCAGCATGTAGCGGGTATCCACCACCTCGCCAAAGAGGTTCTTGACCTCGGAACTGGCCGGGGTCCCTGTCAGCCGGAGTTGCTCCTGGCCGCGGCGCACGGTGAGGGTGAGGGTCTTGCCGTTTCCAGCCTTGATGGTCTCCGAGACCTCCTGCCAGGTGGTGATCGGCGTATTGTCGATGGCCAGGATGATGTCACCGCTCTTGACCCCGGCCTTCTCCGCCGGCGACCCCGGGGTGACCTGACCGATCTCGGTGGTGGGCAGGGGGTGGGGGATGCCGGCGATCAAGGTCACCACCCAGAAGATGAAGACGGCGGAGACCAGGTTTGACAGTGGTCCGGCCAGGACCACCAGGAATCGTTGCCACACCGGCTTGGCCGCGAAAGAGCGCTGAGCCTGCGCGGCATCGACCTCCTCTTCCGGCTGTTCTCCCAGCATCTTGACATACCCCCCCAGGGGCAGGGCGCCGATGCCGTATTCGGTCTCGCCATACTGCCGGGCAAAGAGCTTGGGCCCGAAGCCGATGGAGAATTTCAGGACCTTGATGCCGAAGAGCTTGGCCGTGATGAAGTGGCCGAACTCGTGGACTAGGATCAGGAGTCCCAGGACTAGGATAAAGGAGAGGATGGAAGTCATGGGGTAACCCTTTTAGTGGGTGATTACAGGTGGGTGGCCGGGTGGTAGCTCGGGAGAGGCTACGGCGCCCCCCTGCTTTTGGTGCTTGGCCATGGACAGGGCCTCGACTATGGATTCGGCCTGGACCCTGGCGGCCAGATCGGCCTCCAGGATGGCGGCCAGGTCCGTGGCCGGCCCGCCGGTGGTACGGTTCATGGTCTCGGCCACGCTGAGGGCGATCTCCGGGAAGCGGATGCGGTGGTCGAGAAAGGCGGCCACCGCCACTTCATTGGCAGCGTTCAAGATGGCCGGCATCAGACCCCCCTGTTTGCAGGCCTGATAGGCCAGCTTGAGGCTGGGGAATTTTTGGAAGTTCGGGGCGTGAAAGGTCATCCGCTGTTTGATCAGATCCAAGGGCGGCAGGTTGAGTTTGATCCGCTCCGGATAGGTCAGGGCGTAGGCGATGGGGATCTGCATGTCCGTCACCCCCATCTGGGAGATGATCGAGCCGTCGATATACTCCACCATGGAGTGGACCACGCTCTGCGGGTGGATGAGGACCTCGATCTTTTCCAGGTCGACATCAAAGAGGAATTTGGCCTCAATGACCTCAAGCCCCTTATTCATCAGGGTGGCCGAGTCGATGGAGATCTTGTGGCCCATGCTCCAGTTGGGGTGCTTTAGGGCCTCTTCCGGGGTGACTGCCCACAGGTCGGCCGCTGCCCGCTCGCGAAATGGGCCGCCGGACGCGGTGAGGATCAGCCTGCGGAGGTCGGCCTTGCGTCCCGCGGACAGGGCCTGAAAGATGGCGTTGTGTTCGCTGTCCACCGGCAGCAGGGTGACCTTCAGCCGCGCTACCGCCTCCATGATCAGCGGGCCGGCCATGACCAGGGTCTCCTTGTTGGCCAAGGCGATATTTTTTCCTGCCAGGATGGCGGCCACGGTGGGCGGGAGCCCGGCGGCACCAACGATGGCGGAGACCACCATGTCGACTCCGGGCAAGGTGGCGACCTGTTCCGCGCCGTGTGGTCCCCAGACAACCCTGTCCTGCCACTCCCGGGGAAGGGCCTCGCGCAATCGGCTCGCCTCCTCCTCTTCCGCCACCGAGACCAGGGTCGGGCGGAAGGCCTCCAGCTGCTCTTTCAGCAGGGGGATATTGCGGCCAGCCGCCAGCCCCATGACCCGGAAGCGGCCAGGGTACTGGCGCACGACTTCCAGGACATTACGGCCGATGGAGCCGGTCGAACCGAGAATGGCGATATGTTTCATGTGGCGAGAGTAACGGCAAAAGATGATGGAATCGCAAAAGGTCGTGATGCTGACCATCTGCCAATGTAATTTCAACATGTTGCCGGGGCGTGCCAGCGGCGGTTGAACGGTTTTTGCGAAACCGTCAAAAGATGAAGTAACTTTTTAGGTTGGTTCGGGGCCATCATGGGGCCTCGATTTTTTTGGCCTACCACCCCAGCGGACTAAGCCAAAACAACCTTTTTCTACAGCAGATCCAAACGGCTCAGATAGTAGATGGCCGGGGCCGCGGCCAGGATGGAATCGATGCGGTCCAAGACCCCGCCGTGACCGGGCAGCATGGTGCCGGAGTCCTTGACCCGGCAGGAACGTTTGAGCACGGATTCGGTCAAGTCACCCACCACCCCGATCAGGGTCACCAGGATGGCGATCACCGCGATCTTCAGGATCGGCATCCCGGGCAGCAGGATGGTGCCGGCCATTACTGCCAGCGCCAGGCTCGCGGTGATCCCGCCCAGCAGACCTTCCACCGTCTTGCCGGGACTGATGGCCGGGCAGAGTTTGGTCTTGCCAAAGGTGGTGCCGGCGTAGAAGGCCCCGGTATCCGAGCCGATGGTGATCAGGGTGAGGATGACCAGCCAGGCCACGCCATGGGGAGCGGCCATCAACAGGGGCAGGTGGGCGCCGCTGAGGCTGACAAGGGCGAGGCCCGTGCACAGCTTGGCCAGCAGTAAAAACCCGTTGTCCACCCCTTGGTAGCTGGCAAACAGGAGCAAGGCCCCGGCCAACAGGGCAATGAAAAAGGCGGCAAAGACCACATCGACTCGGCCGCTCAGGGCGGCAATGAAGGGGATCAAGCCAATGGCAATGGCCATGGGTTTGATCCGCATCTCGTTGGCATGCAGGCAGATGGTGAAGTACTCATGGAGGGCCAGGCCGCTGATGATCACCGTGACCAGCCAGATGAGGGCAAAGGAGTGGGAGAGCAGCAGGGCCAGCCAGCAGAGGGCAATGATGAGGCCGGTGGTCAAGCGTTTCATCTATGCCTGTCCCTGTGACGCATCGGTCGAGACCTGGTCCCCGGTCTTGCCGAAGCGGCGCTGCCGCCTTTGAAAATCCAGGATGGCCAGTTTGAGTTGCGGTTCTCGGAAATCCGGCCAGTGGGTGTCGGTGATATAGATCTCCGAGTACGAGGCCTGCCACAAGAGGAAGTTGCTGAGCCTGGACTCGCCGCCGGTGCGGATGATGAGATCGGGGTCGGGGAGTCCTTTGGTGTAGAGATGCTCGGCGATCACCTGCTTGTCGATCTCCTCAAGGGCCAGCTCGCCGGCAAGGCATGCTTGGGCGATACGACGGCAGGCGAGCACGATCTCGTCGCGGCTGCCATAACTCAACGCCAGGTTCAAGACCATGCCGGTATTGGCAGCGGAGGCGGCAAGCGACTGCTCCAGGACCTCGCGTACATCCGCGGGCAGGCGGTCAATCTGGCCGATGGCGCGCATTTGGATGTTGTTGGCGAGAAGGTTGCTGAGTTCCCGGGCCAGGAAGGTCTTGAGCAGGGACATCAGGGTGGAAACCTCCTGGGCCGGGCGTTGCCAGTTCTCCGAGGAGAAGGCGTACAGGGTCAGCACCTTGACCCCCAGCAGACGGGAGGCCTTGATGATATTCAGCACCGAGTCCACCCCGACCTTGTGACCCATGGTGCGCAACAGCTTATTGCGTTGCGCCCAACGCCCATTGCCATCCATGATGATGGCGATGTGGGCTGGGATGTTGTTCATGTCGAGTTCGGGTAGGGTGGCCATGGGGTGAGGGGTTGGCTGTGGGTAAAAAAAAAATCGCGACGAGCGATTTTTTTTCTTGAACGACGAGATGTCTGAATGGATCAGACCTCCATCACCTCTTTCTCCTTTTCAACCAGGGAGTCATCCACCTGCTTGACAAAGGTGTCGGTCTCCTTCTGGGCCAACTCCTGGAGGGTGAAGAGGTCATCCTCGGAGATCTCCTTGTCCTTCTTCATCTTCTTGGCGATATCTATGGCGTCGCGGCGGAGGTTGCGGATGGCCACCTTATGCTCCTCGCCGATCTTCTTGACCTGCTTCACCAGCTCCCGGCGGCGGTCCTCGGTCAACTGCGGGATGGAGAGGCGGATGACCTTGCCGTCGCTCACCGGGTTTAAACCGATATTGGCCTTCATGATGGCCTTGTCGATGACGTTGATCAGTTGTGGGTCCCACGGCTGGATAACAATCAACCGGCTCTCCGGGATAGTGATGCTGGCGACCTGATTCAAGGCCATGGGTTGGCCATAGGACTGGACCTTAATCCCGTCAAAGATGGACAATGAGGCACGACCGGTACGGATCTTGGTCAACTCCCGGCGAAAGGCCTCAATGCTCTTTGCCATTTTATCGTGCATGTCGCTGATGATTATATTCATGATTGCCTCCGTTGGTGTAGCACCTGTTGCAACTGGTGGACATTGTGCTATAGGATACGATCACCCCGTGATCAAGGTCCCCACCTGCTTGCCGCAGACGGCTTGGGTGATATTGCCGGGGATATTCATATTGAAGACCATGATGCCCAGGGCATTATCCATGGCCAGGGAGATGGCGGTGGAATCCATGACCTTGAGCCGTTTGGCCAGGACTTCGGAATAGGTGAGGGTGTCGAATTTGACGGCATTCGCATCCTTTAAGGGGTCACGATCGTAGACGCCATCGACTCGGGTGGCCTTGCACACGATCTCGGCGTTGATCTCCAACCCCCGCAAGACGGCGGCGGTATCGGTGGTGAAAAAGGGGTTGCTGCTGCCGGCCCCGAAGATGACTACCCGGCCCTTGTCCAGGTGGTGGATGGCCCGCTGCCTGGAGTATGATTCGCAGACCAGGGGCATGGGGATACTGGAGAGGACGCGGGTGGCAATCCCCGCCTGGTTGAAGGCGCTCTCCAGGGCCAAGGCGTTCATGACCGTGGCCAGCATCCCCATGTTGTCGGCGGAGACCCTATTCATCCCCTTGGAGGCGATGGAGACCCCGCGAAAGATATTACCGGCCCCGATCACTACCCCGACTTGGACGCCGGTGCTGATCATGGTCTTCATCTCAGCGGCCACGAACTGTAGGGTGTCGTTACAGATCCCAAAGGCGGCCTTGCCCATCAACGCCTCGCCACTTAACTTCAACAACACGCGTTTATATTGAGATTGCATGATGGGGGTCCCTTCGGGGCTTATGTGGCGGCAACGCCATGGTGTCAATGGACTGGGGTGGGGATGGAACAAAGGTACAAGGGGGAGGCGCACCAGGGCGCGCCTCCCCCCGAACAGCTAAGGGTTAGGCCCCGACCTGCATCCGTACGAAACGCTTGACCGAGATATTCTCGCCCATGGTGGCGATCAACTCATTCAGCTTGTCCTGGATGGTCAGATCCGGGTCCTTGATGAACTTCTGTTCCAGCAGGCAGGCCTCGGCATAGTACTTGTCAATCTTGCCGGCCACGATCTTTTCGGCGATATTGGCCGGTTTGCCGGAGTCGATGGCCTGTTGGGTGTAGATATCCTTCTCCCGTTGCAGGAGCTCGGGCGGGACATCATCCCGGCTGATCGACACCGGGTTGGTGGCGGCGATCTGCATGGCCAGGTCCTTGGCAAAGGTGATGAAGGCCGGGGTCTTGGCCACAAAGTCGGTTTCACAACCGACTTCAATCATCACCCCGAGTTTGCTGCCGCTATGGATATAGGTCTCAATTGTCCCTTCGCTGGTGGAGCGGTCGGCCCGTTTAGCTGCCACGGCAAGGCCCTTCTGACGCAGGAAGTCGATTGCCTTCTCCATGTCGCCATTGGTCTCGGCAAGGGCCTTTTTACAGTCCATCATCCCGGCGTTGGTCTTGTCACGCAGTTCTTTTACCATCTGGCTTGTGATATTCACGTTACACCTTCCTTTTCTGTTAGGCCTCAGCCTCAACCGGCATCGCTTCAGCTGCCGCGGCGGCCATTTCACTCATCTCGGGCTTGACGTCGGCACTCTCGTCGCCATCAACCCCACTCATCCTGTTGCCCGCGCCTTCAATAACCGCGTCGGCGATGCGGGAGACGATCAGCTTGATGGCGCGGATGGCGTCATCATTGCCCGGGATCAGGTAGTCAATACCGGTCGGATCGCAGTTGGTGTCGGTGATGGCCACCACCGGGATCCCCAGTTTGTTGGCTTCGGTTATGGCAATGTCTTCCCGTCTGGGATCGACCACGAAGATGATATCCGGAACGCCCTTCATGGTCTTGATGCCGCCCAGGGTCTTCTCCAGCTTGCCGAGGTCCTTCTCCATACCCAGGGCCTCTTTCTTCTTGTACTGGTTGATGGTGCCGTCGGCGATCATCGCTTCGATGTTCTTCATCCGCTCGACACTCTTCTTGATGGTCTGGAAATTGGTGAGCATGCCGCCCAGCCAACGGTGGTTGACATAGTGCATGCCGCAGCGGGCGGCCTCTTCACGGATGATATCCTGGCTCTGCTGCTTGGTCCCGACAAAGAGGATGTTGCTCCCCTTGGCTACCCGGTCGGCGATGAAATCGTAGGCCGCGTTGAACATGGGCAGGGTCTTGTCGAGGTTGATGATGTAGATCTTGTTGCGCGCCCCAAAGATATACGGTTTCATCTTGGGGTTCCAACGCCGGGTTTGATGGCCAAAATGCAGACCGGCGATCAGCATCTCTTTCATGGTGATGTGGGACATGGTTCATTCTCCTTGCAGTATTTTGGTTGTGCCTCCATCCTGTTGCCAACCCGAAGCCGGGCACCAATGGCGAGTATAAGGATGTGCGATTTTAAAAACAGACTCTTGTACCACTTGTGCTCTCTTATTTCAAGGGACAACCGGCGGCGGGGTGAAAAAAGGAGGGGAGGGTGATGCCGTGCGTGCCGGCGTCGGTTGGAGCCTTCCTTGCGAAACCGGCAAAAGAGGGTCGGGGAAAAAGTTCTTTCCTGTTTTAGGTTGACCTGCTATGCTACGCTATTATATAAAGGTCGGACCTTTGCAGGTTCTCTAGGCACGGCTTAAGCGCACTGCTGTGGACGACGTTAACGCATTGAATGCATGATGAATTGCACTAATAAACTTTACGATGGGGAGATGGGTGATGTCTGAAAAACACGATGAAAAGTTGATTCTTTGGTTTGATGAAATCGGCATAGAGGATGTTCCATTGGTGGGCGGCAAGAACGCCTCCCTGGGCGAGATGTACCGCAAACTCACCTCCAAGGGTGTCGCCGTTCCCCACGGTTTCGCCATTACCGCCTATGCCTATCGCCACCTGTTGAAGACCGCGGGCATCGCCCAGGCCATTGAGGATGCCTTGGCCGGTCTCGATACCCACGACATGCGCAACCTCCAGGAGCGGGGCGAGAAGGCCCGCGACATCATCCGCACCGCCGAGTTCCCGGACGACCTCCGTCAGGCCATTGCCAAGGCCTATGCCAAGATGGAAGAGGAGTATGGCCAGAATGTCGATGTGGCCGTGCGTTCATCGGCCACGGCGGAGGACCTGCCCGACGCCTCTTTTGCCGGTCAGCAGGAGACCTATCTCAACATCCACGGCATGGACGCCCTGATCGACAACTGCCGCAAGTGTTTCGCCAGTCTGTTCACCAACCGGGCCATCCCCTCCCGCCACGACAAGGGGTTCGGCCAGTTTGACGTCTACCTCTCCATCACCATTCAGAAGATGGTACGCAGTGACTCCGCCTCTTCCGGGGTCATGTTCTCCATCGACACCGAGAGCGGCTTTACCAACGCCGTGTTTTTGACCGGGGCTTGGGGGCTAGGCGAGAATGTGGTGCAGGGGGCAGTCAACCCGGATGAGTACTATATCTTTAAGCCGACCTTGAAGGAGGGCAAGCGTCCCATCGTTGGCAAGCGCATGGGCAGTAAAGAGATCAAGATGATCTATGACAATGACCCCAGCACCAAGGAGCCGGTCAAGAACATCCCCACCACCCCGGCCGAGCGCGGCAGCTATGTGATCAACGACGACGAGATCCTGAAGCTTGCGGAGTGGGCCTGCATCATCGAGGACCACTACGGCAAGGCCATGGATATTGAGTGGGCCAAGGATGGCGATGGGGTAACGGTGGGCACCGGCGGGCTGTTCATCGTCCAGGCCCGTCCCGAGACCGTGCACTCCCAGACCTCCAAGAAGGTGATGGAGACCTATGTCATGAAGGAGCACGGCAAGGTCCTGGTCACCGGTCAGGCGGTTGGCGCCAAGATCGGCCAGGGCATAGCCAACGTCATTAATGATGTGGTGGATATCCATGACTTTAAGAAGGGCCAGGTCCTGGTCACCGACATGACCGACCCTGATTGGGAACCGATCATGAAGATCGCCGGCGCCATTGTCACCAACCGCGGCGGACGTACCTGCCACGCGGCGATCATCTCCCGCGAACTGGGCATCCCCTGTGTCATCGGCACCGAGAACGGCAGCAAGGTCCTCAAGTCCGGCCAGGAGATTACCGTCTCCTGCGCCGAAGGCGAGGCCGGCAACATCTACGAGGGGCTGCTGAAGTTCGAGGTCGAGCGTCTGGACCTGGATAATATACCGGAGACCAAGACCAAGATCATGATGAACGTCGGCATCCCGGAGAAGGCCTTTACCGAGAGCCAGATCCCCAATGAAGGGGTCGGCCTGGCCCGCGAGGAGTTCATCATCAACTCCCACATCGGCATCCACCCCCTGGCCCTCTACAACTTCGATGACCTGAAGAAGAAGGCCGCTGCCGGCGATACCGAGGCTGCCGACGTGGTCCGCCTGATCGAGGAGAAGACCACCAGCCATCCCCACGACAAGAAGCAGTTCTTTATCGACAAACTGGCCGAAGGGGTTGGCCGCATCGGGGCGGGATTCTACCCCAAGGACGTTATCGTCCGCCTCTCGGATTTCAAGACCAACGAGTACGCCAACCTGATCGGTGGCCAGTTCTACGAGCCCGAGGAGAGCAATCCGATGATCGGCTGGCGTGGCGCCTCCCGTTACTACGACCCCAAGTATAAGGCCGCTTTTGAGTTGGAGTGCAAGGCCTTGCTGAAGGTCCGTAATGACATGGGGCTAAACAACGTCAAGCTGATGGTCCCCTTCTGCCGGACACCGCTGGAGGGGCGCAAGGTCATTGAGGTGATGCGCGAGTTCGGTCTGGTCCAGGGCGAGAACGGCCTGGAGGTCTACGTCATGTGCGAGATCCCGTCGAACGTCATCTCAGCCGACGCCTTCTGCGATGTCTTTGACGGCTTCTCCATCGGCTCCAACGACCTCACCCAGTTGACCTTGGGTCTGGACCGCGACTCGGACCTGGTGGCCCATATCTACGACGAGCGCAACGACGCGGTGAAGACCTTGATCAAGATGGTCATCGACACTGCCAAGCGGCGGGGGCGCAAGATCGGCATCTGTGGTCAGGCCCCCAGCGACTTCCCCGAGTTTGCCACCTTCCTGGTGGAGTGTGGTATCGACTCCATCAGCCTGATCTCCGACACGGTGATCAAGACCCGGCTTGCTATCGCCCAGAAAGAGAAGGAGTTGGGGATCACTCCCTGATCATCAGGCTGACAGCGTCCGCTTAGCATAAAGGAGAAGGGCCTCGCCAGGGGTCCTTCTCCTTTTTTTAATGATCAGGGACGCGCGTGAACTCAATCATCTGCCGTCTTAAGGAGGGTGGCCAATAATGTATAAATGGATATTGAAGGACGAGTCCGTACTCTGCTTGTGCGAGGCGTGTTCCAAGAAGGACTACAAGAATTTGGTCATCCGTCAGGCGTGGAGGGCCAAGGACAAGGGGACCACCGTCACCTGCGAGCGTTGCGGCAAGAAGGATGTGGTGGATTTTTAAGGGCCTCAGTGGTCCTGTTCGGGAAAGACCGCAACCTTGTGGATGATGTGCAGGATGGCGTCGATCAGGTCCGGTTGGGGGTCGATGAATTGCACCGCCATGCCGGAGTCTTTCCGTGATTTGGTGTGGTTGACCCAGATCACCTGGGCCATCAGGGTGCAATCGGTGAGATCGCCGATGGAGAAGGTGAGTTCGGTCTGTTCCTCAACGGCCGGCGGGGTCTCGGTGTAGAGAAACATGCCGCTTACCGAGATGTCCCTGGTGCGTGAGATCAGGTAGTCGCCCTCATGGATGAAGTTGACTTGGAACTTGGCCGGGACCCTGGTGGCGACTCTACGTTCGTGTGCTTTCATGGCGTTGCCCTTGGCGAGATTTGTCTGTTGGACCCTAACTCAATTG
>OBOI01000395.1_pt1 | contig 15672 bp, 15 predicted proteins | sample 1670151 | NCBI WGS metagenome assembly OBOI01 (sample SAMEA104232303, study PRJEB22302) | sediment metagenome | biome: forest; feature: aquifer; material: sediment | place: USA | collected 2011-08-07 | depth 0.01 m | reverse complement strand
ACATCAGTCTGCGGATCAGAGAGCGGTAAATAGGAGAAATTCTCTTGGAGCTGCCGTCCATCGGAGGGCAACGAACGCTTCTGCGCAGGGTCAGCCACTCGAACAACAATATCCTGTGCAATGGTTCGCAGGTGCTCCACCCGCTGACTGTCCCATCCCAAGAGTCGACGGGTCTTGGGTGAGCCGACCAACCAGAACCCCGCGATGATGGTGATGAGAACGACAACAACGGTGGCCCAAAATGCCGTCAAGGTCACCGGCGAACGCACGGGCCGCTCTCGGCGAATATCCCACAGATAGAAGGCAAAAACCGATCCCGCAATAATAAGGATGGAGAGTGCTTTCAAGAAAAACCGCAACGTAAAATCACCATTCAGGTATGTATGGAGTACAGCGATGAGATCAACAATGCCCACAATGGCGGTAAGAAAAACCGTGAGATAGATAAGCCATTTGCGTAGCGCCACACTTGGATCTATGGTTTGATTGGTAAATGATTGTCGGATCCACCACGATAATCCCAGATAGACTGGGGCCGCAACCACTAATGCCGATAATCCTCCGGTCACGGCTTGCGGATAAAAAATTTCGCCCATGGCCGCGGCGGTCGTCCAGCGATTGATAAATGCAAACCAGACATTGCCCAATGCGGTGGCTGCAATGGAAAGGACGACAAATTGGAGAAGATACACAAACGTATCGCGAGAAGTGTGGCTGGACATATAAGTACGAATTTATCCGAATGAAATCCGAATAGAACCGAATGTATTCGGATCGATTCGGACGTTATTCGGATCGATTTGTACTCGCATTCACCGCTGCCGTGAACGCATCATACATCGCCTGCGGGTCCCGCGCGTCGCGAATTTTTGAACCCACCACCAGCACCTCTGCACCGGCCTTGGCCAATTTCTGGGCCCGTTCATCCTCCAAACTCACCGCTCCATCAACGATGATGCTCAGCTGCGGAAATTTTCGGTGGACTTCAGCCACCCGGTCAAATGTCTCCGGTTCAAAGGGCTTTCCTTGAGCACCGGGCACAACCGCCATGACCATTACCCCATCCACTTGGCCAATGTATTCATCAATCACCTCTATCGATGTCTCGGGATTTATTGCTACGATGATGGATTTGTTCGCACTGCGCACCATCTCAGCAATGGAGAGTACTTCCGATGAACCAATTTCGTGATGGACGATCATTGTGCTGACTGTATCAATCTCAACTAATACCGGCAGCCACTGCCGCAGTTCTTCTTGAGTGAGCATGAGATGAACTTGGTATTGAAGGCCGAAGATGTCATTTGAAAGCATCTCTGAGAGCTCCTTCTCATCAAATGCGACATCCGGACCATCGACCAGTGCCCCGGTCACGTCAATATGCAAAAATGGAGAGATCATGCTCAATCGTTCGATCTCGGATTCAAGATTTTCGCGTTGGAGTTGGAGGACGGCGGGGATGATGGTGACCATATATTATAATCCGAATACGACACATCCTCAGCGACCGGCCAGGGATCCGAATACTGCGAATACTATTCGTGGTATTTGTGGTATTTGGATATCAATTCGCGGTATTCGGATTATGGATGTATATGCGCGATTTTGCGCAGACGTCGTCGATGCCGTTTCTCTCCGCTAAATGGAACGGACAGGAAGGTATCAACTAGTTGCTTTGCTTTTTTGAGTGTAATAAAATCCGAAGCCAAACACAAGATATTCACATCTTCATGTTCTCGCACCATCGTTAGTAATTTCACATTGTCTGTGAGCACGGCGAAAATTTTAGGGAATCGGTTAGCGACAATATTCATCCCCACACCACTACGGCAGATAAGGATGCCGCGCGTATTCTTGGCAGCACTCACCGTACGAGCAACAGGGGTCGCGAAATCCGGGTAATCGTCTTTGGGGTCAACATGATGCGCCCCACAGTCCGTCATACGATGTCCTTTGGATTGAAGGTAACGCTTGAGTTGTTCTTTGAGTTTGAATCCCCCATGATCGGCACCGATGAAGACTTTCATACCGTAGTAAATCAAGTGAATCAAGCTGCTGTCGATTGGTCGTGTCTTAATTTACTTATCTCGCTTATCTTGCTTAATTTACTCGTTAGCCCGCGCCGTTTTTCCGTTTGTACTTCTGTGCGTCTTTGACCTCAATTTTTTCCTTTTTGATCATCTCAATCACTTTGGCCACGAGCCGTTTTGGATTGTTATCATACACAACCCTCCCGTTGCCCTTGTGGGCGCGCTTTACAATATCTTGGATCATGTCAGCCATCCCGCCCGTATCGGTAAGCACCCCTTGGGGCTTGTTATCTTCAAAGGCAATCGTAAATTCATTGAGGGTCCCAATACGGCCACAGACAGTGATCACCGCATCCGATGCACGCGTCAAAATCAAATTACGCCCAGAATAGTCAAACCCGGTATAAATAATCATATCAAAATAATCGGTCGGCAGTCGATAGCTTTTGACATGGGCGAGTTCTGTGGCGGCCGGAGAAATCCCGATCGAGATCCCGCCTTCTTGTTTTGCTCCGATCGCTGCCCAATACGGGGCGCCCGTTGTTGCGCCACTCACGAGGATGCCGCCTTGCCGGACAATCTCACGCCCGACTTCCAATGTCTTCTCGTAGGCACCGGGAGCAGCCGACGTCGTGTCCGCAGAACCGGAGACGCAAATCTTGTATTTCAAATATGACTGAGGGACGGCGTCAATACTGGGCATATTGATAAAGATAGAGGCTAAGTCTTAAAGTTCCACGCTTTCTCCAATTTTCGGCACACTGGCATTAATGCCGAACTCATCGCGAATATTAGTTGCCAGATGTTGTGCAGCCTCGTCATCCCCTTGCACCACGAAAATATGCTGGATGGGCCGCTGGATATCTTGGACAAATGCCATGAGTTGGTCATGATCCGCGTGGCCGGAGTACGCTAGTGCTTGCAACACTGTCGCGCGTACTGGAACATCCTTGTCGCCAATGCGGATCACCGACGCTCCCTCCTGGAGTTTGCGACCATTGGTTCCGTTGACCTGGAACGAAACGAGCAGTAAAATATTTTTGGGGTCTGGCAAATACAATTGCTCGTGATAAATAATACGGCCGCCGGTACTCATCCCATTGCCAGCGATGATTACTTTGGGGAAGGGGGCCGCATTAATCTTTTTGGAATCCTCGCGTGTGCGAGTAATCTGGAGCCCCGGGAAGTGGAAAATATTGTCCCCCCCACGAATCTGCTGTTGTCCCACCTTGCTTAAATAGGAATGATATCGCTGATAAATATCCGTTGCAGCGGCGGCCATGGGACTATCAACATACACCGAAATACGCGGCACGCGGGAGTTCTCAACAAGAGAATTTAAATCATAGAGTATCTCTTGCGTGCGTTCGACCGCCAGGGAAGGAATCACCAACGCTCCCCGATGCTTCACAACGTGTTCAATGGCGCGCTCGAGTTGCTCCTTCCGATCTTTTACGGGTTCATGCACACGATCACCATACGCCGACTCCATCACCACATAATCCGCCTGGGTGATAACGTCAGTGGGCGGGAGCAATGGCGACATCTCATTGCCGAGATCGCCAGTGAATAACAGTTTCTTCCCCTCTGCCCAAAGTTCAACCATCGAAGAACCGAGAATGTGGCCGGCGTTTCGCAGTTGAAATTGAATATCGCCAACGTCTTGACGGATACCATACTGTATCGGCTTCCAGAGCGTTTTTACTCCCGCGACATCCGCGTGCGTGTAGAGCTGGGCAGGCCCCCCATCTTGGGCGCGTGTCGTCATAATCTCTTCGCTGTCCTCAACCACGAGCTGCGCGAGATCGGCAGTGGGAGAGGTGGCAAAAATCGGGCCTCGGTACCCTTGTTTATACAACAGCGGCAATCGTCCACTATGATCCAGATGCGCGTGGGTTAAAATCACCGCATCGATCTGCTTGGGATCATAAACAAAGGGTTTCTGATTCCACCCCTTGTTTTCTGCGCCACCTTGAAACAATCCGCAGTCCACAAGGATCTTCGTCGTTGCTGTCTCCAAAAGGTAATTGGCACCAGTCACCACCCCAGCACCGCCGCAAAAGGTAAGCTTCATAGTAGGACTATCGTATCAGACCTCCCCTGTGATTTCTAGTGGATAAGAAGCTACTCAATTCCCAACCGCTCTAATACTTTATCTTCGAATTCTCCGAGCGGCTCAAACCCTAATACAGCATCGAGCTCTAGTTTTTTGGATGGAATTTCAAATGTCACCTCATCAATGGTATGAACACCTTTATCATCCCGCCTGTCACCGCTGCCGGCATATTTCAATAATGAACGATTAAAGGCAAGACTCATCCCTCCACGACTTGTAAACTGGGTAAGGCTCGCCAATACAGCGTCGGCATATTTTGGAGGGATATGATCTCCCAACAACGAAAGTTTTGGCAATCGGCTTGGCTGATGAAATCGCAATTTCGATTTATTTCGCTGCGCTTCGAGGATTTCATCAACGACGTATTTAAGATACGTTTCGAGCCAAATCATTCTTGTTGTTTCGTTTTCCACTTCCTGTGAAGGACGAAACGGTTGAATCTTCGACCAGCTTCTAAGAAGCCCCTTGGGGTCTTTTACGAGCGGAAAAATATTATGAAAAATCGCGGCTCGCACCCCAATAGTCCCATAAAGGGAACTATTGTGCCTTATTGTATCCTCGAAAGAATGAACGCCCTTCAGCGCTTTTAGTAATTCCGGACGCTCGTGGATCGCTGTTGAGTCCGGGTTCGGCGTTACGTAAAAATATGGTTTTTCTGTTGCTTTGTAACTCATTACTTCTACGGGTTCAACAGGGATGTATCCTTTTTGAATACATTGCAAAAAATACATGATATCTTCTGATCGGACACCAACGATTTCACGTTTATGGAGAGTAAGATTGTCGCTCCTGAGTCGGCGCAGGGTCTCGATATTCTCTGGCGTGAGGGATTCCAAAATCTTTTCCTCTCTCCGCGTGAGGCCAATGTCCGAGGATTGTTCCAGTGTAGGTTCAAGCTTCTCTATCATACATAATTATTTCTTACGATATAACTTTAGAGTGGCGATATCCCGTGCGCGTTTCTCTTCTGTCGGGGTTTCTAAAATTAAGTCCGCGTGCTTAAGCTTTTTGTTCTTGACAATCGCTTCGAAAGCAGGCAAACCGATATGACCGTCGCCTAAATCTGCGTGCCGGTCCTTGTGAGAATTAAATTCCACCTTGGAGTCGTTGCAATGGAACACGACCAAACGATCAAGACCAATTTTTTTGTCGAATTCATCAAAGACTTTTCTCTGACTTTCTTTCGTACGCAGGTCGTAGCTGGAAGCAAAGGCGTGTTGAATGTCAAAACACACACCGACTGGCGGAATCTCGGATTTCGGATTTCGGATTTCGGATTTTTCGAGGATGGTCGCAACCTCCTCGAATGTGTCCCCCATCACAAGACCTGCTCCGGCAGAAATTTCTAACAGCAGCTGGCACGAGCCCTTGTAGCCGTCCAGAATTTTTTTCACTCCTTCGATCACCATTTCCATACCTCGCTGTTGCGCTTCTTCTGCAGACAAACCGCTTTTGAGCAAATCATTGGCACTTCCCAGATGCGTCATGAGCGCTTTGACTCCGAGTAAACTCCCTCGCTCTAATTCTTCACGGATCACAGCGATGGTCCCATACCGAGTCCGATTATTGCTCGAAGCAAAATTCACATAGTAGGGCGCATGGATGTACGCCGTTTTCTGCTGGTATTTTTCCATCGCTTCGCGAAACAGTCGAATAGATTCGGGGTCGAGTTTGCGCGCCGGGCCTCCTTGCGGAGGCCGCGAGAAAAACTGAAAAGCCTCCCCACCAATGTTGGCAGAGTTTGCTGGAGCGTTATGGAGTCCGCCGGCGGCGGAAATGTGAGCACCGAAATACATACGAACGAGCAAGATAAGCGAGATAAGTAAATCAAGTAAATAAAGCCACTGAAACGCCAGCGGATTATCCTGCTTATTTTACTTATCTTGCTTGATTTACTTAATTTACTCGTATTCAGTATACCCAAACCCACCCAAAATCAAAACCCCGCTGACAAGCGAGGTTTTTCTCTTCTTATTTCTATGCCGCCATTTTAAATCCGATGGCGTCGTCAATATTCTGTTTGAGACGCGCGGCCACGACTTGCTGGCTGCGATCCTTCTTCATCCGTTCGTCGAGCGCATTTTTGAGATCCACCGCCAATCCGCTCAATTCATCCGGTGCGCTCTGAAAATTCTCCCGCAGGAAATCGATGACGTCATTCACTGGTTTACACCCAAGAACCGAATACTTCGGCTGTTCTAATTCTTGGGCTGCAGCAGTAAATAATACGCGACCTCTTTGCGATAACAATTCCTTCTTTGTGTTAGATAAGTCTCTCTTCATTGCCTCGTGCTGATCCGATGTTGGATCTACTCCAGATATTGGTTCCTTGAATCCAGGCATAGGAATTTATTATTATAATGATAAATACAAAAGTATTATACCACATTATATAGAAAAAAACAAGCCCCTTATTTAGGGGCTTTTTTCGCTTTTTCTTTCATCCATTCGATCGCCTTGCGGTTTCGCAACATCACTCGGGCATGTTCGCGCATGTCGGCAGTGTTGATGCTTTGCTGGATCTCGGGGTCATTGCGGTACTCCTGTTTGGCTTTTTCTGCCGCCTCAGTAATCTCATCTTCAGGGACATCAATGCTTTGTTCTAACGCGATTGCTCGCAACAACAACGCGCCTTTGACCCGCTCCACCGCTTGAGGGGCAAAATCCAAGTAGAGCTGTTCTCTCGTCTTTTTGATCGAAGCAAGATACTCATTAAATTCTCCGCCTTGCTTGCTCACATTGCGCTCGAGCTCTTCCATCATCCGCCATGCTTCTTGCGTCACAAGATCTTCGGGGATATCGGTGAACTTCGATTTTTTAATCATCTGTTCGATCACCTCTCGCTCCTGTCGGTCATTTTCCTTTTGCTGCTTGTCCGCTGTGATGTTACCCTTGAGCAATTCCCGCAGTGCAACAATATCCTTTTGCCCCACTTTTTGGGCGAGCGCGTCATCGATGGCGGGTTTTGTCCGCTCAAACACTTGCTTGATGGTCACCGTAAAATCTACGTTCTTTCCGGCAAGATTTTTTTGATAATGCTCTTCGGGCATCGGCAATGTAAATGTTTTGGTCTCGCCAACAGCCAGGCCCAAAAGTTCCTTGGTGAACCCTGGGATATAATGTTCCTTATCCATAAATACTTTATGATCCTTGACCGCTCCACTGTCCACGACCACGCCCGCTTGGGCCATGGAGAGATCCACCAACAGCATATCGGCGTCTGTCGCCGGGCGACTCACGCTGGCCTGGGTCGCGACCATCTCACGTAAGTCTTCCACCACACGGTCAACATCCGATTCACTCGCTTCAATAGGAGGGCTCTCTAATTTGAGCGTTGCGGGGTCTGCAATTGTCACTTCAGGCAGTAGTGGAACAACCGCTGTATACACAAAGGGGTTGCCGGGCGCCAACATTTCCACTTGGATCTTAGGGGTCCCGACGACCTCAAATTTTTCTTGGCTCACCGCCTTGGAGTAGGAGGCGCTCACCATTGTCTCTGCGGCCTGCTCCAAGATCGCTTGGGCCCCCACGCGCCCCACCAACACGTCGTACGGGACGTTACCGGGCCGAAACCCGGGGACCGGATGCTGTTGTGATATCTCTTTGGTGGCAGACTCAAGATACGGCCGATGATCCTCTGCTGGCACCTCAATGGTAATGCTCAAGACACCTTTTGTTACTTCTGTTGTTCGTACTTTCATATGTAAAGATCAGAGTACAAATTGATCCGAATCTAAATCGAATAGAACCGAATCGTTCGTAGATAGTATTTGGATAAATTCGGGCGTCATTCGGATCGATTCGTACTATATCAGCAACCCCACAATCAACAGCGCCACGATGTTCACAATCTTAATCATGGGGTTTATCGCAGGACCCGCAGTATCCTTGTACGGGTCGCCCACGGTGTCGCCGATCACGGCCGCTTGATGCGCCGGAGATTTCTTCCCCCCATGATGGCCGGCTTCGATATATTTTTTGGCATTATCCCATGCGGCTCCGCCGGTCGTCATGGAGATAGCGACAAAGACCCCCGTGATAATCGTTCCCACGAGCAGCCCCCCCAAAGCTTGAACCCCTAGTAACATTCCAACAAGAATCGGGGCGACCACGGGCAACAGCGACGGAACGATCATTTCTTTCAGCGCCGCAGCGGTCACAATGCTCACGGTTTGCGCATAATCGGGTTTTTGACTACCATCCATAATCCCCGGAAACCGCTTAAACTGATCTCGCACGGCAGTGACCACCACCCCCGCAGTACGACCAACCGATTCCATGGCATAAGAAGCAAACAGGTAGGGGAGCAGCCCCCCGATAAACAATCCTGCCAAAACTTTTGCGGATCCTAAATCAAACGTCATCGGGGATCCGCGGCTGGCGATTTCGTTGGTGAACGAGGCGAATAACACAAGGGATGCCAACACGGCCGATCCAATGGCATATCCCTTGGTCACCGCCTTTGTGGTATTGCCCACCGCATCCAACGGATCAGTGATAGCCCGGACTTCCTCGCTCATATTCGCCATCTCCGCAATACCACCGGCATTATCGGTAATCGGACCGTAGGCATCAATCGCAACCACAACGCCGGTCAAAGAAAGCATCGCAACGGCAGCCAACGCAACTCCATAAAGGCCCCCAAGCCCATGGGCAATGAGGATCCCGGCCACCAACACCAATACCGGTAACGCTGTTGAACGCATCGAAAGGGCGAGCCCCGCAATAAGGTTGGTGCCCGCGCCGGTTTCACTGGCTTTTGCAACTTTGTGCACGGGAGAAAATTTTGTCGATGTGTAATAATCTGTCAACAAAAACAGGAGTGCCGTCACCACGATCCCCACGAGCAATGATCCGTATGCATTCGTTAATCCTTCAACGCCGCCCAACAATCGAACTGTTAAGGGGTAGAGGGCCACGACCGCGATCAGTGCCGTCACATACAGCCCGCGGTACAATGTTCGCATAATGGTCTCCTTCTTTGCCGAACGCATAAATTGTGTCCCGATCATCGAGGCGATCAATGATACACCGCCGACCACCAGGGGGAACTCTTGGGTCACGCCCGCAAACGGAAACAACAATTTGCCTAACACCATCGCCGCGACGACCGTCACAACGTAGGTCTCAAAAAGATCGGCCGCCATACCGGCACAATCCCCGACATTATCTCCGACGTTATCCGCAATCACGGCCGGGTTGCGCGGATCGTCTTCGGGGATCCCGACTTCTATTTTGCCCACGAGATCGGCACCGACATCCGCGGCCTTGGTAAATATTCCACCGCCCAAACGACTAAACACAGAGACAAGACTTCCACCAAACCCCAACCCAATGAGCGCTTCAAAGGCGTTCGGATACAACCACCGCATAAACACAACGCCCAATAACCCCAACCCCGCCACGAGCAGTCCGATCGCTGTCCCCCCTTTGGTGGCCAGAGCCAAGGCCGGATTTAATCCCTTCTGCGCCGCTTCGGCGGTGCGCACATTGGCTCGCACGGCGATATTCATCCCTAAAATCCCCGCCAATGCCGACAATGCGGCACCCACCAAAAATCCAAAAGCGGTTGACCATGCGAGGAACACACCGATGAGTACGGCGAAAACCACGGCGATCATCGCCACACTCCGATACTGCCGCGTCATGTACCCTCGCGCGCCGGCTTGGATGGCGCTGGCGATTTCGCGCATCTTTTCGTTACCCTGCGGCTGTTTGAGAATTTGTCGGAACAGCACCGCGCTCATAATGATGCTGCCAATCGAGGAAACAAGTGCGAATGAAAGAGTGGTCATAATATTCGAAATTTCTAATTACTAATTTCTAATGTCTAATGCGCGACATTCGTCCATTGGGCATTACGACATTGATTAGTCATTAGACATTAGTCATTTTGAGTGATGGATTGTTCCTCTGCTTTTGTTTCTTCTTTTGGTTCCGATGGCTGTTCTTCGAGGGCTTCGTTTGTATTCGTAGTATCCCCCTCTTCGCCAACGCTTTGAAGGGCAGGCGCATCCCCGGCCGGCTGTTCTTGGGGTGCCGTATTCGTATCATCCTGGACAGTTTCGTCTTTCCGGATATCCACATTCCAACCCGTAAGCTTGGAAGCGAGCCGAACATTTTGCCCATTGCGCCCGATGGCCAACGAAAGCTGATCTTCTGGAACATGGACAGTCGCAGTCTTAGTCTGATCGTTGAGTTCAATGCGCGCAACCTTTGCCGGCGACAAGGACGCTTGAAGATACTGCGTCGAGTCTTCCTTCCACTCGATAATATCAATTTTTTCTCCCTTGAGCTCCGCAATAATCGCCTGCACGCGCGCACCTCGCTGCCCCACGCAGGAACCCACTGGGTCAATGTTGCTTTCCAACGACCGAACGGCAACTTTCACACGCGATCCCGCTTCTCGAGCAATCCCCATGATCTCAATGTGCTTGTGCTGAATTTCAGGGATCTCAACGGTAAAGAGGTAGCGCACCAACTCTGGCGACGTCCGGCTCACGACCACCTCGGGTCCGCGCGCTTTGAGCTCCACTGATTCAACATAGACTTTCACGCGGTCGCCAATATGATATTGTTCGTGGGGAGCCTGCCCTTCAGGCAGCATTACCCCCACCATACGGCCGAAGTCCACCAACACCAGGCGACCTTCCCGACGCTGAACCGAACCGGTCACAACGGTATGTTCCTTGTCTTTAAAATCTTGGTAGAGCACATTGCGTTCTGCTTCCCGCAGTTTTTGCATGATCACCTGCTTTGCGGTTTGCGCCGCCATGCGGCCAAAACTGGATGGGACGTCGAGCTCTGTCCGAATTTCGTCGCCCAGTTGAGCATCGGGTTTGAGTGCCTGCGCCTCTTCGAGTGTGAGATTCAAGCGAGGATGAAATCGCGGCTTTTCATCAACAACCATTTCTGCAGATACGCCATCGCTCGTTACGATATTTGTAGCATTCCCCCCGTCGCCGATGCTTTGGGGGGCGGGCGCATCTCCGACTGGTTGTTGAGGTTGATCAGTATTCGGATTATCCAGTTCTTCTTCGGGCGGTTTCTCCATCACGGTCTTTACGTCGAACACGCGCATCTCACCAGTTTCGGGGTGGAATTCGACCTTAATATTTTGATTCGGTTGACCGTAATCTTTACGATACGCCGCCGCAAGAGCAGCCTCCAAGGTTTGGAGCACGACTTCTTTGGAAATCTTTTTTTCTTCACAGACGGTGTCAATCGCCTGCAAGAGGGGGTTGAGGGCCATATGGTTGAAGTACAAATTTATCCGAATCATTTCCGAATCGAACCGAATTTATTCGGATCTATTCGTTCAACATTCGGATTGATTCGTACTATATAAAACAAAAAGACAGATCCTGTATGGAATCCATCTCTATCCAAAGGCTACCAAATCTCTCTCTTCCTGTCAAATCAAACGGCATTTGGGATATGTTCTACGTGGAACGCTCCGCTGGGCTGCACCAATATAGCAATCACATCGATGCGGACAGTGCGATATTGCCGGTGGGCATTCCAGTACCATTGGGCGAGCTGACGGAGCTTATGTTGTTTATGGGCGGTCACGGATTCTTCGGGGTACCCATACAATGTCGAGTTGCGGGTCTTCACCTCAACCACCACAAGCTCTGACCCCTGGCTACAAACAACATCGATCTCTCCAAACGGAGATCGAATGTTGCTACCAACAACGGTATATCCTTTGGTTTCCAAATACCCCCGCGCAACCCCCTCGCCCCAATCACCGCGTTTCTGGCGAGCATTGCGCATACGAGTAAATCAAGTAAATTCAGTGAATCAAGTAAATCAAGCTCTCGACGATCGATCGCGGCTTAATTTACTTGACTTGCTTGATTTACTTGCCCAGCTTGGGCTATCGCCCCGGAATGTACTTCAACTGCTGGAGCCGCCGATACTCATCTTTCTCTTTTGCGCTCCAATGCTTGTACCGCCCCCACAGGCGGAATGCGCGGACTAACAATACGATGATCAATATAGGATACCAAGCGCGCGAGCCCAACACCACAACGCGTTGCTGCGAGAGCCAGGCCAGCAACAACCCACACACCCCCAGAATAATCGCGCTCACACGCACCTCGTTAGCCCATTCCATCAACCAGCGATTGGCTCGACGTTTCATGATAACCGGCAAGAGAATGCTGACTGCAACGATGATGCCTGCGAGGACTGCCGTCGCGGTGATCACATTTGTTTCGGTAGCCGGCCGGATAAAATTCAACCAAAGGAGAATTTGTGACATACTTATTGCTTTTTAAACAATACACCAAAATGCCAAATACTGGCAGAAAATTCCCCGTCAAATTGGAGGCCAATCGTCGAGGCCACGGCCTTGAGCTGCTCTGGTAAAACTCGCCGCGTTGGTGGCGGCCCGACGGGGCCCGTCTCCTTCTGCCAATCCACCACTAACATCCGGCCCCCAACCTTCAACAACCGTTGCGCTTCTTTAAGGATATGATCATGATGAATATTTTGGAACAAGAGGTTTACGCACAGCACGCGATCGAGGGATTCTTCTGGGATAGGAGCGGCGCCAATCACTTCAAGGTTGGAATGGATCACCTGAATCTGCGGGAGATTTTCCACTCGGCTGCGGCGACGCAAACCTTCCAATACGTCCGGCACGACATCAATTGCGTAGACCATTCCCCCGCGTCCCACGCGGCGCGCTAACGGGAAGGTAAAGTGCCCGCCCCCGCCGCACCCAAATTCACCGACATGCTGATCCACCTCAACATCCAGTTGGGCTAAAATAAATTCGGGATCCATCAGGCGAGTGCCACCGGCGGTTTCGTACAAAGCATTGGGCATAGCAGACAGTGAATCAAGTAAATTCAGTAAATCAAGTAAATCAAGCTCGTGTCGATCGGTTGCTTAATTTACTTGACTCGCTTGATTTACTTGCTAGCTTCTACGAGTATAGCATCTTCCGTATTGGCTCGAACAGCCTCCGATGATGCACGCACGGCCCGTGCTCTTCCAGAAGCCGATGGTGCAACGGTGTCCCATACCCTTTATGGAGGTCAAACCGATACCGGCCGTCCTGATCATGAAGCGCTCGCATCATCGCATCGCGATGCACTTTGGCAACAATGGATGCCGCGGCAATGGCATACTCCGTGGCATCGCCATCGATGATCGCAGTCCACTCGGGGTGCGATTTGATAGGGCGGCCGTCGATCAAAACGCGCGTCATTCCGGCCTCCGAGCCGGAATCTCTACTGAAAGATCCTGAATCAAGTTCAGGATGACGAGACCAAATCGTTGCGAGCGCCCGCTCGAACACGACCGTCTGCGCGCGAGTCATCCCCCACTGATCGAGTTCTTCAACCGTGACAATTCCGATGCCCACCGCATGACGCTTGTGCAGTATTTGCGAAAGTTCTTCGCGCCGTCGCGCCGGCAATAGCTTAGAGTCTTGCACACCTCGAACCGTTGTTTCGTTTTTATTCAATAAGAGTGCACATGCCACGAATGGTCCGGCCCATGCACCCCTGCCAACCTCGTCGATGCCAATACAAGGGGCGTGCCGATACATACTGACTCTATACCTCTTTCTTGATTTCTTTTTCAATCGCTTGTTGCAATCGAGCAGTATTTTTTAATTTCCAATCTTTTTTGCGCTGTCGGACTACTTGTTCTTGTTCCACCTTCTCTGGAGCCGTGGTCGGTGGAACTTTCTTGGGATCAAACTTGGTTGACCAATATTGTTGTTCATCCTCCAATAATACTCCGTGTTCATCCAAAAATTCTTTATAATACTTTTGTGTAAACGAGCCGCTCTGTTTTGCTTCCATTTGTGACTTTATCTGTTGCGTATACTCCTCTGCTTTTTTCAGTAGCAACTTGTACGCATCAACAATGGGTGCCCGATCACGGCCCTCTTCATAGTTGACAGCAGCATTGATCGTCTCCATCGCTGCCTTAATTTCCTCAGCATCGGGGCGTTGTAAAAGATCCGTTGAATACTCGAACTCCCCACCTTGCTTTTTCTGAACCGACGTAAACCTCCGAAACCATTCGCGATACGCTTGTGCCCCCGCTAATAATTCTTTCCCAAAAAGTTCCCGTGTTATTGCATGCGGCGCTTTAAAATAGTTGTTGGCGCTAGTCTCAAAACATGTTTGCACCGCGGCCTGCAGCCGCGTCCATTCGCGATCTTCCATTGTTTCGGTATCCTCATCCACCAGCGTTGGATTATTGACGTGCTGTTCGAGATACTTAATATAACTGCCGACCCAAACCCCCACAATCATGTCGTTCGATCGGAGGATATTCGCTTCCAGACTTTTGAGAATGGTCCGATCCATGCGGCTGCGGACGTACAAAGACCCAAAAACGAAATAGACTTCATAGCCATTGCGACGTTCAACGAGTTCCCCCCTAATTAATCCTAATTCGTCGGGGAACTCATCATCGGAGTGCGTTAGGATCCCCTTACCCACCCTGAGTACTCTTGAGCGCGGCATGGTGGGATGAAGTCGACCGAGAATTAATATCGCGGTCAAAGCGCTGTCGGCGTTATGCCCAATTAAATTTGAATTTGTCTTTATTGTTGTCGATTGTCCCCTCGCTTCCTCATAACTGGAAACCGATTTGCCGTTGCTGAGCATCACTTCCACTCCCGCTGCGCCTTTGCGCATCATGGGGCAAAATTTATCACAGTCATGCAGGTACGCTTGAGTTTGCACTAAGGCAAGATCGACCGGATTGGGGTCGGCCTTGGCCGCAGCGGTAGCTTTTTCACCGACCTCCCTGATATGCGCCTCCTGTCCGTTCTTTTGATCATCGGTCGCATCGGTCTGATTCATCCGGGCCACTGAAATGGCGATCAAAAGATCTTTCTCGTATTCACTAATACCTTCGTTGGGGGAAGGGATCTCTTGCTCGTCCGGAGCATCCGCGATCTCGTCCAACCGAGCAAAGTATTCTGCCCGCTCTAATGAAAATCTGAGATAGGATCCGGTCAACGTCAAATCTTGGACGATTTCGCGCGCTTTTTGGGCAATCGCTTCTTCGCGGCGCTTACGAGCACCGTCTAAGGACAGGACTGGAGCGTCGGGCTGATCCACCGTGCTGGCCGCACGACCAGCATCGTCCTTCGATTTTTGGGCAAATTCATCATCGGGCATAGGATGGGCATGGTCCACAGCACCCATAGTTACGAGGGGTAAGGAATGAATGACTGTAGTATAAGGAAGGTACGTTAAAAGGGAAAGAGGGGCCGACCTGCGCACAGGACCGACCCCTCTCGATGACTTCTTGGCCCGACGCGCAGCCCTCCTTAACGAGGTGCGTGGGGTCTGGGATGCCCCTCCGGTCTGGCCCGATCAGGAACGGTCGTAGGTCGATAGTTCGATCCTCCAACCACATCCGCATTCGGCCGAAGTTGCCCTCTTGATCCTCATGCCCTTTCCGCAGGAGATGTTCGACGAGTGTCAACCTTTAAAAATAGAACGTCACAGATTTATACCATATGGTATAAATCTGTGACGTTCTATT
>OBOI01000394.1_pt1 | contig 15675 bp, 8 predicted proteins | sample 1670151 | NCBI WGS metagenome assembly OBOI01 (sample SAMEA104232303, study PRJEB22302) | sediment metagenome | biome: forest; feature: aquifer; material: sediment | place: USA | collected 2011-08-07 | depth 0.01 m | reverse complement strand
GCGGAGACCTCCTTGGCAACGGGTGGCTTCTCCACCGGTGCCGGTGTTGGCTTCTCCACCGGTGCCGGTGTTGGCTCCTCCACTGGTGCCGGTGTTGGCTCCTCCACTGGTGCCGGTGGAGAATCCTCCACCCGAGCCGGCGCCGAGAGTGCTGGGGAGTCAGGCCCAGTGAGGGACTCATCCTCTCCCATGGGCGCCACCTGATCCGCCGGGGGCATCTCCTCCAGAGTCTCCTCCGCCTGATCGGCAGGTGTCCCCTGCTGCTCCGTTCCCTTGTCACCTGGGGGCTCAGCTTGTTGCTCAGCCTCCGGAGGGGAGGGCTTTTCAGGAACGACCGCCGCCACCGGGAGCTTGACCTTGCGCTCCGAGGAGATGGAGGCCAAGATCTGACGCAAGAGCTTTAAGGCGATCTTGAACTCATCATCCGATCCCAACCCGAAAAGACGCTTGCCCATTGAATCGCCGGACCTGCTGCCGCTGGCCTGCCAAAAGATCATGCCGGTATTGGTATCGACCAAACGCAGGGTGATGGAGAGTTCCGGATAGGAGGTACTGCCGCGTTGCACGGCACCGGACTGGTCAATGGTGCCAAGCAGAAAGGCCTGCACATTCAGTCTCTGCCCCAGCCGCTTCAAGCTCCCCGCATCCATGGGCCCCTTATCCAAATCTATCGCCTCTTCCCGCAGAGCACTATCCACCAGCCCCTTGTCGACCACATCGAAAAGGCCTTGCGCCAGGATTTGGGTAATGACCATGCCCCGCAGGCGTTCGGCCGCGTACTGGTCTTTACTGATATTCTCGAAAGGGACCACCGCCACCTTGACCACATAGGTCAGATCCACCTCTTCGCGGAGAAATGACTCCATGTTGGTACTGCCCCCGCAGCCGGAGAGCCCCCAGAGGGTGATCAGAAACAACAAAGAGATAAAGTTTTTTCGCATCATTCACTTACCATTGGTAGACGGCTTGAGCGGTAAGTACCGCCCTTCCCAGGGAGCTGATCACGACACGCTGTGACACCTGCCCTCATCCTTTCAACTGTAAGCAATTGCCAGTCCCCCTGCAATCGCTTATTTAGGGCCTCGGCAAGAAATAATCATCCAATCTTGCTTGTCTTCCGGCCCGTCTTCTGCGTTGCAGCAAGGGTTACATAGCGCTGCTATGCGCCCCTTGCTACGCCTTGAAGACGAACCGGAATCCGGCGCAATCTTTGGACGCTTATTTCTCGCCGAGGCCCTTACAGATGCAGCAAACGAGTGCTCAATCTGCTGGAAAAATTCCACTCATCCTCGGGCCCGCCATACAAAAAGGCGCCGCTGGTCATCATAAAGAGATAGCGGTTAATTGTCCAGCGCCAATCAAAGGTCGTGATATTGCTGGCCTCGGGCGAAATTTCCCGGCGCTGGGTCAAGGATAGCTGCATGGTATCGGTCAAGGCCAGGTCAAAGCCACAGGACACGTCCTGGACATTGGTCTCTCCCCAGGAGCCGTCGACCCCGCCCTGCACCGACAACCTCTCGGTCAACCGCCAATTCAGCCGCACCCCCGAGTCGATGGTGGAGTCTTGGTCGGCGGCGGTGCCATAGGTGGTTGACCAATCCACCACCAGACCCGGCACAAAGCGGGCACTCAAGAGGAGTTGGCTTGAGGTCGATTGTCCCGCGGCCTCGGGCAACTGCTCATCGTTCTGATTCAAGGTGAAATTGAAGCGGGCATTGAGATCGGCATAGAGATCGGCGATCAGTTGCAGGGTGTAGTTCATGCCGTTGGTCACCAAGCGGTTCTGCTGGTACAACTGCATCAGGGTGACGCCGACCATGGAGTCCACTGTCGGCAGGGTGGGAAAACCGATGCTCACCCCGTAGGAGCGCGTCTCATCGGCAAAGCTCTGGCCACGGTCACGGCTATTGCGGTTGCCGTTTAGGCGCACGGACCAGTCGGGGTTGGGGTTCCAGGCAAGACCCGAGGTGACGTCGGTGGTGGTCATGTCGGCGCCCATGGTGTAGTTGTTGCGCAGATAGGAGACAGAGGAGGTCAACTGCAGGTCGGAGCGGAGTTGCAAACTGAGATTGGCATTGGTCTGATTGGTGGTCTGCTTGTCCTGTTGCTCAAGAAATGAGCCGGTGGCGCTGACGGCGCGGAAGACCTCAATCTCGGTAAAGTTCACCGCGGTGATGGCGGGATCGTTTACCGCCACCAGCTTCAGAAACTCCTTGGTCTGGCCGGCAATCACAAATTCGAATCTCTGTAACACCGGGTTGTATGGCCCCGACAGCGAGGCCTGTTCCAGTTGCCAATCCACATTGTTGTTGCTGGAGTAGAGAGCCCAGCTGAATTGCGCGCTGGTGGCCGCGGACAGGACGATATCGGTGTACAGATAGACCCGATCGGCCTGACTGAAGTTGATGCGGATGCCGATATTCATGGGGTGAATCGGGTTGATGACGGTCACCGCCGTGGTCTCCTTGTCGCCATCGGTCAGGGCAGCATTGGCGGAGAGGGTTGCCGGGTCGGGAACCGTTTCCCCATGGTAGGCCGCGACACTCACCGGCATCAGGGCGATGCCGCCGATGACTTGGGACCCATATTGGCTATCGACAGCGCCGTACTGTTGCGAAAGAAACACCGTGCCCAGGCCATGCCAAAACGAGGCGTCGGTCTCAATGCGGGTCAGCTGGACTTGATTCTTGGAGCGATCACCGGAGAGCTGGTCTCTGTTCTCATGGGTATTGGCGCTGTAAAACACCTTGGCCAAGGCCAGATCCCAGTCCAAGTTGGCCCCGGAACTGGTGGCCGCCGCCTCCTGGGGATGGGTCAGGGAGCTGTCATCCTGCCAGTAGCGGTTGAAGTTGGTGGTCACGGCAGGGAGCCACAACTGCTTCTGCCAGGCTGAATTCCAATTGGCCCCCAGCGAGCGGTTGCTCTTGCCCCCCTGGCCCTGATCGACCTGCTCATCGGCCGTGCCGGACAGGTTGAACAAGAACAGGTCATTGTTGATCAGATAGGAGAGCGAGGGGACCCAATTCTGCCGCGTCGATTGGGCATCGGAACGCAGGTTATAACGCAGGGTGGTATCAAGGGCCATCACCTGGGTCAGATCAACGTGGTTGTTGTAATCAGCCGTGTAATCTTGGTTGAACTGACTGACGCCGGCACTGGCGTGTTGATAGGCCAATTCGCCGGTCAAGGCCAGGGGATCGGCATGGAGGGTGGGCGCAGCCACCCCCCCCAGCCACCCGAGCATGAACAGCATTGAAGCAAAAAATATTTTGTTGCGGCGCATGCTCTCCACAGCCATTGGATAGGTTCAACGTCGAATTTACAGCTAACTCTACCGACACATCAGCAATAAGTCCATACGTAAGCCGTTGGAACAAAATAACTCCGCCGTGCACGAAAGCCAAAATGGCATAAGGAGCTGTAAAGGAATGAGCCAGACTGCCCATGTTATTTCGTGACGGCTCCTAAACCGTTGGCAGCAAATAACTTGGTCCGTGCGGATAGCCAAAACGGCATCCCACACTCAGGGGGAGGGAGAGAGCAAAAGGTGCCGTGGAGGAAGGCGCGAAACTTGCTTTGTCGGTTTCGCAAAAACCGCTCAAACGACGCCGGCACACCGTGTAACTTGTTGATAGTACGTAGGCGGATGGCGAGTTTTTGGACTTTTTGCGAGACCATCTGCTTTGGTCCGTTGGTGACGGCCCCCGACCTATATGTGGCAACGCCAACGCGGGTGGGTAATCCCCAACTTCTTGATCTTGTGGTTCAAGACTCGGGGACTGATCCCCAAGAGGAGGGCCGCATCCTTCTGGATCCAAAGGGTCTTTTCCAGGGCCGCCACGATGCTCTCCTTCTCGATGTCGACCAAGCTCTGCCCGCTCGCGGGGGTGGCAGCGGGCGGCGGCGGCGCGGGGGCCTCGCCCGGCGCGGGAGAGCGCCTTTCCACCGGCAGCAAGAAACTCTCCAGGGTGATGGCCGGCCCATCCTCCAGCAGCAGGGCACGTTCGATGGTGTTGGCCAATTGGCGGATGTTGCCCGGCCAGGGGTAGGCATTGATGGCCGTAATCACCTCGGGGGCAAAGCCTGCGACCTGTTTGTGCATGGAGCGACCGATCTTGTCGAGCAGAAAATTGGCCAGGGGCTCCAGGCACTCCTGGCGTTCACGCAAGGGGGGTAAGCGGATGGGCAGGACATTGATCCGGTAGAAGAGGTCCTCCCGGAAGCGGCCATCGGCCACCAGGGCCTCAAGGTCCTTATTGGTGGCGGAGATAATGCGGACATCGGAGTTGATGGTGCGGTTGCCGCCCACCCGTTCAAAGGCCTTCTGGGCGATCACCCGCAGCAGCTTGGCCTGCAGGCCCATGCTCAACTCGCCTATCTCATCCAGAAAGATACTGCCGCCATTGGCCTGTTCGAAGCGGCCGACCCGCAGTTTATCCGCCCCGGTAAAGGAGCCCTTCTCGTGGCCGAAGAGTTCGGACTCCAGCAGGGTCTCTTGGATATTGGCGCAATTGATGGTGACGAAGGGCTTGCCCCGCCGCAGGCTGTTGTAGTGAATGGCGCCGGCCAGGAGACTCTTGCCGGTCCCGGTCTCACCGGTCATCAGGATGGTGGAGTCGGTGGCGGAAAATCGCCGGATATCGACAATCACCCGCTGCATGGAGCGGCTATGGGCAATGATCTTGCTCAGGTCATAGATCACATCCTGCTCGCTGCGCAGGAAGTTGATCTCATTCTTCAAACTGACATTCTCAAGGGCCTTTTCCAAAGAGACCTTGACCTTGGCGGCAGTGTAGGGCTTGACAATGAAATCAAAGGCCCCCTGCCTGATGGCCGCCACCACCAACTCGGCCTTCTCGGTCCTGCAGGTGACCACCACCGGGGTAAAGGGCAAGAGCCTCTTCACTTCGGCGAGCACGGTCAACAGCGCCGGGTCTCCATCACACAAGTCCAAGAGCACGACGTCGAAGTGGACCAGTTGAATCTTCTGCCCGATATCACGGCCGGCGGCGCAGTAGCTGATCTGATAGCCCCCGGAGAGGGCCTCGGCCAAAAAATTTCGCCATCCTTCATCCTGTTCGATCAGGAGCAGAGAACTCATTTACCATCCTTTGTCTGGAGACTCCACATCTCGGGAGTGCGTTCGGGAAAGACCGGGAGCGAGAGAGCAAAGACCTGGGCTCGCTGATTGAAGAAATCGGCCACAATCACCTCGCCCTGGCGGCCAACGATGATGTCCACCGGGTAGTTGAACCACTCGGGTCCCCACCCCCGGCCACCAAACTCAAAACGAAATTTACCGCTAAAATCATAAATAAGCACGGTATGCCGCATATAATCGACCACATAAAAACACCTCTTGGCCTCGTCGATGGCCAGGGCGCGCGGACGGCTCAGCTTCCCCTCGGACCCCCCCTTGCTGCCGAAGGTAAAGAGATAGCGTTCAGCGCCATCAAAGACATAGATCCGCGAGGTATCTTCACTTAAGAAAAAGAGATTGCCCAGCGCATCCACCGCCACATTTTCGAGCACCGCCCTCTTTCCGGCCTTCTCTTTGTCTGCCTCTTTGTCCGCGGCCAGATAGCCACCGACCTTGTCAATGCTCACCGTAAGCCACTTGTCAAAGCCACCGTCGGCATTGAGGACCAAGACTCTGCTCTCTTGCAGTCCGATGAGATAGAGCTTGCCGCTCTTGCCCAAGGCAATGCGGTGGGGAGAAAAATTGGCCAGATCCCGTACCCCGGCCAGGGAGATCTCCCGCACCGGCAGAAAGGCCGAGTTGAGAATGGTTACCCGCGGGGGGTGGGTAGGCGTGGCTGCCTGGGGGATATAGAGGTTCCCCTTGCCATCCACGCAGCCGGCAACAGGGGTATCCAGGCCTCGGCCCTTCCCCAGGGACTCTTGCGGGAAGTAGTCGGGGCCATAGACCACAATGCGGTTATCGCCATTCAGGAGATAGAGTTCATCGGCCTGACGATCAAAGAACAAGGCCTGCGGCATGCGCAGGGGAACCCCATGGTCATCGGTGGTGAGGATGGTCACCACCGCATGGGTAAACTCGGGCGCCTTGGCCTTGGTGGCCCCAGGCGCGGCGGCTCTCTCCTGGGCGCGGACAACGGCGGAGGAGCCCAGGGTCAGCCAGCCAACGGCCAGCAGCAGGAGCAGCACGGGGGATGAGGTTCTCCTCGACGACGCCTGGGTCTCGGTCGTGGCGGCGGTGCCCAAACACCTCAGCCAACGCCGACCCCTGAAATAACTCGATGATCCTGTGTGGACAGCTGGCAAGTTCATGGCCCTGTAGCGATTCCTTCGGGTTTGACGGTTTCGCCAAAAACGCTCCACCGCCGCTGGCACGCCCCGTAACACATGGAAATTGCATGGGCAGATGGTCAGCTTCACGACTTTTTTGCGATTCTTTCTGGTTTGACGGTTTCGCCAAAAACGCTCAACCAGCGCTATCCCGCACCCGCCTATAAAAAAGGGGGTAACCGAGACTCAGGCTACCCCCTCATGTTCACATCGGCACCGCTAGCCTGCTCAGAAGGATCCGCCCAGACTGAAATCCCAATTGCTCTGTTCCTCATAATCGGTGGGGTCGATGTTGTACCCCCACTCCAGGCGGAGCGGCCCCATGGGTGACAGCCAACGCACACCGGCGCCCACGCTCCTTTTCATGGTGAGCAGATCCCAGTTCTCGTCAACATCATAGACATTGCCGAAATCGAAGAAGAGCAGCCCCTTCAGGCCGGCATCCTTGACCAAGGGGAAGATCCATTCGACATTGGAGTACCACATCTTGCCGCCGCCGATCTTCTCCCCGGTAATTGGGTCGCGGGGGCTGATGTGGGATGACTTAAAGCCGCGGATGGAGTTCATGCCCCCCAGGTAAAACTTCTCAAAGACCGGCAGCTTGCCGTTGGCGTTGGCAAAGGTGTAGCCCGCGGCAAGTTTGGCGTGGAAGGTGGTGTCCCAGGGGAGCTGGTCATAGTAGCTGGCGCTCCCCTCGAACTTGGTGAAATCGGCGTCGCCGCCCAGGAGGCCGCCGGCATATTTTGAGTTGACGGCCAAGAGTGTCCCATGCTCGGGATCGGTGAGTTTGTCCCGGGTATCGCGGGTGAAGCCCAGGCCCACGGCGCTGGTGATATTGATGTCCCTGGAGTCCTTGATCACCTGGGAGGCATTGTCCGCCACATCACTCAAGGTACTGTCCTCGAAGCTGTAGCCGGTGGACATCTTCCACTGCTCCCACACCGGGTAGCCGAAACGGAGACCAAACCCTTGCGAGTCCTTGGTAAAGTCGTCGTACTCACGCATCCAGTTGTAGAGATCGAAACCAAAGAGCAGTTTGCTGTCCGCCAGATGGGGCTCGGTAAAATTGAAGCTGTACTGGTTGCTTAAGCCGCTGACATTGGCCTTCAAGGCCACCCGTTGTCCCTTGCCCAGGAAGTTGTTTTGGCTGATCTCGGACATGAACATGAGGCTGTCCACCGAACTGTAGCCCATGCCGACGCTGAAGTTGCCGGTGGCCTTCTCCTTGACATCCACCTGCAGGTCCATCAACCCCTCCTCCAGGGTCGGTACCGGGTTGATCTCCACCGACTCGAAATACTCCAAGCGGGTCAACCGCTCCTGACTCTTTTTCAGGGCCACCGAGTTGAAGAGGCCACTCTCCTGGACATTGATCTCGCGGCGAATGACCTTATCCCGGGTCCGGGAGTTGCCCTTGATAACGATGCGGTTGATGTGCACCAACTCCCGCTTCTTGATGTCAAAGGTGATATTGACCCGTTTGTTGGCGTCATCCCGGGTGGTGGCGGGGATGATCTCGGCAAAAGCGTACCCCCTCTCGGCGTAGTGGTCGGTGATCTTCAGCACGTCGTCCCGCAAGACCTTACGACTAAAAGAGGGCTCATGGATGATCTGCAACAGGCCAATCAGGGTGCTCTTGTCCGCCAAGAGTTCCCCGGTCATGTCCACGGAGCCGACCCGGTAGGGCTCCCCTTCCGAAATATTGAAATTGATGTAGAGCCACTCCCCGCGCTGGTTGATCTCGGGCTCGGAGACCTTGGCGTCGATATAGCCGTTGTTGTTGTAGTAGGCCACAATGCGATCGGCGTCCTGGGCCAGGAGGTCGCGCTTCAGGATACCACTGTCGGTCAGCCAGGAGAGCCACCCCTTTTTCGAGGTCTGCAACAGCTTCAGCAAGGCCTTGCTCTTGAAGGCGGTATTGCCGGTTAGGGTAATCGCCTTGATGTAGACCTTACTCCCCTCCTTGATGGTAAAGGTGACATCCACCTTACCGGTGCGGGTGATGGTGGTGGCGGGATCCACCGTGGTGTTGTAGTAACCTTCGTCCTTATACAGCTGCTTGATGGCCAAGGTGGACTTCTGCACATCCTGGGTGCTGATGATATTGTTGATGGTCACGGTGATGACCTCGTGGATCTTCTCCTCTTTCAACTCGTCCTCGCCGTTGATGATGATCTGGCCCACCACCGGTTTTTCCGTCACCGCGAAGGTCACGGCCCGCCCCTCCGGCGTCTCCCTCATATCCACCACGATGTTGTCGAAGTAGCCCATCTTGTAGATATCCTTGATCCCCTGGCGAATGGCGGCCGCGCTATACTGATCGCCGCTCTTCAGGCTGAGCTTGTGGATGATGGCCCCGGACTCGATCTTCTTGTTGCCGCTGATGGCGATACTGGCGATGCGGGTGTGGCGATCGGTGAAGGCCTGGATGCTCTTGGTCAGCCGGGTGAAGATGGCGGCAAGATCGCTGGCCTTGCCCTCATCGAAATAGTACTTGGTCTGGCTGGGCGCCAACAGATCGATGACCACCATGTCGATGGAGACCGCGCCGCCGGTCTTGGTCAGACTGCCGGTCAGCAGATAGTCCGATTTTTCAGGGAGGATGGAGGACAAGGAGGAGAGGGGCGGCGGCCAGGTGCCGCGATAGTCCACCACCCGCAGGGCCTCGGATCGGGCCAGGACCTTGAACCCCAGGCCTTGGGCGGCAGTGTACAGGGCCTGATCGGTCTCCAAGGTCAAGGAGGCGCCATCATCCGCGCCGGCATTGATCTTCAGGGGGAGCACGACCGTGGCGCTTGGGGTCGGGGTTTCCGCCTGGGCGGCGGGCAGCCAGACGGCGAGGAGGAAGAGGCCAAGCAGCATGACGGTCAGTGAGCATGGCAGGGAGGCACGTCGTGTCAAGTTGCCAAAGAGGACGAACGCACCGAGTTTTCGAAATGGTTGCATGAGCATAGACCTTTTTACCTTTAGCCTTTTTGTCTTATTCATTTAAGGACCGGGCAACGAACGTTGCGCGCGAAGGGAGAGCTTGGGTGGCTGGAAAATAGACACCTTGTACCGTATTCATGACGGAATTTCAATCCCTATTCAGGAGGCCGCCGCTGGTTGGAGAGAGCCCGGCGAAACCCAACATTCCAGGCTTACCACCCAGGACACGAAGCGCGCGAAGTTACGAAGAAAACCCGCGTGGCCTGCATGCACTTCGTGGTGTTAATCAAGGTGTTGTAAAAACGCTCATGCCTGATGCACCCTACCCTTCGAGCTTGCCGTCAATCAGGGTCAGCGAGCGGTCCATGCGCCGGGCCATCTCGTAGTTGTGGGTCACCATCACCGTGGAGACCCCGAAGTGCTGGTTCATCTCGGTCATCAGATCAAAGACCTTGCCGCCGGCATGGGGATCGAGGTTGCCGGTGGGTTCGTCGGCCAACAAGAGGGTGGGCCGCATGATCAAGGCCCGGGCCAGGGAGACCCGCTGTTGCTCGCCGCCGGAGAGTTCACCGACCTTGTGCCGGGCGCGGTTGGCCAACCCCATCTTGGCCAGCAGTTCATGGGCGGTCTGGATCAAGGGCTCCTGGCCCATGCCGGCGATGATGCCGGGCATGATGATATTCTCCAGGGCGTTGAATTCCGGCAGCAGGTGGTGGAACTGGAACATGAAACCGATGGACCGGTTGCGGAAGCGGCAGAGGGCATGATCGCTGCGGGAGAGGATATCGGCGCCCAGGTAGTGGATGGTGCCGGCATCGGGGCGCTCCAGCGTCCCCAGGATATTGAGCAGGGTGGTCTTGCCGGAGCCCGAGGCCCCGACAATGGCGATCATCTCGCCCTGGCGGATGCTGATCGCAAGCTCCTTCAAGATCTCAATCTTCGAGCCAAGGACAAAGGCCTTGCATATCCCCTGGGCGTGCAGGAGCGGTGCGGTGGGATTACTCATAGCGCAGGGCCGTGGCCGGATCGATCTTGGAGGCCTGCCAGGAGGGGTAGAGGGTGGCGAGCAGAGTGATGATGATGGCGGAGCCCGAGATGAGCAGCACATCGCCGGGCACCACCTCCACCGGCAGGGTGGAGATGGGGTAGACCTCGGGGAGCTTGATGAACTTGTAGCGGCGCAGGGTGTCGCAGACAATAAGCCCCCCCGCCACCCCGGCCAGGGTACCGGAGAGCCCGATGACCAACCCCTCGTAGATGAAGATCTTCATGATCTGGGCCGCCGTGGCCCCCATGGACTTAAAGATGGCGATATCCTTGTTCTTCTCCATCACCACCATGATCAGGGTGCTGACGATATTGAAGGCGGCCACGATCACCACCAGGGTGATGATGATGAACATGGACTTCTTCTCCAGTTCCAGGGCCGAAAACAGGCTCTTGTTCATGCTGATCCAGTCCCGGGCCACGGTGCCCGCTCCCATGCGTTTCTCGATCTGGCGGGCCATGTCGTGGGCCGCGAAGATATCGGTCAACCTGACCTCCACCCCGTGGACATCATGGCCCAACTCCAGAAACCCCTGGGCCACGGAGAGCGAGACATAGGCCATGGCGGAGTCGTACTCGTACATGTCGGTCTTAAAGATCCCAATCACCTCGCAGGTCTTGACCCGAGGGAGGATGCCGATGGGTGAGAGAGAACCGGCCGTGGACATCAAGCGCACGCGGCTCCCTTGAAAGACCCGCAGCTGCTTGGCCAGTTCGTTGCCCAGGATGATGCCGGGGAGATGGCCCGCCTCCTCCTTCCTCTCCAGATCGGCGATCTTGCACCCCTTGAGGTGACGATCCAGGTCCAGCACCCGGTTGGCGCTCTCGGGTTCAATACCGCGCAGGATGGCGCCGGTGCCGGCATCGCCGCTGGTGATCATGGTCTGGGTAAAGATGTAGGGGGTGGTGGCCACGATGCCCGGTATCGCCTCCAGATCTTTCTGGATGGCGGCATAGTCGCTGATCCGTTGATCGAAACGCTGGACCACGATATGGGAGTTGATCCCCAATATCTTGTCCCGCAGTTCATCGGTAAAGCCCGTCATCACCGAGAGGACGATGATCAGGGCCATGACCCCGATGGCCACCCCGGCCACCGAGATGATGGAGATCAGGGAGATGAAGTTCTGTTTGCGTTTGGCCTTCAGGTAACGGAGGCTGACGAACCATTCAAAGTGCATGGTGCAGCTCAGCCGACGCTCTCGGCGCGCAGATGGGGAAAGAGGATGACATCGCGAATGGAGGGGCTGTCGGTCAACAGCATCACTAGGCGGTCGATGCCGATGCCCTGGCCCGCGGCCGGGGGCATGCCATACTCCAGGGCGCGCAGGAAGTCGGCATCCAGTTCCGGGAAGATCTCGTCGTCGTCGCCGCGCTCGGCGATCTGCTTCTCCATGCGCTGGCGCTGATCAATGGGGTCGTTCAACTCGCTGAAGGCGTTGGCGATCTCGCGGCCGGTGATGAACAGTTCGAAACGGTCGGTGACCGTGGGGTCATCGGCGTTACGCCGGGCCAAGGGGGAGACCTCGGTGGGATAGGCGGTGACAAAGGTGGGGTGGATGAGCTTCTCCTCCACCAACAGTTCGAAGAGCGCGGTCTTGGCCTTGCCCGGGCCGGAGGTGGCGTCGAGTTCAATGCCATGCTCCCGGGCCGCCTGCATGACGCGCACCGGGTCGGCCAGGACCTCGGCCGGGATGCCGGCCACCTCGATCAGGGCCTCGTCCATGGTGTAACGCCGCCACGGCGGGGTCAGATCGACATCCTGGCCCTGGTAGCTAATCAGGGTAGTGCCCACCACCTCGGCCGCGATCCAGGAGACCATCTCCTCGGTCAGGTCCATCAGTTCGTGGTAGGTGGCGTAGGCCTGATAGAACTCCAGCATGGTGAACTCGGGGTTGTGGCGGGTGGAGAGCCCCTCGTTCCTGAAGTTACGGTTGATCTCGAAGACCCGCTCAAAGCCACCCACCAGAAGCCGCTTCAAGTACAACTCGGGCGCGATCCTGAGGTAGAGGGTCATGTCCAGGGCGTTATGGTGGGTGCGGAAGGGTTTGGCCGTGGCCCCGCCGGCGATGGGGTGCATCATCGGCGTCTCCACCTCCATGAAGCCACGGTTGTTCAAGAAATCGCGGATCAGGCGGATGATCTCCACCCGCTTCTTGAAGGTCTCCTTGACCTCGGGGTTGACGATCAGGTCCACGTAACGCTGGCGGTAGCGGGTCTCCACATCGGTGAGGCCGTGGAACTTCTCCGGCAGCGGGCGCAGCGCCTTGGTGATCGGCTTAACCACGGTTGCGGCGATGGAGAGTTCACCGGTCTTGGTGGTGAACAGCGGCCCTTTGAAGCCGGCGATATCACCGATGTCGAGCTTCTTAAAGACGGCATAGCCCGCATCACCCACCGCATCGTTTTTGACATAGACCTGCATGCGGCCACTGGCGTCCTGGAGGTGGAGAAAGGCGGCCTTGCCGAACTTGCGCACCGACATGATCCGCCCGGCAATGGCATACTCCGGCCCTTCACCATGAAAGGTCACCTCCCCTTCCCCGGCCTTGGCCAGGATCTCGCGGATGGGGTGAGAGGGCCGGAAATCATTGGCATAGAGATTGACGCCGAGATCGGCCAATTCCTGGGCCTTTTGCCGTCGCTGCAGTAAGACTTGGTTTAACTCTTCCATGGTGGTGTATAGCGTATGTGGGGTTAATAAAATTACGAATTGAGAATGACGGAAGACAAGCGAATTACGAATTAAAAATTACGAATTACGAATGGTGGAGGGGGGTAACTCCGTTAATTCGTAATTCTTCATTCGTAATTCGTAATTTACGCCCCTCCATGACGTTTACGGATGGTAGCCGACACATCCCGGGTCAGCTCCAGGACCTTCATGGCGGCCGCCAGCGGGATGGCCCCAGTGCCGCAACTGGGGGTGATCATGCTCTGGGCGGCAATGGCGGCCTTATCCCAAGGGCCACCCACCAACAGGTCGGTCTGCCGCTCCCACAGATCCACCAGGGAGGCGCTGCTCTCGGCCATGATCACCTTGGCATCGGCGGTGGGTACGATCCCCCAGGCCAGGACCCCGCCCCGGGCGAGAAAGGCATGGACCTGCTCCTTGCAGGTAATCAGTCGGTCGAAAAAGCCGTGGGCGTCGAAGCTCAGGATGTCGAGGTCCAGCCCCAGGAGAAAGTTCCAATCGGTGTTGGCGCAGACATGGATCCCGGCCAGGCCCCCGGCCTGTTTGATGGCGGCGATGACCTCGGAGAGGTCCTGGGCGATCTCCTCCATGGCGATGCTGATAAAGGCCGACGACCCCAGACCGGCCAAGGCCGGCTCATCGATAAAGACCAGCACCGGCCGTTTGAGCTCCTTGAGGAACTCCACCTGCCAGGCCGCCTTCATGGCCAGGGCCTTGACCGCCATCTCCCGGAAATCTTGGTTGTAGTAGCCCAAGCGGTGATCGATATCCGAGAGCCCGGTGAGCAGGGTGAAAGGGCCGGTGACTTGGCCCTTCACCGCCATGATCCGCGGATAGCGGGGGGCCATGGCCTTCAGTTCGTAGATCCCTTGGGCCCGCTCACGGGAGACGGCGAATCGGGAGGCGAGGGTAGCGGCGGTCTCCTCGGCGCAGCCGAGATAGGCCTCATAAAAGGCCAACTGCTCGGCCTCGAACCCCGGCTGCGCAAGGTCGAAATAGGTACGGTCAGGGCTCTCCACCACCCCGGGCAACCCCTCCACAAACTGATTCATCATCCGCTCCAAGGGGTTTGAGGGCAACTGCGGCCACAGCGGGATATCCGGGGTGTGGGCCATGATCAGTTCCAGGCCTTGTATATAATCAGTCACCGGCAGACTGCCGATCAGGGTGGCGCGGGCAGCGGGTTTAAAAGGGGCTCTATCAAGGGTCATGGCATGTCCTGGCAGATCAAGGGGGAAGGGTCCTACAGACCGAGAAAAGAAACGGTATTAGCTATCAAGGAACGGGGGGGATGTCAATGGATTTGTTTGCATCACGGCCTCCCGGAGGCCATGCCGAAGAACGGCGGCCAGGGCAATGACCAAGGGCGACAACCAGCAAACAACGGCAAGGAAGTGAGAGACAGGATCAGCAGGAAAGGTACCGGGTGGATTTTACGAATATGTGGCTAGAGAGGGAGCGTCGTCCACGGCGCGATTGGCAGTTGATCGCGCCGTGGACGACGCTCCCACAACAACGGTGGCCGCCAATTGTTGAGAGCCACGCACGAAAAAAAACCGTACCTCTTTGAGCCGTGATGCTGGGGCTAAATGACCCGGATGCCGTTACGATGCATACATCAAACTTGACGGGCCTGCTAAAGTTGATTATTTTGGCGGCTCTGCGAGAGTGGTGAAATTGGTAGACGCACTGGACTTAGGATCCAGCCCACGTGAGTGGTTGGGGGTTCGACTCCCCCCTCTCGCACCATTTTATTTAATTATTTTAATTAATTACGAACAAAATCAACTGCAACAATGTTGTACGTTTCCTTCAACCTCCGCCTCCACCTTCAACCCGTCTGCCGCCTTCTGGTATATCTTTGACGAGTTCTCCACATCCCCGCCGTAGTACCGTTCAAACGCCTTGTTGGTCTTGTGTCCAGTGCCGTTCTGTTTAATTTCATCCTTGGTAAAGAACGGCTTGAGCGAGTTCACGGTACTGTGTTTCGTGAGGTCTCCCGTAGGGAATAAAAAAAGGCAGAGCCATTGCTGACCCTGCCCTTGGTGTGTCTGGCTATGTCGAGGCGGAAATTAAGCTTTCTTTTTCCTGCGTGCGGCTACCAACCCTGTCAGACCGGTACCCATAAGGAGCATTGTAGCTGGCTCGGGGACGGGCTCAACGACCAGCTCAACACGGTCGATTCTGGCATTCCATAGTCTTAGGGTAACATCAAAAGTGTTGCTGTTTATCCAGGCAGTGTCTAGTGATGTCTCCAACCAGCCCACTTCATAACCGCTTGTGAGGTAGTTATTGTACCCAGGTAAACCAAAATCAACAGATCCTGCAACTCCAGCTGAAGCATCTTGGTTTGTAGAATTATTTGCCCCTTGAAGTACCTGGTAATGTTCCCAACTGGGGTCATAGGTGCCTTTTTTTGTATAAAACCTTAGTTTGGCTGTATCTATGTTACTGTAACCAATACTGCTGAGGTCAAATTGTAAAGATAGAGCATCAAAATAAGCGTCCGACGTTCCAGTAGCGTAATAATTATTTGTTACAGTACCAGTAGTTGTCGGTCCCCAAGTATCATCAAGGTTTTTCAGTAAAGTAGTATGATCTATATTGGTAGTGCCCTCGTTCTGAAAAGCGATTGCTTTCCCGCTTGCCAAATCGATTGTGATTGGATTCGCACTTGCCACGCCAACCATCCCGAA
>OBOI01000391.1_pt1 | contig 15783 bp, 13 predicted proteins | sample 1670151 | NCBI WGS metagenome assembly OBOI01 (sample SAMEA104232303, study PRJEB22302) | sediment metagenome | biome: forest; feature: aquifer; material: sediment | place: USA | collected 2011-08-07 | depth 0.01 m | reverse complement strand
ATGCCAATAAATCAAAAAAGGGGCTACAGGCTCTAAACCTGTGCCCCTTGCAGAGAGGATGTCTTATTTGCCATAACGCATTCAGATTTCCGTTGTTTTCTTTGTGCGCTTTTTTGGCAAAGGATTAACTTCAGCAGCATCAACTGTATGGATATTTTCTATTTCTGGCTTTTTAATCCCAACGCCAGAAATACCAAACATAGCTCCGGGGAATATTGATTCTGGAGATGGGCCGATAGCCCCAACTGCTATTTGAAACTCAAAAGATAAATTATATTTACCTTCATGTATATTTTTGTGCTTAATGATAATTTCGGTTAACTCTCTAAGCGAAAACGCTATTATTTTGTTCACATCTGACTCAATGGACTGCATTTATTTTCTCCCATGAATTTGGTTTATCCATGCTGGCAACCATGGTTGCAGATGGCTTACCATCAACTATGGTAACTTTATGGTGATGAGTATGTTCAACCTTGAGAATGCCATTTTTTTCAATAGCTACTTTGATTGATTGAGAAACAAAATCATTAAGCGTCATGTTGTTTAAATGCGCAACTTCAACGGCTTTTCTGTGCGCATCAGGCCCAATCCTGACATTAAAAGTTCCACTATATGGCTTGTTGGCAGGCTTGCCAGTCTCTTTGCAATAATCAAGATAGCGATCGACAGCAGCTATGAAGGAAGATTTAACATCTTCAACAGTATCCCCCTCATAGGTTACAATGTCGTCGATGAAAAGGATTCTCCCATGTAGGCAACCATCTTCAACGCTAATATCTATCGATCCGGTATAGCCCTTATGGGACAGCGTATTACTAATAATTTTCTTACTCATAAGTTTCACCTATATGCCTAAGTGCGTCTTTAGCGGCATGAACCTGATATGATTTCAATATTCCACTTGGGTGAGTTTTTGACATGGTGAAACGAAAACCACTTGTGTGTTCAAATACATAATGCGAACCACCACGGCAAGAATTATTAAATCCGTAATAGCCCATTAAAGTCACAAGATCATGCCACGGGAAATCTTTAGGGGATGGGTTGGCCAACAGCCTAGCCAGCAGCTTTTCTTTTTTAGACATTAAATCCTACCATGGCAATTTTTTATAAGCAACTATATTTTAGTTGCGAAAATCGTAACAAATGAAATCAAACAAGGTGCGCATCTTGTCTGGTAGCATCATGGCCTCCAGATATTGGTTGGTGCATTTGCTCAGGTCCCCGACAAAAAGCGTCTCAATGTCTCAGCCATGGGACGATGATAAAAACGGATGCCGTTTTTCCCCGCCGTCATCATTACCAAGAGCTTTTCGCCTTTATCGTTACCGAGAGCTTTCTGCACCTCAGTGGTTTATCCACTGAAGAAACTGGTTGGGCCTTGCACCTTTTGCCTTTTTTTGCGCTTGAGATGCATTGCCCGGCCCAACGCCGCGATCAGCGGCTTGTCCGCTGAATTGCGTAGTTGTGACAAAAGGAATGGGACATGAAAGATATTATCCTCTTTATCTGGAATTTTTGGACAGCAGTTATTCCTTTTCTTTTTGTCGTGTATATCGCGTTCATATTAGTTTGCGGAATATTAGGTTTTCCTATCTGGGTAGCTATGTATTTCGCTTTTACTCAAGGGGGGTGATATTCAAGCATCGTTGTATTTTTGCAACGATAAGGTAATTTTTATCCCTGTCTTGCTTGTGTACCGAATTAGAAAGGCCCATTAGGTTTGAAGCTGCATCCATCGCCATATTTCTTAAAGGAAGAAAAGATGGGAATTTGGCTGACCAAAAGTCATAACATGGAATCGAGTCAACTTTTGACAATAAGTCGCATGACAATTTCCTCAACACGACTGCTGCCTCATTTTCTTTGTCGGTGTCTCCAACCGGAGTAGAGATTGCTTGCGCGTGAAAAACTAGAGAATATCGTATTTCTCCTAATATCTTTTTCAGATCATGGATTGGCTCAATGACAAATTTTCCAATCAATTGCCCCAAGATGACGACAGAGAGGCCGCCAAATGCAGTTAATAGAATTTTCGTTAAGTCATTCATTGGATTCCTTTATTCAATCGGAGCATCTTGTCAGGTCGCTACTTTGCCTCCTGACATCGGTCGGTGCATCTGCTCAGGTCCCCGGCAAAAAGCGGCTCAATGCCTCAGCCCGGGGACGATTAGGGAGTAACAACCCGCATAACTGGCGGCGGTTTTTGCCGTCCACGTTCATGCGGATGGTTGGGCTCCACGGCAGAACCAATTAACTTACGAGGTTGAGCATGTGTGAAGCAAATTCAAGCACAAGCACCAGCAGCACGGGAAATCCTGAGTCTCTTATTGAGCAGCGAGAAGACGGACTCTATGAGAAGTCCACCGGGCGCAAGATCGTTAGCCCGCTTGATCTCAATTTTCATATTCTCCAGGGCATTTCCAAGAAGGGTACTTGAAAATTCTTTTTAACTTAAAAGTAGCTGGTAAAAATGGGTTAAGGACAGCACCCTCGTCGTTTGCAATTATTAACCCCCCTGGGAATGGGAAAATGCCGTTTACGACAATATGCGACGAGGTTTTGTAGAAAAACTGATACATTGGGTTTTTGTTTTTATCTACAACCTCAAGGGCTTTGTCGTTTGAATTGAAGTCCCAATCTCCAGGTTTATTTTTTAGCTCATTTTGCTTGATTTCGATTGGTGGCAAACCTGAACCACCATAAATGCGCACATCAGCGAATAGATTATTATTTTTTATATACAGTTTTACCGGACTATACCCACCAAAGTTATAAGGTTCTTTTGGCTCTTTTAACTCGTCTCTTTTGTAAACTGAGACCAGGCCTTTTTCCCCAAGAGAAAACACAACATCCTGAACGATTTCAGAGAATGTAGGCTTCTTGAGTTCTGGATTAGACCGTATGTCATCATGCCAGTAAAGCGCGAAGGCAAGAGAATATGCAACTATTGATGAGAAGATAACCCATACAGCCGTAATTTTATGATTGTTATAGATAAAACCACCTGCAAACAGAAGAATAGTGGCGAGAATGCTAATCCCGTATATAGCTACTTTCATTGTTCTATTCCCTCACTACTCGTTCTTCTTTGGATTACTTTTGGGTTGGGTGTTTCTGTTGGATTTATGGTCATTGGGATTTTATCAGAGCATAAATAAATTGGTTCTGGGGTTGGCCATTTTAAAATTTACATCAATCCATCATCCGGTGTACCTACTTTTGTTCGCACCAAGCAACTTGGTGGTACGAATGTTTGTCGCTGCATCGCAATTACATTATTGGTTTTGTTCGTGCCAAGGGAATTGATCAAATGCGCTACAAGATTGATACTTTACTATTTTTGAAACTCAGCAGTTCAATCTGCTGTAGGAACTGGTTGGGCCGACAAGCTTTTTTTATCTACCTAGCGATGAACTACCCGGCCCAACGCCAAGCTCACCGGCACCGGGCCGAGTGAGAAATATGAACCAATGAACTCGGCCCCCGGTGTCCGAGTGGAGCGCCTGGTTGGGCGATTTGTGCCATGGGAGATCAATGCCCGCAGTGCCATAGGGTGAGGGGTAGCAGCTGTTTGGATACACCACAAGATTTATCTGGGTACGTCCTGGTCACAAAAGACTGGTACGCTGCTGCTGCGGATTTTATGAATTCTAAAACGTGCCCATTTTGCAACAGTAAAAATGTCACACTTTCACCTGGTGACGACATGTTCAAGCCTCAGCTGGGCTGCCTAGATTGTGGTCAATGGATAACCGGGCTCGTCAAAAAGTAGTTGTTGTATTGTATGGTGCGACCATCCGTGTGGGAAACGGTAATCAGCCACGAGAGAGCCACGGTGAGCTGTGTTTCAGTGGTAGAAATGCAGCGGGTGCCGCGAAGGGGCGCACATGCGCCCAAGGTGGGTTCGATTCCCGCCGGCTTGCCTTGCACTATAAAACCAGGCGCACCGATACGCGCCTATCTCTGGCAATATGGTTCAAATCCATAGCCGCACCGCCCAACGACCAAGGGTGAGCAGACCGGGCCACCCAAACTACTATAAAAAAAATCAGGCGGTTCCCCGGTTCTGCTCTACCCGCTTGTTATGCCATTCGTGGCAAGGAGATTGTTAAATGGCGAAATTGATTGACCAAAACACTTTGGCTATTCTCAGCCGGGTAACGGTGGACGGCAACAATATTTTACTCACTTGTGGGCAGCTCGACCGCAAACAGTACCAGGCAGTAAACGAGGTGCTGGAAAACATGGGCGGCAAGTGGAACAAGAAGGCAAAGGCCCATATCTACGCCGATGACCCAACCGAAGCACTTGAACAGGTGTTGCTTTCCGGCGAGATTGTGCCGCCCAAGAAATACGGCTATTTCCCGACCCCGCCAGAATTAGCGAAGCGGGTTATCGCACTCGCTGAAGTCGGGCCGGGGCAGTTGGTGCTTGAACCGTCCGCAGGGCAAGGCGGGATTGCTGACCACCTTGAGGGCTTCCGGGTTGACTGCGTAGAGCTTTTGGCCGACAATGCCAAGGTGTTGCGCGGCAAGGGCTACAACCTGCTGCACGAAGGAACCTTTTTTGACGTGGTGCCTACGCCTATTTACGACAAGGTGGTGATGAACCCGCCCTTTGAAAAACAGGCGGACATCGACCATGTGCTTCACGCCTTCAAATTCCTTAAGCCTGGTGGCCGGTTGGTTTCTATTATGGCTTCTTCTGTGACCTTCCGCGAGAACAAGAAGACCCTTGATTTCAAGGCGCTGGTTGACCAGCAAGGATTCATTGAGCATAACCCGGCAGGTGCATTTAAGGCATCGGGGACAATGGTTAGCACTGTAACGGTGGTACTTGATAAGGCGGCATAACGTCCTGCATCACCAGTGGCGCCAATGAATTTGCCGCGTAAGCGCCGCCGGCGTTCTCGCCATCTGGTGAATGCAATGGTTAGCGCTATATGTCCCAAATTTTTCCCTGGAAAAGCATTTGGTCTATTTCAGGTGGGTCTGCTTTTACCTCTGGGTGGTTTGCAAGTATAAGCCTCAATGTCCTGACAGAGTCATATGCCTCTATGACTAATCGTCTTTGGTCTTTAAAATATTTTTGATCAAATTCGTTTTCTTTCACAGAATGAGCTGGCTTCTGTCTTAATTTTCTGACCTTTTTAAAAGATGAAATCATTTCTAATATTGGTTGAGGGTCGGCAGGTTTAAAATACTTGTCTACCCACTGCTCCAGTAATTGAATAGTTCCTTTTTGACTCACAATAATTTTGCCATCGTCCCGTTCAGTTTCATTCTCTAACTCAATGTCACCCTTAAAAAATTCCTTGTTGATATTATCAGACATGAACTTGTCTAACAGAAGGGCAAATGAGTTGAATTCATGTAAGGTCGGACGGAGTAAAAAACCAAATTCCCGTGGACGAGAATCTCGGTATGTATGTCTGAATAAGTGGGGTTTCCCCATTTTTTCAGACATATTATTTATGATTTCAAGTTCAAGCGTGAATGCGTCAAAAATTGAATGCCGGGTGCCCCACTCTCCTAAAATTGAACTCCGATAATAATCAGGGTGGAGCCTGTATTGACCTTCAAGTTCTTTTGATTTCCATATTTGCTGATGCTCTGGGGTTAAATCATGTAAATACCTCAAAAAAACAGCGACAGCTCGATCAAATTGGTCAGTATATGAAAAGCCAAAAGTTTGTAACAATGCTTTATCAGATTCACGCATTTTCTCTGAGTGGCCGTCTGTTACTGAAATCCAACCGCTTATATCGTTGTTGTCATAGTGATATCTTGGGTCACTTCTATATATTTCAAGTACGCTTAGGTCAAAAGAGCGGTAGTCTAGTTGGCCAGCTCCTAATGCAAGCTCCATTGAATAAGGGCGTTCAGCATATTTTTTGGGAATTTCAGCAACACCAGAAAGGGCATTAGAAGTGGGATAAATGCATGCATATTTCAGCAAGTCTTTATTGGCCAGTTTAGGTATTTGCTCTTTCTTGTCGAGGCCTGAAATGGCTTTGATGTGAGGATTGGGGTGGTAGTCTCCGTACATAATTTCAATCATTTCTTCATCAATTAGCTCTGCAAGACAATGACTAAGATCTCCTTCGGCAACTACACGTTCTTTTAGGTCCGAGTATGGGATGCCGTTAAAATCATTTGATTCGAGGTAAAAACTTATGACGATTTCAGCTATTTCTGATTTCATTGGTTTTATTGTTGAGTGCTAACAACTTTATTAACTAGTTTCCGTTTATCTCCGGACACCAACCGCTTCCGGAAACATATTTGACAAAAAATAGGCGAAAATGTATCCTTTCTCTAACCGTATAACCTTACGAATGGAAGAGTTAAACATAAACCATATAACTCCGAAATGATCGAACTTCCTGCGGATCTGGTTGCAAATTTCGACCAAAAGCTCACTCAGGGAAAAGTCCCCGATGCCTATCGGAACTACTACCGGAAGTGGCTGCGCTTCTATTGGGATTTCTGTCATAAATACGGTCTACACCCGTCCGATGCGAAAAGTCTCCCGCCCTTCCTGGAAAAGTTGGCAACGAACAAACAGCCTAAGGCCTATCAACAGCAGGCCAACCATAGCGTTATTCTCTACCTGGCGATGGTACACGGCCAGGGTAAAGCCGTTTCATCCGCCCCATCTTCCCCTCTAGCCGCAACCGCCGGCACTAGGGCCGTGCAGGAAGCTCCAGTTGCAAGCCCTCCGCCATCTCCCGCTGCCGCAACTAGCGCTGAACATTTTCCGCCAGCCGCCGTTGCCGTGGAATCCCGGATGGCCAATACACCCTCAGCGCAGCCCCCGCCACCAGCGGACAGCCGAGCAAACGACGCCGCAGAGCCCCTGCCAGCAGTAACTCCCCGGGATGCCTTGCCGGTTCTCGAGCAATGGCACCGGGCGGTTGCCGATCTGGCCGCCGAGATCAAGGTGCGGCACTACTCCCCTAAGACCCTCAGGAGCTATGCCGTGTGGGTGCGAAAATTCCAGTTCTTCACCCGTAACAAGGGGCTTCATGAGGTAACGTCGGTGGATGTCAAGGAGTACATGAAGTTCCTTGCCGTCCGCCAGAAAGTCTCCGCCTCCTCGCAGAATCAAGCCTTCAACGCCTTACTCTTCTTCTTCCGGCACGTTCTCAAACAGGAGTTCGGCGACCACACGGACAACGTCAGGGCCAAGAAAATCAAGTACATCCCAACCGTACTGTCGCGGGAGGAGATCGACGCGGTCCTGAAACACCTAACCCACCCGTACGACCTGGTGGTCAAGCTCCTGTATGGCTGCGGCCTGCGCTTGTTTGAATGCGTCAAGCTCCGAGTCGAGAATTTCAACTTCGAGTCCGGGATGCTGACCGTGCACGGCAAGGGGCAAAAGTCCCGCACCGTGCCCATCCCTCGGGCGATAGTCAAGGAGTTGAAGGGCCAACTGGAACAGGTGAAGGCCATCTTGCAACAGGACCTGGACAACAACCAATTCGCCGGCACCTTTCTGGACCACCGACTGGAGCAGAAGTATAAAAATGCACCCAGGGAACTGGTCTGGCAATGGTTCTTTCCGGCCCGGGTGCTGACCTTTGTGCCCGAGGAAAAAAGGCTGCGCCGCTATCACCTCCACGACTCCCACGTGCAAAAGGCCATCAAGAGCGCGGTCGGCAAGGCAATGCTCACCAAGAGGGCCTCGGCCCACACCTTCAGACACAGCTTCGCCACCCATCTGTTGCAGGCCAACTACGACATCCGGACCATTCAGGAGATGCTCGGGCACAGCGATGTGCGGACCACCATGATCTACACCCATTGCGTGCCCAGCCGGACGGTAAAGGAGGCGCAAAGCCCGCTGGATTTCTGATCACGGGCGTTACCGCCCCAGGTGACCATGGGGTGGCTGTCAGGTGACAGGAAATCAATAGCCGACCCCTGCGTGTAAGTCAACGCATTTCCTCCTTCCTCTCTTTTACCAGGAACACCTCCACAAGATGCTGGCTCAGGCAACGGTCAATCGCCTGATCCAGCTTGGTCCGGGAGGGAGGAACGGGTGGTGGGAGAAGAGGCAACCTGCCCTGTTGTGGCCAAACTCCCCCACCCTGCCCCGCCAAGGGAGAGGGGACCTTTTTGCAGCAAAATAGCCCCAGCAAGTTCCGAAGCGGACACCCCAGAATCACCATCGCTCGGTTCAGCCAGGTTTGCCAACAGACCCTATCGGGACCATGCCGATCCCGTCGTCGTTTAGCATGAAAGGAGATTGACCATGAGAAAAGAGACACAGTGCGTGCACAGCGGCGCGATCAAGGACACGGAGTATGGCGGAGTGAACTCGCCGATCTACCCCTCCACCGCCTTCAACTATCTGGACCAAGGGCAGGTGCTCTATCCGCGGGCCTTCAACACCCCCAACCAGCAGGCGGTGGTGGCGAAGGTCTGCGCCTTGGAGGGGGGGGAGGACGGGGTGCTGTTCAGCTCCGGCATGGCGGCGATCAGCACCGCCATCCTCGCCTTTGCCGGGGCCGGCGACCACGTGGTGATGATGGATGAACTCTACGGCGGCACCCACGCCTTTGCCACCCATGAACTCCCCCGGCTGGGGATCAGCTGCTCCTTTGGCGGCACCGACGCCCAGGCTATCTGTGGCGCGGTGCGCGAGGGGACCAAGGTCATGGTCATCGAGTCGCCCACCAACCCCTTGCTCAGTTGCATCGATCTGCGGCAGGTGGCGGCCTTTGCCCGGGAGCGGCGGGTGCTGACCATCATCGACAACACCTTTGCCACCCCCATCCTGCAAAACCCGTTGGCCTTGGGGATCGACGTGGTGGTCCACAGCGGCACCAAGTACCTGGGGGGCCACAGTGACCTCTGCTGCGGCATCGCCGTGACCTCCCGGGAACTGGCCCGGCGCATCCGGAGGACGGCCGCCAATCTGGGGGGCAGCGTCAACGCCGCCACCTGCTCGCTGCTGGAACGCAGCCTGACGACCCTCGCCCTGCGGGTGGAACGGCAGACGGAAAACGCCGGCAGCCTGGCGCGCTTTCTGGAAGGGTGCCCCCAGGTGCGGCAGGTCTGGTACCCCGGCCTCGCCAGTTCGCCCTATCATCAATTGGCCTTCAGCCAGATGAGCGGTTTTGGGGCCGTGCTCTCCTTCGAACTCTCGGCGCCCCAGGCCTATACGGATCGCTTTGTGCGGGCACTCACGCTGATCAAGCCGGCGGTCAGCCTGGGCGGCGTCGAGACCACCATCTGCGCGCCAGCGGTCACCTCCCACGCCAAGATGTCGGCGGCCGAACGTTTGCGGGTGGGGATCACGGACGGCCTGTTGCGCCTCTCGGTGGGGATCGAGCAGGTGGATGACCTGCGCGAGGACCTGGAGCAGGCGATGCGGGGCTGAGCGCTCTCCGCTCAGACGGTGCCCACGGTATAGATGATCCCCATCTCCATCCTAATCCTCTCGTTGCCGGCGAGCCCTGCCAGCTCGGCCAGGTGCTCCGCCTTAAAGCGCTGCCGCTCCTCCACCGCCAGTTGCTCCACCAGGCCACGGAAGCCGCCATTCCAGACGTTCTGCCACCACTCTTCCGGGCTCTCCAGGAAATAGCCGCACTCCACCTGGTCCACAACGACGTCATGCAAGCCGGCTCCGGTAAAGAGAGCCGTGCACTGTTCAGGGGTCGCCACCCGCTTCCAGGTCAGGGTGGGCGGGGTGATGCCGTAACGCTCAAGGCAGGAGAAAAATATCTCCACCAGCGGCGAGAAAGAGGCATCGACAAACGAGGTGATCACCACCTTGCCGCCCTTTCTGACCTTGGCCGCGATGCTACGCAACTGCGACTCCATGTCCGCGATGAAGAACAGGGCGAAGGAGCAGGTGGCCCCGTCGAACTGGCCGTCGGCAAAGGTAAGCTGCTGCATATCCATCTCCCGCAGCTCCACATTGACCACCCCGGCAGCGGCGAATTTGCCCCTGGCCCGGGCCAGCATCTTTTCCGAGAAATCGATGCCGGTCACCCGGCCATTGGGGAGCGCGGCAGCAAGGGCCATGGCCGTTGCCCCGGTTCCGGTGGCGCAATCCAGGAGATGCTCGTCTCCCTTGAGACCGAGATAGGCGGGCAGCCGGGCGCCACTCTCCGCAAAAAACCGCAGGGCGCGATGGTCGTAGCCCTCGGCCACGGTGTTGAAGGTATTCCTATAGAACTCCTTGACGTTTTCTTCTGTACGCATTGTTTCTCCATTCTTTTATTGCTTGGCCACAGAGCATTAGCAGCCCGACTTGGCACACTGCACATCTGGCGGGTGATTCCGTGGGAGCGTCGTCCACGGCGCGATCAAGTGTCAATCGCGCCGTGGACGACGCTCCCACCAAACAAAGGTGGCTAGCGGGTTGTTCGCTCACCATAGCCCTTGGCAAGGGCCATGGCCGAAGGCGCGAGGCTCAGGGATAGTCCTGGCGGGTGGGCCGGATGACGACATCCGCGATATGCACGTGGGGCGGTTGGCTGACGATAAAGCAAATGGTGTCGGCCACCTCACCCCCGGTCAACAGCGGCCCGAAGCACTCTTTGAAGTTCTCGACCATCTCGTCGCTGTATCCGGCCCCGGCCTGGAAGCCGCTGAGCACGGCCCCGGGCTCGACCAGGGAGACGCGCACCCCCTGCGGGCCGATCTCGCGCCGCAACCCCTCACACAGGGCGTGGACGGCAAACTTGGAGGCCCCGTACACCCCGCTGAATGGCGAGACGTGGCGGCCGACCACCGAACCGATGATCACGATATCCGCGGCCGTCTTGGGGTAGCCCCCCTGCTGGGTCTTCACCAGACGTTGCGCGGCCCGCTGCAACAGGGCCAGGGTGCCGCTGACGTTGATCTTCAGCACCTCCTCGAATTGCGCCAGATCGGCATCCTTGACCGACCCGCCCAGACCCCGGCCGGCATTGGCCACCACGATATCGGCCGTCCTGCCGAACCGTTCAACGGCAGCGACAAAGAGCTGGTCCAAGAGGCCGTGGTCCGTGGCATCGCCGGCAACACCCCGGAAGGCGGGGCCGAGCTCCTGCTCCAGCGCAATGAGTTTGTCGGCATTGCGGCCGTTGCCGACCACGGCAAAACCGGCGGCAACGAACCGCCGCGCCGTCGCTTCGCCGATGCCGGAGGTGGCCCCGGTGACAATGGCAATCCGTGGGTAGTGATCAGACATGGTTGTTCCTCCTTGGTGTGGTCTTCATGCGGGCTCCAGCTCCCAGCGTTTTTTTTTGGAAACAGCGGAGAGTATCGTACGTGTTTTATCGGTACCGGACAAGAAAAAGGGTGGTCCAGGCGCTCACCCTAGGCTGCCGCCTTGTCTTGGTGGGAGCGGATCACCCCCAGGCCCCCTGGCCCGCTGGTTCGAGGCAAAGATCGTATCCCGCTCCGGTCGGCCGCCGCCGGCCACCAGGCCGAGCCACTCCTCGGTGGTCATCACCGCGGCAAAGCGGGCCTGCATCACCACCGTCATCACCCGGTGGATCTCCTCGGCGCTGGCGAGGCCTGCCCGGTTGGCATAGGGGAGAGAGCCGGTGGCATCCCTGAGCAGTTCCACGGCAAAGCCGTGGTGCATCCCCGCCACCACGGTGGAGAGGTCGCAGTTGTGGGTCATGTAGCCGACAATGGTGATGGTGTCGATGGCCCGTTCCCGCAGCCATGCCTCAAGGCCGGTCTCATGGAAGGCGCTGGGCATGTTTTTCTTGAGGAAATGATCCCAGCCGCGCCCGCTCACCACCTGGTGCAGGTCCGCGCCTGGCGTGCCTTGGGCCATGAACGGCGCGGTCGCGGGGAGGATATTTTGCACCACCACGACCGGGATCGCCGCCGCCTTGGCGGCATCCATGGCCCGACCGATGTTGGCCAGCGACAGCTCCACCGGCGGATAGACAATGGGCAGGTTACCGCCCACATAGTCGTTTTGGACATCGATCACCAACAGGACTCTTCTCGGTACGGGCATCACCTGCTCCTCCTTTTCGTTGTTACATGTGCCGGCGTGCAGCCGGAAATACAGCTCCAAACTGATCTCCATCAACAAAAACTCCACCGTTTCTCCCTGGATATCCTTCCGGCATTCTCCCCGGTCCACGAACCCGATCCGTCGGTACAGCCTGATTCCCCGACGGTTGTTCTTCCTGACGATCAGATGTATGCGGGCCAACCCGTGGTCCGCAAAGCCGATCGCCAGCGTTTGCAGGGTAAGGTCGGCACCGAGGCCTTGACCGGTGCGGTCGGGTCGCAGGGCGATGCGGAATTCGGCCTCCCTGTCGCCGCTCCGGTGCAACAGGGAAAAGCCGACCAGCTCGCCGTCATCGTCGGCGGCGTAGAGCAACGTATCCGCCCTGGCACGGAACTCATCCAGCCAGCCGCCAGCCCGTAACGCATAATCCATCTGCGCCATATCCCCGGAATAGGACGGCCAGCGCCTGACAAGGGTGATATCGGCTTCATGCAGCCGGCGCATGTGCAGCATGTCTCTTTCTCCTCTCCTGCCTCCGTATCCCTGCAAAGATGCCGTTCAAGGCCCGGCGCAGTGAAGTCATGACGGACTCCTGTGGCAGTGGCCCCGGCGTCGCATCTCCGGGAAATCCGCCACCCTCCCGGCAGGGAGGGAGAGATGGAGGAGATGAAAGGCCTGCACCGCCCCGGCGGCGATGGCAGGAAGAGCGGACCAAAGACAAAACCGCGCCAAACTCCAGGTAGTCGGTTCGAATGCGGAGAGGGCCAGCGTCGCTCCTTGCCCGAGGACCATTGCCTCGGCCCACTCCCGCTCTTCCTGTTGTATCGTCGCCAATGGGTAAAACGGCGGAATGGTCACCATCTCCTGGGTGGCATGGTTGGCCTCGGCAACGAGGGATGACTGGACACCGGCCAGAACCGCGGGCCAGGTCCGGACCGTGGGCCAGCCAAAGGCGTTGCCTACCCCACGGAATCCGGCACCACGGATAAAGTCACTCATCCCCTGGGGGTCTTGCCAGAGATAGAACGGGGCATACAGGTTTTCCTGACCGCGGGTAACCGGATCATCACGGAAGGCGCAGAGATAGGCCTTGAACAGTAGCGGTTGGTGGTGGTCGAGAAAATGTCCTTTTTCCTTGACGCGGCGACGGATAATGGACATGTCGTAATCGGCAGGCAGCACGAATCGATAGTGCATGGCAATCATTGATTCCCTCCGCGAGACCATGGGGTTGTTGTTTGGCGTTGATCACAACTATTCCACAGGTTGTCCTTGAAAACCAGTGGCAAAGATGACATTAATCATCACCATCGGGCCAACAGCAAACCCAACAGGAGAGAGATGACCATCGAGACCATCGCCATCGTAGCCTTTCGCCATATCAGCCCCTTCCAACTCGCCGTACCGTGCCTGGTCTTTGGAGAGAACGCCGGGGACAGCTCCGGCCCGCGTTTCCACCTCAAGGTCTGCGCCGTGGAAGAGGGGGCGCTGCCGACCAGGGTCGGTTTTTCCATTGAGGCCCCGTTCACCCTGCGGGAGGTGGAGACGGCGGACATGGTGATTGTCCCCAGCTGGCGCGACGCCAAGGAAGATCCCCCTCCGGCCCTGATCGCCTCGCTGCTTGCCGCCCATCGGCGGGGGGCCATCATCGTCGGCCTCTGTACCGGGGCGTTTGTGCTGGCCGCGGCCGGCTTGCTCGACAACCGCCCGGCTACCACCCACTGGCTACTGACCGACGAGCTGGAGCGCCAGTATCCACGCATCTCGGTCAGACCACAAGTGCTCTACGTGGATGACGGAGAGGTGATCACCTCGGCGGGCGTGGCGGCGGGCATCGACTGCTGCCTGCATCTCCTCCGCCGATTTCATGGCGCCGAGATCGCGAGCCGCGTGGCCCGACGCCTGGTAGTGCCGCCGCACCGGCAGGGAGGCCAAGCCCAGTATATTGAGCTGCCGCTGCTGCGCACCGCGACGGTCGATCGCTTCACCGAGATGCTGGAGTGGGTCCAGGGCCGCCTGCATCAGCCGCACAGCCTGGACGCCCTGGCAGCGCGTGCCTGCATGGGCCGGCGCACCTTGACCCGCCGCTTCCGGCAGGTGACCGGCGTCACCGTCGGCGTTTGGCTGCTCAATCAACGGCTTGCCCTGGCGCAGCGGCTGTTGGAGACCACCGGCAAGGCCATCGCCTTGGTGGCGGAGGAGTCGGGCTTCGGCTCGGAGGCTGCTCTGCGCGTGCACTTCAATAAGGCCTTTCTGACCTCGCCGGCCAGGTACCGCCGGGAGTTTAGAGGTGGAGAGAGTGCGAAGGGGGAGAGTTGAAGGGGTTTTGCCGGTAGCGGCAAGGGCATGCCTGCGACTTCAACCAGCGCCTCGCTCCGCCTTGCGGCCTGGCCTGAAAATCCGGGCAGGGATCATTCGCGGAAACCGGTTGACGAATCCCTTATTTCCAGTTTAAATTATAAAATTTTTCAGGCGGCCCGATCCCTTCAGACGGCTTTACATAACTCGTTATGAGGCCGTCTCTTTTTTTTGACGCGACACCGAAGCGTTAACTCCGGAACTCTGATTGTATTACCGACTGTATACCGTTCTCGGCTGGCTGCTGCTTATGGTGGCCCTGCCTTTTTGCCTGCTGACCGGAAAGCACCTTGCCGGGCTCAGGCAACGATTGGGCCTTTTCGAGCCTGCCCATGCTTGGCGCCACCCCAAACGGCTCTGGCTGCACGCCGCCTCCGTGGGCGAGGTGCAGGTGGCCAAGGCCTTGGTCGCCGCCCTGGAACGCATGGAGACCCGGGCGGACATCATCATTACCACGGTTACGGCACAAGGCCTGGCCGCCGCAAACCGGCAACTGGGGGCCACGGCCCTCTGCCTGTACGCCCCCATCGATCTGCCCTGGGTGGTGGAGCGTTTCCTGCGCAAACTGCGGCCAAACGTCTACATCTGCCTGGAGACGGAACTCTGGCCCGCCATGCTGCGACGGGCCAAGGCCAATGGCATCCCGGCCCTGCTGTTGAATGGCCGCCTCTCGGCGAACTCCAGTCGCCGCTACCAATGGGTCGCGGCGTTTATCGGCCAGGTGGTCAACTGCTTTAGCGCGGCCTCGGTCATCGGCGACAAGGACCGCGAGCGCTTTTTGACCCTGGGCCTTGAGCCCGGCAAGATCGCGGTCAACGGTAATGCCAAATTTGATCTCGCCCTCGAATCGCTGTTCACCCACCACGATGGCCTCTCCGGGCTCTCCGGCGACCAGCTGCGAATGGCGGCGGTCGTGCACTACCAAAGGCTTCTGGGACTCGATGGCAAGCAACCGGTCATCGTGGCCGGCAGCACCCACCCGGGGGAGGAGGCGCTGCTGCTCAGCGCTCACCAGGCCTTGCTGGCCACGATTCCCGATCTGGTGCTGATCATCGCGCCCAGGCATCTCGACCGTCTGCAACAACTGAAGGCGGAGTGGCATGGCGCGGGGATCACCTTCCAAAGCCTAAGCCAAGTCCTGAGCAGCGGCAGGAGCGCGCCGATCGTGGTGATCGACCAGATGGGCGAACTGGCCAGGTTGTACTCCGTGGCCACCTATGCCTTTTGCGGCGGCAGCCTGGTGGAGCGAGGAGGGCACAATATCATGGAGCCGGCCGTCTGGGGCAAGCCCCCCCTCTACGGCCCGCACATGACCGACTTCATGGATGCTCGCGCCCTGCTGGAAGAGCACCAGGCAGGCTTTTTGGTCCATGATCTCCATGAGTTGATCGCCACCATTGAGACGTTTCACCGCCATCCCGAGACCTACCAGCAGGCGGCGGA
>OBOI01000389.1_pt1 | contig 15799 bp, 12 predicted proteins | sample 1670151 | NCBI WGS metagenome assembly OBOI01 (sample SAMEA104232303, study PRJEB22302) | sediment metagenome | biome: forest; feature: aquifer; material: sediment | place: USA | collected 2011-08-07 | depth 0.01 m | reverse complement strand
CGAGGAGCAGTGCGCCATCATGGCGGTGCAGGAGTTGAAGAGCTTTCTGGAGTACGGCAATGTCTGCCACAGCGTCAACTTCCCCACGGTCGAGTCCATCCCCGGGGATCAGGTCCACACCCGCCTGATCATGGTCAACCGCGATATCCCGGGCATGATCGGCCTGGCCTCCCGGGTGATCGGCAGCCACAACATCAACATCACCAGCTACCTGAACGAGAGCACCGGCACCATCGGCTACAACATCATCGACCTGGAAGGCCCCATCTCAGAAGAGGTGCTGAACGAGATCCGCGGCCAAGAGGGGGTCATCCGTTTGCGCACCATCCGCATGTGAACAACGGCGAGGTGACGGCAGCGCCCCCTGCCACCACCTGCCACTGATCAAATCTTTTGCACCGTATGTTTTATTTGGTAACATGGGCATAGCCACTCAGGATCACGGCCCCTTGCTCGCCCAAAAGAACCGATTACGGAGCACCTGCCACGCATGAACAACGCAACCCAGACGCCGACCATCATCAGCCAGGAAGAGTACCTCCAGCTACAAAAGCAGTACCGCAAACTGTTGCAGGCCGTGGAATCAACCCCGGCCTCGGTGATCATCACCAACATCCGCGGCGACATCGAGTACACCAATCCCAAGTTCACCGAGATCACCGGGTACGCCGCCGCCGAGGTGCAAGGCAAATCCACCCGCATCCTCAAGTCGGGCAAGACCAACAAAGAGGTGTTCCGCGGCATGTGGACCACGATCATGGCCGGCCGGCAGTGGCATGGCGAGTTGATCAACCGCAAAAAGGACGGCACCTGCTACCATGAGTTCGCCGCCATCTCCCCCATCTTTGCCGAGGATGGCGAGATCATCAACTTTGTCGCGGTCAAGCTCGACATCTCGGCCCAAAAAAAGGCGGAGCAGGAGAAAGAGAAGGCCCATGCCTTTCTGCAGATGGTCATTGACGCCGTGCCCGAGGCGATCATGGTCATCGGCAACGACTACCGCATCAAGCTCATGAACAAGGTGATCCGCGCCTCCATCCCCCCCGGGCTGGACCCCGAAAACCTCCACTGCTACCAGGCCTCCCACCACCAAGAGACCCCCTGCTCCAGCGACGAACACCCCTGCCCGCTCCAGGCCGTGGCCGCCAGCCACCAAGAGGTGAACGTCCTCCACCAGCATGGCGCCCTGTCCGGCGAGATGCGCTATGTGGAGCTGCTGGCCGCCCCCATCTTCGACGAACAGGGGGCCTTTGACGGCATCATCGAGTGCGGCCGGGATGTGACTGAACGGAAGTTGGGCGAGGAGCGTCTCGAATATCTCGCCCATTACGACACCCTCACCGACATCCCCAACCGGGTCATCTTCTTTGAACGGCTGAGGCAGACGATTGCCACCGCCCGGGAGAAGGCGACACTCTTCGGGGTGCTGTTTATCGACCTGGACGGTTTCAAGCAGGTCAACGACACCCTGGGCCACAAGGTGGGGGATCAGCTGTTGAAGAACGCGGCCAAGCGCCTGTGCGCCTGTGTCCGCCACGGGGACACGGTGGCCAGGATGGGTGGTGACGAGTTCGCCATCATCATCGCCCCCTTAAACGAGCGCCAGGACGCCCTGGCGGTCTCGCAAAAGATTCAGGCCCGCCTGGGCGAGGTGTTCCGGCTGGAGGAGCATCGCTGCCGCATCGGCGCCAGTATCGGCATCAGCTGCTTCCCCGAGGATGGCGACACCCCGGAGGGGCTGCTCAAACTGGCGGATGACGCCATGTACCATGACAAACGGGCCCGCAAAAGAGAGCTGGCCACGGCAACCGCTGCCGCCGAGAAGTGACCATGGACCAGACCAAGATCTCCATCCTTGACATCGTCGGCTGCCTGTCCACGGCCATGGACCTGATCAATCCGGCCATGGTCAACCACCAGCGGCGGGTGGGCTATATTGCCCAACGCCTGGCCCTGGCGGCGGACAGACCCAAGGAGGAGCAGAACAATCTCCTGGTTGCCGGCTTCCTCCACGACTGCGGGGCCCTCTCCCTGGAAGAGCGGTTCATGGCCATGCGTTTTGAAGGGGCCATGCAGACCTCGGCCCTCCACCTCCATGCCGAGGCCGGCTACCGGCTGCTAAAGCGCTTTCAACCCTTCGCCACCATGGCGAGCTATATCCGCTTTCACCACCTCCCCTGGGCCCAGGGGGCCGGCCAAGAGTTCGCCAAGCAGCCGGTGCCCATGGGCGGCCACATCCTCCATCTGGCCGACCGGGTGGAGATCCTCATCGATCAGCAAGGCCATATCCTGCAACAGGCGGACGCCATTATCGACAAGATCCAACACGCCACCGGCACCCTGTTCGCGCCGGAGCTGGTCGAGGCCTTCACCTCCCTGGCCGGCAAGGAGTCCTTTTGGCTGGACATCAAGGCCTTAAACTGCGACACCCTGTGGTCCGGGCACTCGGAGTTGTCCAACCACATCCGCCTGGAGAACGATACCCTGCGCGAACTGACCGCCATCATCAGCCAGATCATCGACTTCAGGAGCCGTTTCACCGCCACCCACTCCAGCGGCGTCGCGGCCTGCGCGGTGATGCTGGCCCGCGTCCTCGGCATGACGGCCAAGGAACAGATCATGATGCAGATCGCCGGCAACTTCCACGACCTGGGGAAACTCGCCGTGCCCAAGGAGATCCTGGAGAAGCCCGCCGCTCTCACCGCCCAGGAGTTCTGCATCATCCGCGCCCATCCCTACTACACCAAGAACATCCTCAATAAATTCAAAGAGCTATCCACCATCGCCGCCTGGGCTGCCGAACACCATGAACGGTTGGATGCCAAGGGCTACCCCTACCATCTCCAGGAAGACGAACTCTCTTTAGGCTCGCGCATCCTGGCCGTGGCCGACGTCTTTACCGCCATCACCGAGGATCGCCCCTACCGCCTGGGCATGGATAACGCCCAAGCGATCAAGATCCTTAACAATTTGGCCACGGACCATGCCCTGGATGGCGACATCGTCGCCACCCTGACCACCCATTTCGCGGAGATCAACCAGGTCCGCATCCTGGCCCAGGCCTCCACCCTGGAAGAGTATCGGGAGTTCAATCGCCCCCTATGAGCCCCGCCACGGCGAAGACTACCCCCCGTAACGGGGCCGACGACGAGAGGTATGATGACCACGAAAATTGATCCCGGCGACGCCGGCACCATTAAGCGCCAGATTGTCCGGAGCGTCACCATCGCCATCCTGATCATGGCGGCGGTGGGTGCCCTGGGCTATGTCTCCTCCCGTGCCTATGTCCTGAAACAGGCGGAGAAGAACATCACCAACCTGCTCCTCTCCCACAAGGGCATCCACCACTACGTGCAGAACATCATGCTGCCCGCCTATAGCGGCTATCAAAAGCGGGGGGAGATCCCGCCCACCTTCTACGCGCCGGAACTGCTCTCCTCCTCCTATATCGTCCGTAACCAGCACACCTTCTACAACCAGGAACGCAAGGCCGCCGGCCTGCCGGAACTCTACTACAAGCTGGCCGCCAACAACCCGCGCAACCCGATCAACAAGGCGGATGCCCTGGAAGCGCGGCTGATCGCCATGTTCAATGACAACCGGGAACTGAAATCCTACCGCGAGATCATTGAGGTGGATGGCAAAAAAAACCTCTACATCGCCATCCCCTTCCTGAAAAATGAAGCGCGCTGCATGCGCTGCCACGGCAAGCGTGAAAGCGCCCCCCACGAGTTGCAAGAGCGCTATCCCGGCCAAGGCGGCTTTAACGAACGCCTGGGCGAGATCCGGGCCATCACCTCCATCCGTTCGCCCTTGGAAGGGGAGTTTCTTACCATCGACATCATCATGGCGGTGGTGGTGGCGGGGGGCATGACCCTGGGCGGCCTCTTTCTCTTCAACACCCGGCTGCGGAGTCTGGTGCGCCAGCGCACCGTGGCCCTGGAAGAGGAGATCCGGGTCCGGGCCCGGGCCGAGGAGGCGGTGCGCCACGCCAACACCGAGTTGAGCGCCAAGAATAAGGACCTGGAGCAGATCCTCTATGTGGCCTCCCACGACCTGCGCTCGCCCCTGGTCAATGTCCAGGGGTTCAGCAAGGAGCTAGCCCGCGACTTCGCGGAGGTGGTCTCCATCCTGGAACGGGAGGGGGTGCCCCCACACCTCAAGGAGGAGTTGCGCCCCCTGATCCAGGAGGAGATCCCCCAGTCCTTAAACTTCATCCAGAACAGCGTCAGCAAGATGGACCAGCTGCTGAACGGACTGTTGCGCATCTCCCGCCTCGGCCGGGCGGCCATCACCATCACCACCTTGGAGATGAACACCATCATGGCCCAGGTGGTGGCTGACCACGAATTTCTCTTGCAGCAACACGGGGTGACGGTTACCGTGGAGCCACTGCCCCCCTGCCGTGGTGACCAGATGCAGGTGGACCAGGTCTTTGCCAACCTGGTCGGCAACGCCATCAAGTTCCGCCATCCGGAGCGACCCGGCCACATCCGCATCACGGGCCAGGTGAGCGCGGGGCAGGCGGTGTACTGCGTGGCAGACAACGGCATCGGCATCGCCCCGGGCCATCAGGCCAAGGTCTTCGATATCTTTCACAAATTGGCGCCGGAGAGCGAAGGCCAGGGGTTGGGCCTGAACATCGTGCGCAAGATCCTGGACCGTCTGGACGGCAAGGTCTGGATCGAGTCGGAACCCGACCTCTACTGCAAATTTTTCGTGGCCTTGCCCAAGGCCGAGAACAAGAACACGGGGGGTGGAGGGAGATGATCACGGTAACTCAACCACAGAGGCAGGGCATGAATAAAGAAGTTGTCATCCTGATTGCGGAAGACGATGAGGGGCACGCCGTATTGATTCGCAAGAACTTGCTGCGGGCCAAGATCACCAACACCATCCTCCATTTTAAGGACGGCCAGGAGGTCCTCGACTTCCTCTTCCAGCGCACCAAGCCCGGCCGCCAGCCCGGGATCGCCTACCTCCTGCTCCTGGACATCCGCATGCCCAAGGTCGATGGGGTCGAGGTCCTGCGCCAGATCAAAAAAGAGCCCGCGCTGTGCAAAATGCCGGTGACCATGCTCACCACCACCGACGACCCCAAGGAGGTGGCGCGTTGCCATGAGCTGGGGTGCAACAACTACGTCACCAAACCCGTTGATTACGATAAATTCGTCCAGACCGTGGAGCAGCTGGGGCTCTTCTTCTCCGTGGTCACCATCCCGGCCTTGAACGGGGCCTAATGCCATGTCAGCTTCCGTCACCAACACCAAGAGCGAGGAGGAGACCATCTATGTGGTTGAGGATGACGCCGGCCTGCTGCAGCTGATCGGCAAACATCTCCGTCGCCTCGGCTACGCCCACGAGCTCTTCTCCTCCGAAGAACAAGCCATGGCGCGGATTATCGACCAACCGCCCATCCTGCTCATGCTGGACTATCAACTGCCGCGCCTAAGCGGCAAGGAGTTTTTGGAGGCCCTGGCCGGCCACTGCCCCCTGCCCCCCTTTATCATCATGACCGGCCATGGCAACGAGACCATTGCCGTCAAGATGATGAAACTTGGCGCCATCGACTACCTGATCAAGGACAACGTCTTTCTCGACCTCCTGCCCACGGTGGTGGAACAGGCGGTCTGCCACATCCGCACCCAGCGGAAATTGACCCTGGTCGAACAGGAGCGGGCCCAGCTCCAGGAGCAACTCAATCAGGCCCAGAAGATGGAGGCCATCGGCACCCTGGCCGGGGGCATTGCCCATGATTTCAACAACATCCTGGCCGCCATCCTGGGCTATGCCGAGATGTCCATGGAGCACATCCCGGAGAACAATCCGGCCCACGCCATGCTCCCCAAGGTCATTGATGCCAGTCTGCGGGCCCGGGACCTGGTCAGGCAGATCCTGGACTTCAGCCGCAAGTCGGCAGTCACCCGCATCCCCATCCAACTGCACCTGCTGGTGAAGGAGACCATCAAGCTCCTGCGCGCCTCCATCCCCTCCACCATCGAGATCAAGCAGGCCATCAACATCGATTGTGGCTATGTGCTGGCCGATCCGACCCAGATCCACCAGGTGCTCATCAACCTGTGCACCAATGCCGCCCAGGCCATGGAGGAGGGGGGCGAACTGCGGGTAGCGCTGGACGGTGTCACCCTTACCCCCCAGGAGCTGGCCAACGAACCCAACCTGACCCCTGGCCCCTATGTCCGGCTCACCATCGCCGATACCGGCAGCGGCATTGACCCGACCATCCTGGGGCGGATCTTTGAGCCCTACTTTACCACCAAGGAGGTGGGCAAGGGGTCTGGCATGGGTCTGGCCGTGGTCCACGGCGCGGTCACCAGGCACCACGGCATGATCCGGGTGGAGAGCGTGCTCGGCCAGGGGACCACCTTCACCGTCTACTTCCCCCAGGTCTGTCAGGTAGAGAAGGCCAAGGAAGAGGCCAGCAAAGAGGCCCTGGCCCGCAGGGGGGACGAGCGTCTGCTGGTGATTGATGACGATCCGGCCATTGTCGACATGCTCACCCATCTCTTTGCCACCCTTGGCTACCGCATCACCGGCGAAACCGACAGCCAAGCGGCCCTGGACCATTTCCGCGGCCAGCCCGAGGCCTTCGACCTGGTGATCACCGATCAGACCATGCCAAAGCTTACCGGTGAGCAACTCTCCCGGGCCATGCTCGCCATCCGCCCCAACCTGCCCATTCTCCTCTGCACCGGCTTCAGCTATAAGATCGATGACCACAAGGCGGCCGAGATCGGCATCAAGGCCTTTATCATGAAGCCCTTCACCAACCGTGACATCAGCGAGTTGGTGCGTGACCTGCTGGATGGAGCCAAGGACAATTCTCAACAGTTTTTGGGGTAGGAGCGTCGTCCACGGCGCGATTCAGGCTTGATCGCGCCGTGGACGACGCTCCTACCGGTTCACCGCCAACGCTGAGAGCCCAGACAGCTTGGCTGAGAATCGGCATCGTTCCCACGCTCCAGCGTGGGAACGATACTCAAGCCCCGTAACCCATTGAAATCACATGGGCAGCTGGTCAGCTTCACCACTTTTTGCGATTCCATCAATCTTTTGCCACTTGCCGCATTTCCATGAGCGTTGTATCTTGGCGTGCTTGCATATTGCCGTGCCCAACGCTTAAAACCCAATCCCCTTCAGCCTAATCCACCACTCATGCCGCACCAGGCCACCCCGCCCATCTCGCCGCCGCCCAAGGAACCCCTGTTGATCGCGGTGATCGACGACGAGATCGTCACCGTCCGCCGCCTGACCCACATCCTCAAACGGGCCGGCTTCGAGACCATGGCCTACACCTCGGGGCTGGAGTTCATGGCGAGCCTGAACCGCCAGACCCCGGACATCGTCATCCTGGATGTCCATCTCGACGATGCCGACGGCGTGGAGATCATGCAGCGGCTGCGCTTGGCCTCGCCCCAGACCGAGGTCATCCTGATCACCGGCTACGCCTCCATCGGCCAGGCCGTGGACTCCACCAAAAAAGGGGCCTTCCACTACCTGGCCAAGCCCTTCAAGATCGATGAACTCTTGAGCCTGCTGCACGAGGCGGTGGCCAAGCGGGAGGATGCCCGCCGCCAGGAACAGATCGTGGCCAGCCTTCCCCATGACCGCCTGGACGGCATCATCGGCGACGCCCCGGCCATGCACGTCATCTATAAGACCATCCACCGCATCGCCCCGGTGGACTGCAATGTCTTGATCCTCGGGGAGAGCGGCACCGGCAAGGAGCTGGTGGCCCGCTCCCTGCACCAGCACAGCACAAGGAGCGGCAAACCCTTTGTCTCCTTCAACTGCGGGGCCTTTACCGACGACCTCATTGCCAACGAACTCTTTGGCCACGACAAGGGGGCCTTCACCGGGGCCGCCGCCGCCAAGCTCGGCCTGTTGGAGACCGCCGGCGGCGGCACCGTGTTCCTGGACGAGGTCGGCGAGATGCCGCTGCCCATGCAGATCAAGCTGCTTCGGGTGTTGCAGGAGTATAGCTTCCTCAGGGTGGGCGGGGTCAAGCCGATCACCATCGATGTCCGCTTTATCGCCGCCACCAACCGCGACCTCGACAAGATGGTGCTGGCCGGGGAGTTCCGCCAGGACTTCTACTACCGCTTGAAGGTGGTCACCATCGAGTTGCCGCCGTTGCGTGACCGGCGCGAGGACATCCCGGCCCTGGCCGCCCACTTCGCGGCCAAGTCCGCCAAACGCTATGGCAAGGGGGCGGTTCCGGAGTTGAGTCCGGCATTTCTCGACCCCCTGCTCTCGTACCCCTTTCCGGGCAACGTCCGGGAACTGGAGCACATCATCGAACGCGCCGTGGCCCTGACCAACCGCGCCACCCTGGAGCGCGGCGATCTGCCGCCGGACCTGTTCATCGCCGAGCCCAAGGCGGTGGCCATCGCCGACGAATCCCGCCGCTTGCGGGACCTGGAAAAAGGCCACATCCTCGACGTCTACCGCTCCACCGGCTTCAACCAGGTGCAGACCGCCAAGGCGCTCGGCATCTCTCGTACCACCCTCTGGCGCCGGCTCCATGAGTTCAACCTCATGCCCTCCATCCCGCCCAATCGCCCTTGATCCAGCAGGGAGTGTTTCCCAATGAAACAACTGTTTCAGAAGGGCTTTTCCACGGCTGAAACAGCACCAAGCGCGGAGGCCGTTTCCGGCCAAAGGCCCTGGCCGCTGGGCAAAACGGCCTGCGCGCGGTGGGCATGATGCACCCATGCACACCCTACGACCCGACCCTTTCGCCTAATCGGCCCTGAAAACTGTTCCTTTTTGGAACGATCCAGCCATATTTTTTCCCACCAACCATTAACTTGTTGTTATTTAACATATTTTTAAGTTGGCACGACCATTGCTAAGAAGGGAGTCGTTGCGAAACTTCTTTCACCCTTGCCCCCAGGAACAGGAATGGGAATTGCCGTTCTCCTGGGCGGCGGCGCAGGCGACCGGTATGCGGTCCTCCATGCCGTTGCCCTTGCCCAGCGAACAGGAGAGGTCGTCCATGGCATCCGTCAGGAACCGCCAGCGGCACGCCCCCATCCTGCACCGTCAACACCGGTCGATAGCGGCCTGGCGCTGCTCCTGCGGCGCGCGGAGGTGGCGGGGGTGGCGGTCCGTTGTCATCTCCTGGAGGGAAATAGTCTGAAAGATGTGCATGCCCTGCTGCGGCAAGAGCGCATCTTCTGTCTCATCGTTGGCGCCAAGGATGAGGCGGAGGGGAAGCGTATGGAGAAGCAGCTGGAGGCCTTACAGAAGAGCATAGCCGGCGATCGGCGCTGGTCAATGCGATCGTTCTGGGCAGTCGTCAGCGGACCATGGAGCAAGGAAGCCATGGCAGCCGCCTTGGATGACGGTCCGGCAACCGCAAAACCCTAAGGGCCTCGGCCCTAAATCACCTAACAAGGAGGAAAAACACGATGTACATGTATCTGCCCATCGCGCTGACCAGTGTCAACTACCTGCTGATCATCGCACTCGGACTCTCGGTCGGTCTGCTCTCCGGCCTCTTCGGCGTGGGAGGCGGCTTCCTGATGACCCCCCTGCTGATGATGGTCGGCATCCCGCCCACCATCGCCGCCGGCACCGACGCCAACCAGATCGTCGCTGCCTCGTCATCCGGCATGTTCACCCACTGGCGTCTCGGCAACGTAGACTACAAGATGGGGATCTACCTCTTGCTCGGCGGTTTCCTGGGCGGCGCCGCCGGCGTTCAGCTCATCAAACTCCTCGCCGCCACCGGCGGCGCCGACTTCCTGATCAAAATCACCTACGTGGTGATGCTGGGCCTGGTGGGTTCCTTCATGTTCGTCGAGAGTCTGCTGGCCATGAAGAAGAGCAAGTCCGCCACCCACAAAACGGCCCACTCTGCCCCGGCCGCCAAAAAGGCCGGTCTGATGAGCATGTTGCCCATGCAGACCTTCTTTGAGAAGTCGGGGGTCACCTTTTCGGCCCTGGTCCCCTTTGTCCTGGGGATGTTCGTCGGCGTCCTGGCCGCCATCATGGGCGTGGGCGGCGGCTTCCTGATGGTGCCGGTGATGATCTACATGCTGCGCATGCCCATGCACGTGGTGGTGGGCACCAGCCTGTTCCAGATCCTGTTCACCTGCATCGAGGTCACCTTTCTCCAGGCCTACTACAACCGCACCGTGGACTTCATCCTCGCCATCCTCCTACTCCTGGGCTCGGTGTTCGGCGCCCAGATCGGCACCATGCTCGGCAAAAAGTTGCACGGCGACCAGCTCAAGATCCTGCTCTCCATCATCGTCCTGGCCGTGACCGTGAAAATGGTGCTCGACATCGTGCTCCAACCCGCCAATCTCCTCTCCTACGCCGGAGGACACTGATATGTCAAAACATACACCCATTCGTTTCCTGACGCTGCTCCTGGTCCTGCTGGCCATGGCCCTTCCCAACCACGCCCGCGCCGCTGTCAGCTGCCAGGCCACCCCGGCCCTCATCCCCATCACCATGGGCTACCATGGCCTGCCGGTTACGATCAAGGGGGAGAGCGCCCCGGGTGACGACGTCATCGTCAAGATCACCTCGGCCCCCGCCGACATCCATCTCAAGTACAAGGGCAAGGCCGCCGGCATCTTCTGGATGAAGCTCGGCACCCTGACCTTCAAGGAGATCCCCGGCACCTATCTGGTCTCCTCCTCCGGCCCCATCGACAAGATCCTGTCGCCCGCGGCCCTGGACCAGAATGGCATCGGCATTGCCGCCCTGCAGAAAAAGGCCACCCTTGAGGCCGAGCACGGCAAGACGATCCCCGAGGGTGACTGGTTCACCCAATTTTTCGAGTTCAAGGAGCATGAACACAACTACGCCATCAAGGAGGGGAATGTCCAGGTCAATGCGGGCGGCGGCTTCACCCTCACCCTGGACTGGCCCTTCCAGGCCCAGCCGGGTGACTACACGGTGCAGGTGATCACCGCCAAGAACGGCGAGGTCACCGGCCAGGCCGAGACCTCCCTCAAGGTGGAGATGAAAGGTTTGGTGGCCACCATCTCCAATATGGCATCGAACAACCGGGCCGTCTATGGTATCATTGCCATTGTCGTGGCCCTGGCCGTCGGTTTCGCGGTGGGCAATATCTTTAAGAAAGGCGGTGGCGCGCACTGATCGCGTTAGGGCCTCGGCCCTTATTGCGTGGGAAAAGATCGTTTCCGGATCCCCCACTCCGTGTGCCCGCTCCTCGTCCAATGCAAGGATACGCATGGGAGTTCTCGAATGGTGCCGTACCCTCTTTCCGTCCTGGCCGCTGTGCGGCCGGGGCGGAAAGCCTCCCAGCGCCCGGGAGGTGTTTGAACGGTTCCAACGGGTCCTGGTGGCCAACAACCAAGCCATGGAGATCATCGCCGACATGGGCGAAAAGCTCTCCGGGGACTACATCTTCGACCGCCAGTACCTGATTGCGGGGAGCGAAGCCCTGGCCCGCGCGGTGGCGGACTCCATCCTGGCCCTGGAACAACTGACCGCCTCCTCGTTCCCTTCCCTCACCGCCATCCACCAACGGTTGGCCGCCCAACTCCAGGACATGGTCACCGGCAGTGAGCGGTGCACCGGCCCCCAACTCATGGGCTTAAACGAGGCGAGCCTGGCCGATGTGGCGGTGGTGGGCGGTAAGTGTGCCCATCTGGCCGAGCTGCTCCGCCTGGGCTTCTCCCAAGTCCCACCCGGCTTCGTCATCACCACCCGGGCCTTCCACGACCTGATCGACGCCAATGGCCTGGCCGCCACCCTGGACCACTTCGAACACCTCCTCACCGACACCGCCACCCCGCTCACCGACCTCTTCCCCCTTGCCCGGGAACTGACTGCCGGCATCCTGAGCGCCACCCCGCCCCCAGGGCTGCTGGCCGGCATCCTGGAGCAGCTCGACCTTCTCGGCGCCGGGGCGGAGACCCGCTTTGCCGTGCGCAGCAGCGCCCTGGAAGAGGACATGGATTTCTCCTTTGCCGGCCAATTTCGGACCGTGCTCAACTGCGAGGCCCAGGCGGACAGCCTGTTTGCCGCCTACCGCCGGGTGGCGGCCAGCCTCTTTGCCGAGCCGGCCATCAGCTACCGCCGCCGCCTCTTCCCCGGCGAGGGGCGCATGACCATTGCCGCCGGCTGCCAAACGATGATCGACAGCCAGGCCAGCGGCCTGGTGTTCACCGTGGATACCGCCGATGCCGCCAGCGAACGGATGGTGCTGGTCGGCGCCTGGGGCCAGGGCGAGGCGGTGGTGGAAGGGGCGGTGGCCACCGACTCCTTTCTCCTCAAGCGCGAGCCCCTGGCCATCATGGAGCGCAGGGTGGTGGCCAAGCCCACCGGCCGCTACCCGGCCGCCGCCAGCGGCACCGAGGAGCGGGCCATCGCCCCGGAGCTGGCCAGCCGTCCCTGCCTGGAGGACGAGCAGATCCTGGCCCTGGCGGCCCAGGCCATCCGCATCGAGCAGGCCTTCCGCCGCCCCCAGGATATCGAGTGGTCCGTGGACGGCGCGGGCAACATCTTCATCCTCCAATCCCGGCCGCTGTTCATCCCCGAGACCGCAAGCAACAGCCAGGCCCTGGCCGCCGCGGTGGCCCACCTCGACCCCCTGCTCTCCGGCGGCCGCATCGCCAGCCTCGGCGTGGGCGCGGGCCCCGCCTTTCGGGTGCTGACCCCGGAGGACTTAAACGACTTCCCCGACGGGGCGGTGCTGGTGGCCCGCCGCGACTCGGCCATCTTCGCCAAGGTGCTGGCCCGGGCCGCGGCCATCGTCACCGAGGTGGGCACCCCCTTAAGCCACATGGCGACCCTCTGCCGCGAGATGCGGGTGCCCTGCATCGTCAACTGCCCGCAGCTGTTGGACAAGGTGACCACTGGTGACGAGATCACCGTGGACGCGGAAAACGGCACCATCTACCGGGGCCTGATCAAGGAGCTGATCACCATGCGGGTGAGCGAGGGGATGGATGTCAATGCCAGCATGGAGTTTCGCCTGCTGCGCCGCATCGTGCGCGCCACCTCGGTGCTGCACCTGGTGGACCCGCTGCTCGGTGAGTTCCGGGCCGAGGAGTGCCAGTCGTTCCATGACATCCTGCGCTTCACCCACGAGACCGCGGTGCAGACCTTGGTGGACATGGGTCGCGACGAGCAGCGCTTCCTGGGGGGCAACCTGGCCCGGCGCCTGAACCTGCCCATCCCCACCGGCATCCTGGTCATCGACATCGGCGGCGGCCTGGCCCCGGACGCCCCGGCCAACGATGTCCCCTTTAAATACGTGACCTCGGTGCCGTTCAAGGCCATCCTCCGCGGCATGCTCTACCCCGAGGTGTGGCACAACGCCCCCATGCCGGTGGGGCTCAGGGACATGATGCACAGCATGTTCAACCCGGCCCACGACGTGGTCAACCGCCAGTACACCGGCCACAACATCGCCATCATCGGCAACAACTACGTCAACCTCTGTTTCCGCCTGGGGTATCACTTCAACATCATCGACGCCCACTGCGATGAGGTGGAGCAGAACAACCACCTCTACTTCCGCTTCCTGGGCGGGGTCACCGACCTGACCAAGCGCTCGCGGCGCTCGATGATGATCGCCACCATCCTCAGGGCCTTCGAGTTCAGTGTCCAGACCCGGGGCGATATCGTCACCGCCCGCCTCTCCCATCTGCCGGTGGCCGAGGTGGAACGGACCCTGGACATCCTGGGCCGCCTGGTCGGTTTTACCCGCCAGCTGGACGTGCGCATGGAGAGCGACCAGCGGGCCGAGGAGTACGCCGAGGCCTTCCTGAACGGCGACTATGGCATTGTCAATCGTTAGCAGCATTCCACATTGCATCACCAAGGAGAGTCCGTTATGAACCACAGACCTACCCCGGCCCGTCTGCTGATCATCGATGACGAGCCCATTGTCGGCAAGCGCTTGCAGCAGGCCTTTGTCAAGCTCGGCCTGGAGGTGGCCATCTTCACCAGCCCCGTGCCTGCCATGGCGGCCATGGCCAAGACCCCCTTCGACATCGTGGTCACCGACATGAAGATGGAGGGGATGGACGGCATCGAGGTCCTGCGCCAGGCCCGGCAGTTGAACAGCCGCGCCCGGGTGATCATCATCACCGGCTACGCCAGCCAGGAGACCGCCGATGCCGCCACCCGGGAGGGGGTCTTCGACTTTCTGGCCAAACCCTTCCGCCTGGAGGAATTGAAGACCGCCGTCAACCGCGCCCTGGAAGAGCTGGAGGAGTAGTTCCCCCATGGACCCATTCAACCCCTCACCCCCCGCGACCGGCGGGGCGGCGCCCCTCCGCCCCTCTTCCTGGCGGCCCCGTTCCATCCGGGCCAAGGCGACCATCAGCCTGCTGTTGATCGCCGCCATTGGGCTCGCGGCCACGGTCTTGGCCCACCGCGCCATCCTCCACCTGGAGTCCAAGATCCAGATCATCGAATCGTTCTACGAACTGAACCAAAAGATCCTGGAGACCCGGCGCCACGAAAAAAACTTCCTGCTCTACGGCACCAACAGCGACCTGCTGGACGCCCGCGCCTACCTGGACCGGGTGCGCCAGGCGATCAACCCGGTGAAAAAGTTTTTGATCCAGTCCGGCAACCTGGGCACCCAGCCCCACGAGGCGGAGCTGAACGCCTACGACTCCCTGCTGGAGCGGCTGAGCGCTCCGGGGCTCACCGCCGAGCGGCTGGCCAGCCTCAAGGAGGAGTTGCGCAGCAAGGGCCAAGAGCTCACCACCAAGGTCCTGGAGATGGACACCCTGGCCCGGCAGCGGGCCGAGAACGAGGCCCGGCGCTTCCACCTCTTCTCCTTTGCCGTCATCGGTATCAATCTCTTGATCAGCCTGGGGGTGGCCTTCCTCCTGGTCCGCTGGATCATCGGCCCCTTGGACGCCATCCGCGTGGCCGCGGCCCGGGTGGTACGCGGCGAATTGACCCTCATCCCCATGGAGCGGCCCATCCGTGAGTCGGTGGAGGGGGAGGAGCTGGTCAACACCTTAAACCGCATGCTTGAGACCCTGGCCGCCAAGCAGAATCAGCTGCTGCAGTCGGCCAAACTCGCGGTGATCGGCCGGGTGACGGCGGGCATTGCCCACGAGATCAACAACCCCTTGAACAACATCTCCCTCACCGCCGAGGTGCTGTTGGATGACCTCCCCAACCTGGCCTGCGCCGAACGGTTGGACATGGTCCATGACATCATCGTCCAGGCCGACCGCGCCCGGGAGGTGGTGCGCCACCTGCTGGACTTCTCCAGATCACGGAAACCGGCGGGCTGGGAGCCCGTGGATTTGGTTAAACTGGGCAACAACTCCCTGGCCCTGCTCAAAAATCAGCTGAAGATCAACCAGCTGAACGCCACCACCGACCTCCCCGCGCACCCCATCCTGGTCGCCGGCAACGCCAATCAGTTGGAGCAGGTGCTGGTCAACATCATTTTAAACGCCATCCAGGCCTCGCCCCAGGGGGGCTCGGTGACCATCGCGGCCGGCGAGGATGGCGGGAAAAAACAGGCATGGTTCACGGTCACCGATAGCGGCCCCGGCATCCCCGAGGCGGTGCGGCAGCAGCTGTTTGAGCCCTTCTTCACCACCAAGAGCGACGGCACCGGCCTGGGGCTGTCGGTGAGCTACGCCATTATCCGCGAGCACAACGGCGAAATCGTGGTCCACAACCGGGCCGAGGGCGGGGCCTGTTTCCGGATTGTGTTGCCGCTCTCGGCCCCGGCAGCGTAGATGAAGAGTGGAATCCGTAGGAGCGCCGTCCACGGCGCGATTGACACGTGATCGCGCCGTGGACGGCGCTC
>OBOI01000388.1_pt1 | contig 15802 bp, 11 predicted proteins | sample 1670151 | NCBI WGS metagenome assembly OBOI01 (sample SAMEA104232303, study PRJEB22302) | sediment metagenome | biome: forest; feature: aquifer; material: sediment | place: USA | collected 2011-08-07 | depth 0.01 m | reverse complement strand
CATCTGGGCCGGGGAGAACTGGCGCTTGACCTGGACGTCGTGCTTGGACTTGGCCTTGTTCATCAGGGTCTGGAAGACCTCGCGCTCCACCCCCTTGGCCATGGCCCAGGACTGCAAGAAGCGGCGGTAGTTGTCCCAGGCCAGGTACTCCTGGCCCGAGGCCATGGCAAACTCTTCCGAGATCTCCTCATTGAGGCCCACGTTGTGCAGGGTGGCCATCATGCCGGGCATGGAGACGGCGGCGCCGCTGCGCACCGAGACCAGGAGCGGCCGCATGGGGTCGCCGAACTGGCGGCCGGTCATCTCCTCCATCTGGGTGAGGGAGTGGCGGATGCGGCCCATGAACTCGTTCTTGGCCTTGAAGAAGTCCTTGACCACCGGCCAGCAGCGGAAGATCTCGGTGGTGATGATGAACCCCGGCGGCACCGGCTTGCCGTCCGCCGCCAGCGTCGTCAAGTTGTACCCCTTGTTGCCCAGCATGATCAGGTTGTTGGTCTGCGGGTTGTGGTGGTGCAGGAAACTGATGACGTTCTCCGGGTTGTAGGTCATCAATAGATCGAGGTTGGTCTCGCTCAGCAACTCCTTCTGGCTCTCCAGGGTCTGGTAGATGCGGGTGATGAAGTTGTCCAGGTGCTGGAGGCCGAAGGTGCCGGCAATCAGGTCACGGAGGAAGGACTCGTTTAAGCGGTGGACCGAGCCGGTGCGGTCATCCTCCTTCCACAGGGCGCGGTAGCGGGAGAGGAGGTTCGAGCCCCCGATCTGGGGGGCGATGATGGTCAGGTTGTTCTCGTGGACGTTGGTGTAGTAGGCGTAGATGATGTCCTTCACCCCCTCCGACAGGCCGCGGAAGATGTCCAGATACTGGGTGTAGGAGAAGCGCTTTTGCTCCAGGGAGCTGTCCAAGAGCGCGATATAGGTCTCCAGATGGCGGCTGGTGATGCCGTCGATCTTCAAGGCCCGGAAGTAGAACTTCAGGCAGTGGATGATGCGGATGAAGGTGGCCTCGGTGATGAAGGCGGTGTTCACCGTCTCCGGGATGCGCTCGAGATAGACGGTGGCCAGGTTTTCCAGGCGGAAGGTGAGGCCCAGGGCATCGAACTTGCGCTCCCGGTAGCGGCCGTAGACCGAGGGGATGTCCACCGCGATATGGCGCTTGTAGTAGATGTCCTCCCTGGCCTCGAAGGCCTCGGGGGCGAGGATCACCTTTTGCAGGCGCTCCAGGTGGTCGAGGATGGCCTCCAGGCAGTCGAAGGTGTCGCAGGCCTCCAGGGTCGCGATCAACTCCTGGATCTCGGGGAAGCCCGAGTTCACCGCCACCTCCAGCTGCTGGCGCAGGTCTTGAAGCCCCAGGTTGTACTTCTCGTGGAGCAGGGTGTACATGTGCACCAGCAGGGTGAAGCGTCGTACCTCGCCGGGGTTCAGGTCCGCCTGCTGGGCCAGGAAGCTTGCGCGGTGGGTCTCCCCCCAGGAGAGCAAGTCCTCCACGCGGTTGAAGTCCGGCAGCTCGAAGACCCGCTTCATCAGGATGTGCAGGTCGTCGATATAGGGGCCGCTGGTCTGGATGCCGTAGAGGACCTCCGGCGGCAGGAACTGCTCCAGCACCTTTTTCTCTTGGTGGCGCCAGAAGGTGAAGATGGCGCGGATGAAATTGACGATCAGGTTGCTCGACTCCACATGGCTCTGCTTGCGCAGGAAGTGGATCAAGGTGTCTTTACGGCGGTGGGTCTCGTCCAGTTCGGTGGAGACCTCCCTCAGTTCCCCCTCGGCGCCGATCTCGTTGAAGAAGACCGGCAACAGCTTGGCGAATTGCTTGGCCAGATTGTAGATGGGGCCGATGGGGTGGTTCAGAAGTTCAGTGATGTCGCGCTGAAAGAGGTCGGTGTCCTTGATGCAGGTGCCGGAGAGGTGGAGGTTGATGATCAAGGCCGAGAACAGGGTGGAGCACCACTTGGGCTCCTGCATGATCAGGCTGAGCCACACCCGGATGTTGACCAGGTGGGCCGGGTTGGTGATCGGCTGCCAGTCCTGGTCCACGCCGGTGACGTTGGCGTACTGGAAGCCGAAGCGCACCACCTCCCACAGGAAGCTCTCCACCAGGCTGCCGCTCCCCTTCTTGAAGATCTCGGTGCCCAGCACCTGGATGCACTGCAAGGAGGTGTGGGGGAACTTCTTGACGTTGGCCTTGAGCAACTGAAAGGTGGTGAGCAGGAACTGCTCGATCTCCTCGAAGGACTGCTCGTGGATCAGGAGGACCAGGGAACGGTTGATCTCGCGCAGGGTCTCCTCGTGGATGAGGAAGAGACCCGGGGTGTCCATGATGCGGAAGAGGAAGAGGAGCTTACGGTTCTCGGCAAAGCGGTCCATGGCCTCATCCGTGCCCGCGGTGGCGGGCAGGGGCCGATCCCCGGCCCCGGGGTAGGAGGCGTTGGGGAAGGGGATGGTCAGCAGCTTGGCCGGGATATCCTTGTAGACCCGGACGATCTCCAGGTGGGTGGGCAGGGTGAGCAGGTGTTGCAGCTGCTCGGCGGGCGAGGGCGTGGCCAGGGCCTCCTGCTCCAGGGCCGCCAGATGCTGCTGCATGGTGGCGTGGGAGATGGAGGCAAAGAGCCCGGCCACGTCCCATTCGCCGTGGTTGTGGCCGCAGGCGGCGGTGAACCAGGGGAGGGGGTCCTCTTCGCTCAGCCAGTAACGGTAGTCGATGGCCAACAGCCGGTTGTAGAGTTGGGCAAAGGGGGCAAGGTCAAAGGCGGTGCCCTCGCTGACCCGCAGCAGGGCGGCGGCGATCTTGTTGATGGGGTGGTACCCCTGGACCATAAGGATCAGGGCCTGATCGTCCAGCCCGGCAATCACCTCCACCCCGCTGTTGAAGGCCTGCTGGTTGTGGATGAGGGTCTCGGCGTTGAGGTCGTTGATGAACTTCTCCAGATAGGCCAGCAGTGACTCCATGGCCAGGGCGATGATGGCATCCCAGTTCTTGGGCGACTTGCCGTCGGTGGAGAGGGTGGTCGCCCCATGGCCGATGGCCGGCGCTGCCTTCTTGATCTTCAGGTTCTCCCAGGCCTGGCGAATGGCGGTGAGGTGGATGGCGATCATCTGGCTGAAGGCCTCGGGACTCCGCTTATGGCGGACGTAGAGCTGGTTGTGCTTGAGGATGAAGGCTCTGAGCTTCGGGAGGATCAGGCTCCAGTTGCGGAAGGGGTGGTTGATCTCATGGAGCAGATCGCTGATGGTATGGTGGATCCCCTTGTACTCCTTGGCGATCTCGGCCAGGACCCGCTGTTCCGGGGCAATGGTCACCTCGTCAACGGCGGTCTCCTGGAGATTGGCCCTGAGGGCGTCTGATTCGATGGCTGGGGTGGTGGATTGGGGCATGGATGGGGTCCTCGACTAACGGTGGGAATGAAACAGGGAGGCAAAAGGACCAATGGTACCTTCTACCTCCCTGTTTCATTCCGAGAGAAATTATCGTGGGAACGGATTGGTTTCAGATAGGTTGTTCAAAAGAGCAAGTGGCCCTCAAGCTCCTTGTATAATGGGAACTTGGCATCAGCGGAAATGAGTTTGGCGTCGTGGGCCAAGGCGGTGGCAATGATCAATCTGTCCTGCGGATCGCGATGGTGCTCGGTCAGTTCGACGGCCAGACCGGCAATCTGGGGAGTGATGGGCAACAGCAGGATCCCTGATCCATTAAGAGACTTGTCGAACCATTCCGCACGCGGGCAGGGGAATATAATTCTGCCGTGCCGTTCCAGCCAAGCCACCTCAAAACAGGAGATGGCGGAGACCCCAACCGTTTCGTGGGCTTCAATTGCTGATCGCCATGTTGGTTTGAGCCGGTCGGTGTCCTGATTTACCCACCACAGCCAGATGTGGGTATCAAGAACAATCATTTTGGTAGATCCCAGTCCGCAAAGGGGGCTGTTGCCAGCACATCACCCACGATCCGCATCTTACCGGCAATGTCGGGATGTGGCCGCCGCTTGGGTTGTTCAACTTCATCCACGGTTTGCACGATGACCTCAACCTGATGGTTGACAAAGGATTCCGGCAACTCAATCAAGAGTGTCCGGCTCTTTACTTCGGTAAAACGATGCTCCACCTGCATGGCGGCGGCCTCTCTGTTGATCTTTCGTGGAAAAGCACCCTCACAACGGTTTCTTGGCATCCATCAGCACGATGAGGTCCAGCACCCGATTGGAGTAGCCCCACTCGTTGTCATACCAGGAGAGGATCTTGACCAACTTGCCGATGCACTTGGTGGACATGGCGTCCACCACCGAGGAGTGGGGGTTGCCCTGGTAGTCGATGGAGACCAGGGGCTCGTCGGAGTAGCCCAGGTAGCGGTTGGCCCCCTCCTGCAAGGCCTGATTGACCTCGGCGGTGGTGGCCTCGCGCTCCATCTCCATGACCACGTCCACCAGGGAGACGTTAGGGGTGGGCACCCGTACGGCCAGGCCGTCGAATTTGCCCTTCAACTCCGGCAGCACCAGGGAGACCGCCGCCGCCGCCCCGGTTTTGGTGGGGATCATGGAGAGGGCCGCGGCCCGGGCCCGGCGCAGGTCCGAGTGGGGGAAGTCCAGGATGCGCTGGTCGTTGGTGTAGGAGTGGACCGTGGTCATCAGTCCCTTGGCTATGCCGAAGCGGTCGAGGATCACCTTGGCCACCGGCGCCAGGCAGTTGGTGGTGCAGGAGGCGTTGGAGATGATGTTGTGCTCCAGGGGGTCGTATTCGTCCTCGTTGACCCCCATGACCAAGGTCTTGACCTTGCCCTTGGCCGGGGCGGAGATGATCACCTTTTTGGCGCCCGCCTCCAGATGGGCGCCGGCGGTCTCGTCGTTGGTGAAGAAACCGGTGGACTCGACCACGTAGTCAACGCCGATGGACCCCCAGGGGATGTCGGCTGGGTTCTTGTGGTTGTAGATGTCCACCTGGCGGCCGTTGACGACAATCCCCTTGTCATTGGCGGTCACCGTTTTGTCATAGACCCCCATGATGGAGTCGTATTTGAGCAGGTGGGCGGTGGTGGCGTTGCTGGTCAGATCGTTGATGGCCACCACCTCGATCTCGTTAAACAGCGGGTCCTTGTCAATGGCCCGAAAGATGTTCCTGCCGATACGTCCAAAACCGTTGATGCCTATCCTGATGGTCATTGTTCTCTCCCCCTTGATTGTGCCGCCCACTGGGGACGGCTTTGTCGGACCCTTGGCAGGTCCAGCAATGATTGAATGCGAAAATGCCGGCCGGCACGGGCGGTGACGCCTGTTACAGTTTCGCGCGTGCCGCGTGGTAGAGCTCCAGATAGCGCTCCTTGACCTGGTCCCAGGTGTAGCGTTCATGGATCAGGGCCACGGCCGCATGTTGCATGGCCGCGATGACCGACGGTGACGAGCGGTAGCTGTCCATGGCGCGTTGCATGGTCTCGGCCATGACCAGGCCGTTTAAGTGGTGAAAGGCGAAACCGGTGTTGCCGTCCACCACCTTGACCAGGCCGCCGACGTGGTGGACAATGGGCAGGTTGCCGAAGAGTTGGGCGATAAAATCGGTCAGGCCGCAGGGCTCGTAGCGGGAGGGGATCAGGAAAAAGTCCCCGGCCGCATAGACCCGGTTGGCCAGGAGCGGGTCAAACCCCCGGAGCAGACAGAGCCTACCGTAATAGCGGTGGTCATGGGTCATGGCGATCAACGGGTCCTCAATCTCCTTGGGTCCGCTGCCCAGAATCAGTATCTGGAAATCCGGGTCGATAGGCAACAAGTATTTTAGGGCCTCAATCATTTTGTCCACCCCCTTTTGGGTGGTGAGGCGACCGATAAAGGTGAACAGGGGCTGGCCGGGCCGGAAGGCGAGGGTGCCGCTCTGCTGAACCCCGGCCAAACGCTCGTCGGCGATGGCGGTGCAGAGGTCATGCCGGCAGGCCTCCTTGCCCGAGTGCGCGGGGGCGTCGGCTCCGCTCTCCCCGGGCTGGTACGCGGCGGCGATCCCCAGGGCCTCGGGGTGAGAGAGGTCAAAGTCAGCGGGGTCGATACCGTTGGTCACCCCTTGCAGGGCCAGCCCCCGCTTCAGCAGGGCGTGGCCCAGCCAGCCGGTGAGGCGATCGTCATCCGTCTCCCTGAGCTCACGGGCGTAATTCTCACTCACCGTGTTCAGCACGGCGTAAGCAGAGGCGGCAATGAAGGGGTCGAAGGCCCCGGCCAGCAGGTTGGCGTTGATCACCCGGGCCGGCAGGCCGGTGATGGCCTGGGCAAAGGGGAGGTCGTGGACCTCCTGGTGGTAACCCAGGCCGGCGTTGTGGATGGTGACCACCAGGCCGGTCTCCCGGAAGTAGTGGCGAAAGCCATCCACCTCGCGGACCATGGCCGGCAACAGCGCGGTATGGCCATCGTGGCAGTGGATGATCGCCGGCCGCTCTCCCAGGTGGATCATCAGGCAGAGGGCGGCCTTCTGCAACAGGCAGTTCATGGCGAAGTAGTCGTAGTGGCCTTCGCCCTGGCGGTGGTTGGGGTCGTGCTCTTCGTCGGCCGCTGTGTAGGTGTAGACCCCGCGCTTCTCTAGAAAGCGGGGGCTGTCGATGAGATAGAGCGCCACCTCGCTCTGCCGGTGCCACACCGCGACCGCTTCCCGCCGCTCCTCCTGGGGGTAGGACATGTCGAGATCAAAGGTAGTGTCGAGCCGGGAGAAGCCCAGCTGCTCGGGGTGCATGAAGCCGTAGAGGGGCAGGACCACGCTGACTTGATGACCACTGCGGGCCAGCGCCGCTGCCAGTTGCCTGGCCACGTCCTTGACCCCGCCGGCCCCGGCCAGGGCGCCGTATTCGCGGCTGATGATCCAAATGGTGTTGATGGTGGAGGGGTGTTTCATGGTCTCTCTCGGTGGAGTATGCGGGCTGGCCCGCGTTTTATGGGCTCGTCGGCCAATGGGACCTGGACTGAAGAGGCGTGGGCCATTCTCGGTAGGCGTTGTCGTTAGGAACCGTTATCGAGGTTCTATGTAAAAGTGGTGGCAAACCGCCGCACTCCAAAGGGGATGGATTTAGATGGTCCGGCACGGGCATCATCCGAAATTTCCTGGAGTAACGCCGTGGAGTGCTCAGGCTTGCCTGCGCTTTGTTTGCTCGTGGCTTGCCGCGAGTGCGGTTCATCATGGGATCGGCGTCAATGAATCAATAATCATCCCGCACGCGCAAACCGTCCGTCTTAAAGGAGCGGACAGTCCGGTAAAAACCGGTCCCTGACTGACGGGCAAACCAGGCCATCGAACACCAGCGATACTCTTCCGCCTGCCGGACCAGCCCGTGCTTCACCGCATTTTGGTGCACATAGATCAGGCGTGCCAGATAGCTTCTCTCGTATGTCAAACAGGTGTCCCAGTATTGAAACCACACCTTTCGCCCCGGCATTTCATCCTGCTGATTCAGCCAACGCGCGGTCTTGGAGTGCAGAGAGCGCGTCAACTCGCGCAGGGTGCCCGGGGTCTCTGGTGAGACGCCGATGAAGTGGTAGTGGTTTGCCATCACCGCCCAGGCCTGTAACTCCCAACCTAGGCGCGAGGCTTCAGTAAACAAGGAGCTGAGCAGAAAATCAAGCTTTGCCGGGGTGTCGAAGAGCAGGGCCTTGCCGTGGGTCCCCGCCGTCACCAGGTAGGCGGTGTTGGCGACAAACAGATGCGCTGGGGCATGGGGCCACTCGTAGTAGGCGGTGTCGGATGGGGAGGCCATCTGCTCTGTTTAACAGCGGCGGCAAGCCGCCGCACTCCATACACTCTTCACTGATACAAATAGCGTTTGATTTTGTGGGTGGCGGTCTTGACAAAGGGCTCGGTGCGTTCCCGGACCTGGTGCAAGCGGCTGTACGGCGGCACTCCCTGATTGATCGAGGACTTGATGTCGGTGAGCAGCTGCTGGACATAGAGACGCTGCGCCTCCCGGCCCTTGGCCTCCTGGTCCACCACTTCATAGTCGAGATAGACCAGGGCCTCCAGGCGGTTATCCCGGGCCACCACCAGGGACTCCACCACCTGGGGGTGGGCGTTGATCCTGTCTTCAATGGTCTCGGGATAGATGTTCTCGCCGTTGGCAAAGACAATGACGCTCTTGGAGCGGCCCTTGACGTGGAGATTGCCCAGCGGATCGATGAACCCCAGGTCGCCGGTGTTGAGCCACCCTGCTTGATCAATGGTCTCCGCGGTCAGCTCCGGGTTTTGGTAGTAGCCCTGCATGATGTTGGCCCCCCGGGCCATGATCTGGCCGATGCCGCTCTCTGGTGACGCGGCATCGATGCGGATCTCCACCCCCGGCACCGGCGGACCCACCGAACCAAAGGCCACGGTCGGGTCCCCCACCTGACCGGCGGCCAACAGAGGCGCGGTCTCGGTGAGGCCGTAGCCCGCCATGAACGGGAAACCGGCCTCCCTGAGGAAGGTCTCGGTCTCGGCATTCAGGGCGGCACCGCCAATGGCCATGACCCGCAGGCTGCCGCCAAAGAAGGCGAGCAGGCGGCGGCCGATCCTCTTCATCACCAGCCGTCGGCCCCAGGGGAGGCGGACGAGCTGGCGCAGCCAGAAGGAGGCCTGGATGGCGGGCAGCACCCTCTTCTTGTGGATCTTCTCCATGACCATGGGCACGGCGCAGATGGCGTGGGGCCGTTCATGACGGCAAATCCGCTCCAACACCGACGGGGTGGGCGCTTGGTCGCAGTAGACTACCCTGCAGCCGGAGGAGAGGGGCAGCACGAAGCCCAAGGCAAACTCGTAGGTGTGGGCCAGGGGCAGGATGGAGAGGAAGGTGGCGTCGGAGGGGATGGCGATGATGGCCCGGGCCGAGGCGACGGTGGCCACGATATTGGCGTGGGAGAGCATCACCGCCTTAGCGTGGCCCGAGGTGCCCGAGGTGTAGATGATGGCGGCGGTCTCCTGGGGGCGGACGGTCACCAGGTCGCAGGCCACCTCTGTATCGGCAAGCAGGGTGGTCCCGTGGGCCAGGAGTTCGGAGAGGGTCGCGGTGGTGTGGCGATGTTCCGGGTCGCTGTCGTCCAGGGTGAAGACCCCGTCTAGGGGGTGGCTGCCGAACTCCAGCACCTTGTCCACCAGCCGGCCACTGGTGAACAGAACGTGGATCCGGGCCTCGCGGAGGATGTGGTGGATATCGGCCTCCGGGAACTCCGGGAGGATGGGGACCGCCAGGGCACCGCAGGCGGTGATGGCCAGATAGGCGATCCCCCACTGGGGCGAGTTCTCCGCCAAGATCGCCACCGTCTGGCCGCGTGCCACGCCGCGGCGGATGAGGGCGGCGGCAAGGGCGTGGATGGCGTCTCCCAATCGTGCATAGGTCAAGGGTGGGGCATAGGCGAAACCCAGGGCCGGCCTTTCCGGGTGGCGGCGGATGGTCTCCGCAATCAGGCCATTGATGGTGACGGGGTCAGGCATGGCCTAGCGGACTGCCTGTTGCCTCAGCAGGTGATCGGCCAGGGTGAGGCAGACCATGGCCTCGCACACCGGGATGATGCGCGGGATGGCGGAGATGTCGTGGCGGCCGCCGATCTTGATGGTCACCGGCTCGCCGTTCAGGTCGATGCTCTGTTGCGCTAAGGCAATGGAGGGGATGGGTTTGACCGCCACCCGCACCACGATGTCGTCGCCGTTGGAGATGCCGGCCAGGATGCCGCCTGCGCGGTTGGAGGCAAAGCCCGTGGGGGTAAGCGGGTCGTTGTTCTGGGAACCGGTCAAGCCGGCGGCGGCAAAGCCCTCGCCGATCTCCACCCCCTTGACCGCGCCGATGGACATCAAGGCCCGGGCCATTTCACCATCGAGCTTGTCGAACACCGGCTCGCCAAGCCCTGCCGGGCAGTTCTTGGCCACGATTTCGACAATGCCGCCCAGGGTGTCCCCCTCGCGCTTGGTGGCCTCGATCCGTTCCTCCATGCGCTCTGCCGCCTCCGGGTCGGGGCAGAAGAGGCGATTGGTGGTGATGGCGGAGAGGTCGCGCCTGCTCACGGCGATGCCGCCCAGGGCCACGGTGTAGGCGGTGACGACGATGCCGTGCCGGGCCAGGAGCAAGCGGGCCACGGCCCCTGCCGCCACCCGGGCCGCCGTCTCCCGGGCCGAGGCCCGGCCACCGCCGCGGTGGTCGCGGATGCCGTACTTTTTCAGGTAGGTGATGTCGCCATGCCCGGGCCGGAAGATCTGGCGCAGGTGGTCATAAGATTTGCTGTGGGCGTCCTTGTTGAAGATGGCAAGGCTAATCGGGGTGCCGGTGGTCTGGCCCTCGAAGATGCCGGAGAGGATCTCCACCCGGTCCGGTTCCTGTCTAGGGCTGGCGGCGCCGCCGGTGCCCGGCCGTCTGCGGTCCAGGTCCTGCTGGATCATCTCCGGGGTGAGGGGGATTTGCGGCGGGCAGCCGTCTATGGTGGCGCCCACTGCCGTGCCGTGGGACTCGCCCCAGGTGGTGACGCGAAAGGTGGTGCCAAAGGTGTTGCCTGCCATGGTCTGTCCTTAGAGTTGTGGTGAAGCGGGGTGAAGTCCGTAGGGTGGGCAAAAATGATTCACCTTGCCCACCGGTTTACGGACCAAATCGAGGTAACGTTTTTTCTCGCGATCGCGACCTGAATCCGGTGGGCAGGTGCAACGCTTGCCCACCCTACAGTTGATTAGCCTGCCGGTTCCTCGACCCGGGCCGCGATCAGGTCGACGATCTGGTCCACCCCCAGGCTGCCGGTGTCCACGGCCAGGTGGCAGCCGGCCCGGTAGAGGGGCTCCCGTTGGGCGAGCACCTGGGCGATCTCGGTGTAGGGGTCGTTGCCGGTAAGGCCCGGGCGCTGGCTTGCGGTGCGCTCGTCGGCCATGAGCCGCTGGCGGATGGTCTGAAGGTCGGCGGTGAGCCAGACCACCAGCCCCGCCGCCATCACTTGCGGCCAGAGCCCCTGGTGGAGAATGGCGCCGCCGCCGGTGCTGACCACCAGACCCGGGCGGGCGATCAGTTCCGCCAACAGCTCCTGTTCCAAGGCGCGGAAGGGGGGCCACCCCTGGGCCGCTACCATGGCGCTAATGCTCTGGCCCATGCGTTTTTCCAGCTCGTGGTCCATGTCGACAAAGCAGAGCCCCAGCCGTGTTGCCAGACGTTGGCCAACGCTGCTCTTGCCGGTGGCCCGGTAGCCGATGAGGATAATGGTCTGGTGCATGGTGTATTTACGCTGTTTCGCCTATGCCTGTCAATACGTTAGGGGAGGCTTAGCGGCATGAAGGCGACCACCGAGAGGTCGTCCCGGCGCTCTTCGCTGTGCATGTATGCGGAGAAAGTTGAGAGCAGCATCTCACGTTGCCCGGCCAGGGCCAGTTGACGGTGGTTCAGCAGCACCTCGAAGAGACGTTTTTTGCCAAAGGGCAAGCGGGCCGGTCCGCCAATCTGGTCAAGGATGCCGTCGGTGGCCAGGTAGAAGACCGCCCCGGGGGTCAAGGGGAGTTCGTGGTTGGTAAAGCGGAAGGCGGGATCGGAGCGGACGTAGCCCAGGCTCTGTTTGTCCCCCTTGATCTCGCGGATCTCGTCGTGGTGGCTGTACCACAGGGGGATTCTGGCGCCGGCAAAGGTCAGGGTCCCCTTCTCCAGGTTGACGAAACAGATCCCCGCATCCAGGCCGTCATCCGAGGAGAGGGAGCCCTCCCCCTTTTGGTGCAGGGCGCTCTTGACATGGGTGTTCAGGGCGCTGAGCAGGGCCGCCGGGTCGTCGGGGGCGATCTCCTTGAGGATGGTTTTGAAGCTTGAGCCGACGATCATGGTCACAAAGGCCCCGGGTACCCCGTGGCCGGTGCAGTCCATGATGGCCACCAGGTAGCCGTGGGGGCACTTCTCAAAGAGGTAGAGGTCGCCGCCGACGATATCCCGGGGTTGCCAGATGACGAAGTTGTTGAGCAGCCGGTCCATCTCCGGGGTCTCGGGGAGGAGCGAGTGTTGGATCCTCTCGGCGTATTGAATGCTTTGCATGATCTTTTCGTTGGCCCTTTTCAGGTCGTCATAGCGCTCGCGGAGTTCGGCGGTCTTTTGGACCACCTTCTCTTCCAGGGTCTCGTTTAGGTGTTGCAAGGCGGACAGCTGGGCCACGATCTGCTCTCCCATGGTGCCGAGCACCTCCTTGACCTCACGGAACTCCGTAAACAGCACGGCCTGTTGCGGCGGCGCATAGTGGCCATTGGCATAGGAGCGGACGATCTCGCTTAAGCTGCTGATCGGCAGGACCAAGCGGCGGGCGATGAGATAGGCGACCATGGCCAACACCAGACCGCTGCCCAGCAGCAGGTAGCCCAGGTTGAACATGGTCGCCCGGACCCCGGCAAAGCGGACGGCATGGGGCTCGGCCACCCGCAGCCGGTACTCCGGGCCCGAGAGGTGGAGCGAGCCCGCTTGCAGGAAAGGGGCCTCGCTGGCGATCTCCCGTTGCCCCGTGGGCGAGCGTTCATGGCCGAGGTCAACCTCATCCCTGACGATGGCCACGGAGACGGTGGTGCCGGCCTGCCGAGCGGCATAGGCCGCCAGACGGGCAATGGGCAGGATGGCGGCCAGGGCGCCCCGGGTCTCGCCGGAGGCATCAAGCAACGGCACCAGCAGGGCCAGACCGTAGGGATTGGTGTAGCGGCCCACCGCCGGTTTGGCATCGGCGGTAAGCGCCTGTTGCATCCGCTTAAGGAACGCCTCTCCTGCAAACGAGCACAGCGAGCAGGGGAGCTGGGCGCCGGTATAGGTCTTGGCCAGCAGGGTATCGACGTTGCCCTGGATCGGGGCCGGGGGGATGTCGGCCAGGGGTGCGGGCACCGCCTCGATCACCTTGCCCCCCTGGCCCAACAGGTAGACCCCGGAGACCAGGGGGGCATCGTCTAGGAACTGTTGCATAAACGCCACGGCCTGATAACTGGCCGAGGACTTGATGCCGAAGGGGGAGGGGGCCGTGGCCTGCACCATGTCCGGGTTGGCCACGATATCGAGGGTGCGGGTGGCGGTCAGCTCGATCTCATGGTCGAGGCTCCCGGCAACCCCCTTGGCCAGGAGATTCAGTTCGTGGGTGGCGCTGGTGGTGGTGAGTTCGTAGATCTCCCGGGTCAACAGGGCGGCGACCAAGGCCACCGGCACCACGGCGAAGAGCAGGATGATGAGCATCAGGGTAAGGCGGAAACTCTTGAACACTAAGGACTCCTAGCTATACGAGAAGGTCAGGGAGCGGGCCAGACTGTACCCCTCCTCGCCGATCTTGATCCACCACACCGACTCCTGGCGGAAGGCGTTGTAGGAGGTGAAGACCTTTTGCGACAGCGTGTCGTGGCCAGCCACCTCCCGCACCACCTCCTGGCTGATCTTGCCCAACTGGGCCAGGACCTTATCGGAAAAGCGCTCCAACTGCACGTGGTGTTTGGTGACCAGGGTCACCAAGGCCTCGTTGTTGTGCCGGGTGTAATCGGCCAGCATGTCGTGGTAGGCGGAACTCATGGCATGGGTGACGATCTGTTGCAAGTCCGCGGGTAGCGCATCGTAGACCTGCTTGTTGACCATGCATTCGATCACCGTGGCCGGCTCATGCCACCCCGGCCAGTAGTAATACTTGGCCGCTTCGTGGAGACGGGCCGCCAGATCGTTGTAGGGGCTCACCCACTCGGTGGCATCGATCTCCCCTGACTTCAAGGCCTCGTAGATCTTCCCCCCCGGCAGGTTGATGGTGGTGGCCCCCAGCCGGTTCAACACCTCGCCACCCAGGCCGGGCATCCGCATCTTCAGCCCCTTGAAGTCCTCGGTGACGTTGACCTTCTTGTTGAACCAGCCCCCCATCTGCACCCCGGTGTTGCCGGCGGCAAAGGGCTTGAGGTTGAAGGGGGCATAGAGTTCGTCCCACAACTCCTGACCGCCGCCATAGCGCAGCCAGCCGCTGGTCTCCTGGGCGTTGAGACCAAAGGGCACGGTGCAGAAGAACTGGATGGCGGGGTGCTTCTTCTGCCAGTAGTAGGGGGCGGAGTGGCCCAGCTGGGCCTTGCCGCTGGAGACCGCGTCAAAGACATCCAAGGCCCCCACCAGTTCGCCGGCGCTCTTGACCGTGACCTTGATGCGGCCGTTGCTCATGGCCTCCAAGGCCCGGGCCACATAGAAGGGGCCGGCCCCCAGGCCGGGGAACCCCTTGGGCCAGGAGGTGACCATGGTCCACTCATGGCACTCCCGGGCATGGGTGGCGGGCGCCGCAAGCAGGGCAGTGGACAGGACGGCGGCACCGGCCCCGGCCGTCTTGATGAACTCCCTTCGATCCATGAGTTTCTTCTCCAGGTGATTAGTTCCGTTTGCCTCGTTTGTAGCCGCTGGCGGTGACAGCGGTCTGCCTATAGGCCCCTGCAACTCGTCCGCGCTCAGCGCGCGCGGCTACAAACGAAAGGTGATGATATCGCGAAAAGTCGTGAAGCTGACCATCTGTCAATGTAATTTCAATGTGTTGCTGGGCGTGCCAGCGTCGGTGGAGCTGTTTTTGCGAAACCGACAAAGGTGACAAGGATTAGGGCTACAGCTTAGCGCTTCGCTTTAATGGTAAAGAAATCGATGGGTTGGTTGTCGCCGTTAAACATCTGAAACTCGATGCGGTCCTTTTTGACATCGGCCACCAGATAGCCATAGGTGACCAGATATTTGGCAAACACCATGTCGGCCCTGGCCGGTTCGGTATTCAAGGGGGCGCTGACCGAGCCCACCACCACCTCGGGTAGGGGTCCTTTGAGGCCTGAGCCCACGGGGTTTGCCGGTCCGAGATCGGCCCGGGCATAGAGGTGTTCGTGGGAGGCGAGCACGATACCCACCCCGTTGTCCACGAGGATCCCTGTCAGGGCGTCCCGGTTGGCCGGGTGGGCATCCATCCCTTTTTTGTCCTCATGGTGTGGTCCCACCGCATAGGGGGGGACGTGGGTAAAGAAGACGGTGAAGGGGGAGGTGTCCGCGGCCAGGTCTTGCCGCAGCCAGTTGCGGTTGGCCTCGTTGACGAAGTACTCGAACTGGCTCTTGGGTTGCGCAAACTCCGCCGGGATCAGTTCGCTATGGTCAGGGCCGTCATGGCTCATAAAGGAGGTGACGGTGACGAAATGGACGTTCCCCTGGGTGAAGGAGTAGCTCACCCCCTCATAGCCGGCCGGTCCGTTTTTGGGGCTATCGGAGGGGAAGGAGCGGTTGAAGAGGGAGATGTAGCAGGTCTCCCCAGGCGGGCAGGGCTTTTTCTGATCGACCACATGGTTGCCGGGGGCGATATAGACCTTGATGCCCGCGGCCTTAAGCGGCTCCTGGAACACCTGGTGCCAGCGCTTGATCACCTCGGGGGCCTGGGTAAAGGTGGTCTTCGCCACCATGTCACCGTTGAAGATGACGAACTCGGGCCTGGGCTCCAGGGCCTGGATGTAACCGGCGGTGCGGGAGAGCAGCTCCTCCTCCAGATAGACCGGCGGCTTGGCCTTGTAGTCGCCCCGGGAGTCGCCGGTAAAGACAAAGCGGTAGAGGGTGGGGTCGGCCGCGGCATGGGTGCGATGGCCTGCCTGGGGCAGAGAGGCGCAGGCGGAGAGCCCGAGCCACAAGGGCAGGAGCAGGCTCCAGCGCCGCCAGGGGGTAGGGCGTGGCATCCGTGTTGGCCCCTCCTGGCCGCTGGCGAACGGGGAGAGGATGTTGGCGAACGATTGCCAACCAAGGGCTGAAACTGATGTCCTGATTACCCCGCTTGGAGTCGCTTTGCCGTGCGCCATGGATTTCTCCCGTCGGTGTTGTTGAACTCCCCTGGCCCAGGGGCGGGGGAGGGGTGCCTCCGGCCCAGCT
>OBOI01000387.1_pt1 | contig 15813 bp, 13 predicted proteins | sample 1670151 | NCBI WGS metagenome assembly OBOI01 (sample SAMEA104232303, study PRJEB22302) | sediment metagenome | biome: forest; feature: aquifer; material: sediment | place: USA | collected 2011-08-07 | depth 0.01 m | reverse complement strand
AGAAGCAGCCTTATACACGGCCGATGCACAGGGGAACTGTCGCATCCATTTTACCGTCTCTGAGGGACACCACAGGCAGACCATGCATTTTGTCGAAAAAATTTGCAAAACCCATGAAGACCGCCTTTGTATTACCCTGCAGGTAGAATTTTCAACTCAATCTGCTTCCAGCCAAACGATGGCCATGGAAGGAGAAAAGCTCTCTCGTGATGCGGCGGGCCGACTGATGTTGCGCCCCGGCGGCCATGGCGCCCTGCTGGAGAATTTAGGCGCCCTCAAGGAGAGCGATATAATTTTCATTAAAAATATCGATAATGTAACGCATGACAAAGCCAAGGCTGACCTCGTTCTTTACAAAAAGGCGCTGGGAGGTTATTTTATTAGCCTTCAGGAGGAAAGTTTCCGGCATCTGCGGAACTTGTCCGCGCCAACAATTACCCTACAGGAAATCGGCGCCGCCAGAAGATTTTGTGAAAATAAACTCTCGGCGGTCTTCTCCACGACCTTTACCGAATTGCCCCTCGCGCAACAACGCGAGCGTTTGGCCGAGCGCTTGCACCGCCCCCTGCGCGTCTGCGGTATGGTAAGAAACGAGGGAGAGCCGGGCGGGGGACCATTCTGGGTTGCTGAAGGCAGGGAATGTTCACTCCAAATCGTGGAACGCCACCAGATCGACGTCTGCGACTCCGCACAATCAGCCCTCTGGGCTGCATCGACCCATTTTAACCCAGTGGATATAGTCTGCGGCATGCGGGACTATCAAGGAAAGCAGTTCGATCTGGCTGCTTTCGTTGACCAAGCCGCCTTTTCCCTGACGGAAAAAAACGAAAAGGGAAGGCAGTTGAAAGTGCTGGAATACCCCGGCCTGTGGAACGGCTCGATGTCACGCTGGAACACCGTCTTTGTGGAAGTGCCGAATGCCACCTTCTGCCCCGTGAAGATGATAGATGATCTCCTGAAACCGGAACACCAGCTGCAATAATCGTCAGGCCATGGCAAGGGCATCGGCGGACAACTGTTGTGTATCGGTGCGGCAGCTGCGGCGCTATGAACGCTTCAATAGCGGACTATTTTAAGCCTCCCATGATCGGCCAATAGTTCATAAACTTCATGGTTCATGTCAAAATCAATTAAATAAGATGTTTCCTTTGCCCCTTCCATCTTAAGCGCCGGGAAAAAGACACGAAACCCGGACTTTTCTGCCTCGGCAGGCAGAGCATAAAGGGCAAATTGGTGGGGAATCTCCAGAGCCGTCAAGAGGCTCTCCAGTAGGTTTCTTTTCGGCGCCGGGCTCAGATAAAAGGGCTCCATCCCTTCCTTTTTCAAGATATCGGCAAACTGCGGCGGCAATTCATTTTTTAGAATTATAACCGCCTTGTTTGCAATCTTAACCAGATATTCGGCTCTGATGGAAAGATTAAATCCATCCTCCTGCGTGTCAAATATTTTTATTTCCTTGCCCGGCAAAGGATCAAAACCCAGGGCAATTAAAATATTAGCCAGTTCTTCACCAGTCGAACCGGCCCGTAAATCCTGCAAGGGAGGTAAGGGCAAAGACTCAGCCGGTTTGCCCTGCAATTTATCCCCCAGGATTTCACAGATTATGAGGCCCTCCTTTTTGGCATAGGACACTAACCGGGGCGGCAGTAATCTTGACTTGTCGGCGACAAAGAACAATCCCCACTGTCTTGGCTTGCTCCCCGCAGACTCCTTGCGGGCAATTAACCAGTCCGGATACAGTTTAATCCGAGAATCGTAACCCAGGGACAGGGGTTCTGCCAGCTTCTCCATCCTATAGGTGGAGGGCAGAATGATCTCCCGCAACACCGAAACAACATCGGCATCGGCCGGGAACTTTACCAGGTGATAATTACGCCAGCGCGTTCTGATTATCTTTGCCAGCTCATCTGGCAAGCGACCGGCTATATCAAGGATAACCGTCGTGCCATCGTCCAGTTCGGCAACCGGAATAGTTCCACAGTCCAAGGTAAGTTGACCTGCCGCAGGAAGGGGGATGTGGTAATTACCGCTCGTCAGAAGCGTGCCGTTCAGTTCCTTGACGATCTGCTCCAGGAGCCTCAGGCGGCTTTCCGTCTGTTCGGAAATTTTAAGCAGGGGGTACCCGCCCTCCGGGACATTGTCCGCCGCTGGCGGGGGCATCTCGCCGACAACATCACCCCCTTTGCTAACGGGCAGCGTCAATAACTGGCCGGGGAATATCTTATTTAAATTCGTCACCGCCGGATTTAAATGTTTGATTGACCGGAAAATCTTTGCTGTCGCAGGCGGCCTGGCGCCTAAAACAGAAACGATGATGCGCGTGAGAGAATCACCCTTTTGCACCTGGTAAGCCATGGTTTTTGCAGTATTATCTTTGCTCTCCAGTTGTGTTCCTGGAGACGTCAAAACAAGCTGCTGTCCCGGATAAATTCTATTCAAATTGGGAACATGTGGGTTAAGCCGCTTTATCTCGTCATATTTTGGTGGCTCACCGCCCAATTTCCGGATGATACGCAACAAAGTGTCGCCTCGCTTGACAATATAAGTTTGGTGCCTGTTCCGGAAGGCGGGCTTTACCAGGGCCTTTTTCTGAAAGACAAGGTGAGCCGTTCCCTCTGCCGCCAGCAGCGGCCCCGCCAGTAAGACAGGGAATGCCAATATAACTCCCCAACCCCAAGCCAGACAATGTCTTTGCTCCATCCTGCGCCACCTCCTTGATTCTTATTGCCACGGAGACACCCGTTCCATAACATATCATGCCGTGTCAAACCATAAATATTTATGCCGTTGCCAGCGCTCCCTGCCATTGCTCCAGGTATAAGAAATAACGAAAAAACTCTTGACCGGCAACACCTATCATGCTACTTTCGCGCCGTCTGGTGGCTATGATACAGCTTACTCTTTATTATCTGAACGGGTGAATTGACGGCGGTGCGGTAGAAGGTGTTTGGGAGAAGGGGTGCAAGGCATTTGTTGACGCGCCGGCGATAAGGGTGTCGGCGTTTTTATGCTGCGCGGAGGCTCATGGATAAGGAAACGAAGGATAATATGGCAAGGAAGAGCGCCGGTAAAATTGATGTCCGGGCAGGATCTGCTCCGGCAGATGCGGCAGTCAACAAAAACACGGTAAAATTTGAGGTCTTTGGTCAGGAAATGATAGAGAAGACCGTCAAGCTCAGCGGCAACAGCGGCCGCGTTTACCTTCCTCCCACGTGGGTAGGTCATCATGTCAAGATTATCAGAATCGATTGATCTATTATAGAGGGAATGTCGATGGACAAAATCACCATAAGGAAGTTGCAGCCCGCGGATGCCGTGGAGGTAAGCAGAATATCATCATCCATTACCATGGGGCACAGAGATGATGACTTCAAAAACATCATTGAGAAACAGGCACAAAACGAAGCGGATACCAGCTTTGTGGCGCTCAGGGAAAATCGTCTGGTGGGGTATTGCATCAGCCACGTGCTGGCCGGCAGCTTTGGCATTAAGAGAAGCGCCTGGGTCGCCCATTTTGGTGTGGAACCGGATTTCATGGGGCAAGGGATAGGCGAGTTGCTGGCCAAAAAAACTCTGCAGCACTATAAAAAATTAGGCATCGTAAACATCTATACATCCGTGCGCTGGGATGCCACGGACCTTTTATCGTTCTATAAAACTCTGGGCTTTCACAGAAGCGATTTCATCAATCTTTACAAACAACTTGAGTAATCAGCGCCAATTTTAGCGGTTCAAGAAACCGGCCGTGCAAATTGTGCAAGGCTGGGAAAATATAGAAAAGAGAGGCTCGACTATGGATTTTGCGTTATCTGAAGAACTGGAGATGCTCAGGGGAATGGCCCGCGATTTTGCCGCGGAAAAAATCGCTCCCTTTGCCGACGAATGGGATGAAAAGCATTATTTCCCCTACCAGGAGGTTGTCAAACCCATGGGAAACCTGGGTTTTTTCGGCACGGTGATTCCTGAGGAATACGGGGGCAATAATATGGGCTGGCTGGCGGCCATGATCCTGACAGAGGAGATCGCCCGCGCTTCCAGTTCGCTGCGGGTGCAGATAAACATGCAGGGTCTCGGCAGTGCCTTTACTATCTACCGTTACGGCACCGAGGCGGCCAAGAAAAAATATATTGAAAAACTGGTCAGCGCCGATTACGTCGGCTGTTTCGCCATTACGGAATTCAACGCCGGTTCCGATGTGATGTCCCTGAAATCGACGGCAGAAGATAAAGGCGATCACTGGCTCATAAATGGCTCGAAAACCTGGATCTCCAATGCCAACATTGCCGATGTGATGATCTATTACGCCTATACGGATCGCTCCAAAGGCGGCAAGGGTTTGTCCGCCTTTATTGTGGAACCGAAGAATTTCAACGGTATCCGCACCACCGATCTGGACAAGCTGGGCAGCCGTTCCTCGCCCACCGGGGAAGTCTATCTGGACAATACCAAAGTGCCGAAGGAGAATATCCTGGGCAATCCCGGCGACGGCACCAAGATCGTTTTCGGTTCCCTGAACGGGACGCGCCTTTCCGCCGCGGCCGGCGGGATCGGCCTGGCCCAGGCCTGCCTGGAAGCAGCGGTAAAATATGCCCGGGAAAGGGAACAGTTCGGCAAGGCCGTGGGCGAATTCCAGATGAACCAGGATATGATTGCCCAAATGTCTGCGGAAATTGAGGCCGCCCGGCTGGCCGTTTACAAAGCGGCCTGGCAGAAAGATCAGGGGAATCTCAATAACACTCTGGAGGTAGCGCAGGCCAAGTATCTGGCCGGCGAAGTGGCTACCAAATCCGCCAACTACGCCATGCGCATCATGGGCGCCTATGGCTATTCCACCGAATATCCCGTAGCCCGTTATTTCCGCGACGCCCCTACCTACGCCATGGTGGAAGGGTCCAGCAACATCTGTAAATGGATCATCGCCCGTGACCACCTGGGTTTAAAGTAACAAAAGGAGAGAATTTCATGAAACAGTATTTCGCCAAGATGGATGACCTGGGCAAACCCCTGAAACCGGCGCAGTTAGAACGGATGAAGGAAAACCGGGCACAGATAGAAGCGGTAATGCAGGGGATCGATGCCGAAACGGCAAGGGTAAAGAAGGCCGGCATCCCGGCGGAAAAAATCCGGGAGCGCGGCCAGATGACCATCTGGGACAGGATCGAATATCTTGTCGATCCCGGCGCCTTCTGCCCGCTGCACACGCTTTACAACCCCATGGACAACGAAGAAGGCATGACGGGCGTCATCGACGGCCTGGCGCGGATCAGCGGCAAATGGTGCGTGCTGATCGGTTTTGACAATAAGGTCATGGCCGGCGCCTGGATAGGCGGACAGGCCGACAACAATCTCCGGGTAACGGATATGGCCAAGATATTGAATCTGCCCCTGGTATGGCTCGTTAATTGCTCCGGCGTGAAGCTGCCGGAACAGGAAAAGGTCTATGCCAACCGGCGCGGCAGCGGCACCTGCTTCTTTCGTCACGCCGAACTGGAACAAGCGGGCATCCCCATCATGGCGGGCATTTACGGCACCAATCCCGCCGGCGGCGGTTATCAGGGCATTAGTCCGACCATTCTCCTGGCCCATAAGGATTGCAATATTGCCGTGGGCGGAGGCGGCATCGTCAGCGGCATGACTCCCAAAGGCTCTTTCGACGAGGAAGGCGCGGAACAGATTATCGATTCCACCCGCCACTTCACGGATGTACCGCCGGGCAGCGTGGGCGTGCATTATGATCATACGGGTTTCTTCCGGGCTGTTTACGAAACGGAAACCGGCGTGCTGGACGGCCTGAAGGAATATATGGCGGACATGCCGGCCTACAACCCCAGGTTTTTCCGCGTCGCTCCCCCGGCAGAGCCCAAGTATCCACCGGCAGAGATAACTTCGCTCATTACCTTCAACCAGAAGGCCGGGTACGATTTCGACAACGTTCTGGCCAGACTGGTGGACAATTCGGAACATCTGGAATTTCGTCCCGGCTTTGGGCCGGAGATCTATACGGGACTTGTCAAGGTGGACGGCTTTCTTTTGGGCGCCATCGGCAACCGTCAGGGATTGTTGCCTAACTATCCGGAATACACCAACGAATACACCGGCATCGGCGGTAAATTGTACCGCCAGGGGCTCATCAAAATGAATGAGTTTGTGACCCAGTGCGGCCGGGACCGCGTGCCCGTGATCTGGTTTCAGGATACCTCCGGCATCGATGTGGGCGATACGGCGGAAAAGGCGGAACTTTTGGGCTTGGGCCAATCGCTTATCTATTCCATCGAACAGACGAAGGTCCCCATGATGCTTGTCGTGCTCCGTAAGGGGACGGCGGCGGCCCATTACGTCATGGGCGGGCCGACGGCCAATAACCACAACGCCTTTACCCTCGGCACCGCCACCACGGAAATCTACGTCATGCACGGGGAAACGGCCGCCGTGGCGAGTTTTTCCCGTCGGCTGGTCAAGGAAAAGGATGCCGGCCGACCGCTGGGACCGATCATTGACAAGATGAATGAACTGGCACAGGATTACAGCGACAAGTCCCGTCCTTTTTATTGCGCCAAGACAGGCTTCGTGGATGAGGTGGTGCGGTATGAGGCGATCCGCAATTACTTGGTGGCCTTCGCCAACGGGGCCTACCAGAACCCGCGTTCCATCTGCCCCCAGCACCACATGATGCTCCCGCGCCTGATTCGTGCGGAAGTTGTCACGGGGCTGGCAAGACCGGCTAAAGAGTAAAGAATAACAACTAAACATAATATCTAAGGGAGGTAGGGTAAATGAGTGTCGAAATACTGGCTCCAATGCCGGGGAAAATCGTGGATGTGCTGGTCAACGTAGGCGAACAGGTTAGTGAAGATGATGAGCTCCTCATCCTGGAAGCCATGAAGATGGAAAATCCCATTTATGCTACAGCAGACGGGGTGGTAAAGGAAATCAAGGTCAAGAAGAACGATACCGTAGCCGCCGATCAGTTGTTGCTGATCCTGGGTTAATTATGAAACTGGCAGTGGCAGGCAAGGGCGGGGTAGGAAAAACTTCCCTGACGGTTTGGCTGGGGGATTACCTGGCGCGCCGGGGGGAAGAGGTATGGCTGGTGGATGCCGATACCGCCCTGTCTCTGGGGCAGGCGTTGGGGCTGCCGGAGAGTGAAGTCCCTACGCCGTTGATCCTGGAAAAAGACATCATCCACGAGCGTGTGGGGGAGGGTTTCATCCACTTGAACCCTGCCGTCGCGGACCTGCCGGAGCGGCTGGCCAAAAAAATCGGGAACCTGAGCCTGCTGGTCATGGGCACAATTGCCACCGCGGGGAGCGGTTGCGCTTGCTCCCCCAATGCTTTGCTGAAAGCGCTCCTGGCCCACCTGATCATCGAACGCCGGCAATGGGTGATTGTGGATCTCGAAGCGGGCGTGGAGCATCTGGGACGGGGCACCGTCGAGGCGGTGGACGGTCTCGTCGTGGTCAGCGAACCCAGCGCCCGCAGTCTGCAAACGGCCGCCCGGATCAGCGCCCTGGCCAAGGAGATGGGCCTTACCCGCCAAGCCCTGGTCATCAACCGCGCCCCCGACAACTTCCAATTGCCGCCCCTCCCCGGTCTTCCTCCCCTCACTGCGACCATCCCTCCCTTGCCTTCGTTAGTCGAAAAGCAACTCCTCTCTGCTTCCGTTCTTGATTTAAAGGAACGGGAACTGCTGGATGCCGCGATGGCGAGCGTCCTTGCCGCCCTTTCCTGAAAGGGGCAACATCTCTTCGTATATTACATTTCCGCATATTGCCCCTGGTTGTTTAGCCTGAATAAGGCCGCGTTATGCATGGGAAAAATCTTTGATCAGAAAACCCCCTCAGGACGGATTGACATCATCGGGCGTTAGTCCTATATTAGAGCCGGAAGGTAATTAACATTGGAACGAGGACGGGAAGAATAGATCGTGGGTAATGATCCTTACGAAAGCGTAAGACATGCAAACGACTTGGCCACGGACGACGCTCGGCGGCCCGAAGAACCAAAGATGTATCGGGTTTTACTGCATAATGATCATTACACAACTATGGAGTTTGTCGTAGCCGTGCTGATGAAAGTCTTTCGTAAAAGGGCTGCCGAGGCAACGGAAATTATGCTGGATATCCATCGGCAGGGGAAGGGCCTCTGCGGTGTTTACACTTACGATGTGGCAGCCACCAAGGTTGCGCAGGTAGATAGAATGGCGAAGGATCACGAGTTTCCCCTCAAATGCAGTTATGAAGAGGCGTGAGCTCAGATTAAAAAACGATCCTGGGAGACTTTAGCCAATGATGGTTAGTGAAGAACTGAACAATATCCTGCGAGCCGCCTACGTTGAGGCCAAGTCGCGACGGCATGAATATCTGATGCCGGAGCACATCCTTTTTGCCTCGCTGTTTTTTAAGGAATCGAAGGAGATCATCAGCCGTTGCGGCGGACGCATCGATGACCTGAAGAGAAAGATTGAAGAATTTTTTCAGAGCAAGGTGCCTCTCAACGGCGAGAACGAGGAACCTTTGCAAAGTCTTAGCTTCCAGAGCGTGATGGACCGCTCGGTTCATCATACCATGATGTCGCAGAAGCGGGAACTTGACATCGGTGATGTCCTCGTTTCCATCCTCGATGAAAAGGGCTCTCACGCCTCCTTTATATTGCTGAGTGAAGGTCTCACAAAGTTCAATCTGCTGAACTATATATCCCACGGTGTTTCCGTAGCGCCTGATGAGGCCCAGCCCGGGCAGCGCCCCGTTGAGGGGGAAAAGCGAACCTGTGGCAAAGAAATTGAGGTGTTGTCCCTGTATGCCACTGAACTGGTGGAAAAAGCAAGGGACGGGGCCTTGGAGCCATTGATCGGCCGTGCTGACATCCTCGAACGCACGTTGCAGGTACTCTGCCGCCGCTACAAAAACAATCCCATCCATGTGGGTGAAGCGGGGGTGGGAAAGACGGCCATCACGGAGGGCCTGGCCCAGCTTATTGCCCAGGACAAAGCGCCAAAACTATTGAAAAATTTTAAGATATATTCATTGGACATGGGCGCCATCGTTGCCGGAACCCGCTTCCGGGGTGATTTTGAAGAACGGATGAAGCAGGTTCTGGCCGCTTTGAACAAAGAAAAAAAAGCTATCCTTTTCATCGATGAAATCCATACGATTGTTGGAGCCGGCGCTGTTTCAGGCGGTGCACTCGACGCTTCCAATATCCTCAAGCCGGCCTTGACAACCGGTCAACTGCGTTGCATCGGCTCGACCACATACGAGGAATACCGGAAGCATTTCGAGAAAGACCGGGCTCTTTCCCGGCGATTCCAGGCAATTGAAATTCCCGAACCAACGCTTCCTGAAACCGTGCAGATCCTCCGGGGCCTCCGGGTAAAATATGAAAGTTTCCATGAAGTGACCTATAGCGATGCTGCTTTGCAAGCGGCGGCGGAACTTTCAGCCAAGCACATTAACGATCGCCACCTGCCAGATAAGGCCATTGATGTTGTAGATGAGGCCGGGGCCAAAAGCGCCATGTATAGAGATGAGGAAGTGGGGGTTATCACCATTACACCCCGCGAAATCGAATCCGTGGTCGCTAAAATGGCCAGGATTCCCGAAAAATCCGTCTCCTCGTCGGAAGCGGCACACTTGCAGGAACTGGAAACCACCCTCAGAACATTTATCTTTGGTCAAGACCGGGCCATCCAGGCTGTGACCCAGGCCATCCGCCGGGCGCGGGCCGGCTTCCGCGATCCCAACAAACCCGTCGCCTCTCTGCTCTTTGCAGGGCCGACCGGCGTCGGCAAGACGGAACTGGCCAGGCAACTGGCCCTGACCATGGGCATGCCGCTGCATCGCTATGACATGTCCGAGTATCAGGAAAAGCACACCACCTCCCGTCTTGTGGGCGCTCCTCCAGGATACGTGGGTTACGAGGAGGGTGGGCTCTTGACGGAAGCCATCCGCAAGTCGCCGCATTGCGTACTTTTGCTTGACGAGATTGAAAAAGCCCACCCCGACATATTCAATACCCTGTTGCAGGTCATGGATTATGCCACCTTGACGGATAACGCGGGGCGCCGCGCCGACTTTAGAAACGTAATCATCATCATGACCTCCAACGCCGGCGCCCGAGATCTGGGTAAGGCAAATATCGGCTTCGGCGAACGGCAGGTCACCTCCCAGGCCATTGACGAGGCGCTGAAAAAAGTTTTCACCCCCGAATTCCGTAATCGCCTCGACAGCATTATCACCTTCAATGACCTGGACGGCAAGGTCGTCGTGGATATCGCAAAGAAGCAGCTTGGGGATTTCCATCTGCAGCTTGAAGAAAAGAATATCCTGCTTGACATTCAAGATGAGGTATATGCCTGGGTTGCCGAACATGGCTATTCCCGTGAATTCGGTGCAAGAGAGATCGGCCGCCTGATTCAGGACAAGGTAAAATACTTCTTCGTTGACGAGGTTTTATTCGGCAGACTGGTGAAAGGCGGGCGCGTCCGGGTGGCCGTTGCCAATGAAGACCTGGAGCTGACGGTGCTGGAGAGCGGGGCGTAGCGTTCAATCGCAGGTGAATAAATAAGCAGGTTGGGCAAACAAGCCTGACCCGCTTTTCTTGGCGCGTGGTCTCTTTTGGTTTTGCCGTCATGTTTCAAAGTCATAGACTTCATCCAATAAACCCAAGGAAAAACGATGGAACTCACTCTGGTCAGGCATGGAGAAACCCTCTGGAATAAGGAAGGCCGGGTTCAAGGAAGCAGCGACATCGAGTTAAGCGATATCGGATTATCTCAGGCCCACAAGCTTGCTTTCTCCAGTCAAGGCCCTAATATTAAAACCATTTATTCGAGTCCTATGAAAAGGGCTCACCAGACGGCCCAGATCATAAACAAGATTCATAATGTCCCAATTTATTTGGAACCAGGATTGTTGGAAATGGACCAAGGCGATTTTGAAGGACTCACCTTTAAAGAGCTGATTGAAAATGAAAAAGATTTTCTTCAACAATGGAGAGACGACCCCGCCTCTGTCACCATGCCGAATGGTGAATCACTTGTCGAATTGCAGAAAAGGGCATGGTCTGTGGTTGCAAACATTATCGACAAGGCAGAGAATGCCCTGATCACATCCCATAGTCTAACCATCGCGGTGATACTCTGCAAGATCAACAACACCAGCTTATCCCAATTCAGAAAGTTCAGCGTGGGTACCGCTTCAAAGACTGTTGTGAGTTTTAAGAACGGTTCAGCGTCGATTGATGTATTTAATGATCGGACCCACCTGGACATGGACGGTGCATAGGGAAAGTCAGGGGACATCCATGATAAGAGAAAAAGTGGCGGCAGGATTGAAGGTAAAATCCTTCAGCGCTTTTACCGTGATTCAAGGATGATAGACCGATGAGGGAATCTTCGTGAAGGAAAAACCACTCAGATAAACCCCCAGAGCAATCAATACAGACTTTCCCTTTTTTAATATCAACAAGTTGCGAGACCTTTACACAACTCCCTTACTCGTCATGCCGGTGAAAAGCGGAACCCAGGAAGTAGTTGATAATACGGGATAACAGCCTTCGCCGGTATGACATAATTGCTGGTTTTATGTCGTTGCGCAAAGATCTCGTCGCACTGAATAAGGGACTTTGTGGCATGAACATTGCTGTGATCTCCGGGATTAAGCATATCTCCGGAAAGTTGGTCATGGTGTGTGAGGAGCACAGGCATTGCCGCCGGAAAAAAACAACTCGGAGTTTCCTCTTCCTAAATCCCTCATGAAGCTTAAAAATAACCACAAGGAAAGCCTTCTTGATACGATCAACCAGGTTCAACTCGCTATCAAGAGTGCAGGCGTATATCCTGAAGACCATCCCATAACAATCGGAATCATCCATAATTCCTATGAAGCGTTGACGGATCATCTTGCTTTAAAAAGCATTTTAACGTGCAGTGTCATGGGGGATAAATTATGGGTGGACGACATTCTGCTTGAATCTCCCAATACCCTGTCCGTCAATTTTACCGTGGAGCTTGGACAAAGAGCAATCGACAGTCTGTCCTTCCATCGGGGATTGTCCCTGCCAGATTATCTCGTTTTCATAAAAGCCATGATGCAGAAATTGCCGTTTCAGGGCAAAGCCACCGATGTGGCGGCGATTTTGAAAAAAAGCAATGTCTCGACGATCAGACTTAATGAAGTCCGGTACGGGAAGATTTCGGGGGCGGCCAAGGGGGGGGAGATGGATCCAACGCCCATCATTTCGATCTGGATGGGGATCCGCTCGGCAAGGAGATAAAATTTCATGACCAGCCGAAAAAAGAGCCGCTTACGGATGATGTTAGAAAGGCAGACGAATGCATCCACGATTTATTGTCCGGAAAGAAAAACCAAGAAATCCAGTCTTTTGGTGATAATGTTTCCCTCAACGCGGATGATAAATCCCGTGCGATTCGGAAAAAGATTGCGGAGCGGCTTCAGGATGTAACTTCAGATATGGAAGAATTCGATGCAATAAAAGAAAATTTCCAAAAAATATCCGATACGTTAGTCAACTGGCTCAAAAAAGAAAATCATGTTGATACATACCTCGCTGTAACCAAAAGTTTGCACAATATCTGCTTGTCGCTCAACAAACTGGAGCACTATCTGGCCAGTGAAACCATTGGCGCCCGGTTGTTTGAGGTCAACAAGCTATCAAAAACAGAATTACAGGAAGCTTTGAAAGCAAGAAGGAAAAATGGCAGCAGCCTGCAATATAATCTGGGGGCCCTCCAACTGGTTGACGAGGTTGTACTTACGCAATTTCTGGCACAGCAATACAGAAACTGTCCTATTGTACACCTTTCATCCATCAAGCATATAAAAGATAGTACGCTTAGGATGATACCGGAAAAGTATATCAGACGTTATCAGATTCTTCCCTTCAAAGCGAAGTCCGGAAATCTATATACCGCAACAATGAACCCCGACGACTGGCAAGTGTTCAAGGATATTCGCTTCATCAGCGGTCATCAGGTGGTTCTCCATCTTGCCGCGGAATATTACCTGCTCAATTCTATCGAAAAGTTCTATAATATTAAGACAGACAAGCTGATTATCCCGCAGGTTACAAGCAAAATGCAGCAGGAGGATTGGAACAGCGATCTGGAGCTTGTCGAACAAAAACAGGCATCGGTTTATTCCTCCGATGAATTAAAAGATTCAGATGCGCCGATCATTAAACTGGCCAATGTGATTTTGGATGAAGCCATCAAACAAAAAGTAAGCGACATCCACATCGAACCTTATGAACACGAATTGCGGGTTCGCCTCAGGATAGACGGCACGCTCATCACCGCGCTGAATCCCTCCAAAAGCTACGCCAGTGGTCTGGTTTCGCGGATTAAGATCATGTCGGGACTGGACATCTCTGAAAAGCGCCTCCCCCAGGACGGACGGTTTAAGGTTCGCAAGAACGGGAAGGTTGTGGATTTTCGTGTCTCCGTATTTCCAGGGATGTTTGGGGAAAAGATTGTCTTGCGTCTTTTGGACGATTCCAATCTCATACTGGACACCAACCATTTGGGCTTCAATAAAAACGACCTAACCCACGTGTTATCGGCCATGTATAAATCCAAGGGCATGTTGCTGATTACCGGTCCCACTGGAAGTGGGAAGACAACCACAATCTATTCCATCCTCCACAGCCTGAATGATGGGACACTCAATATTTCAACCGCCGAGGATCCAATCGAATATAACCTGAAGGGCATCAACCAGTTTCAGATGAACAACAGGATAGGCCTGAATTTTGCCCGTGCCCTCCGGACATTCCTAAGACAGGATCCCGACATCATCATGGTCGGAGAAATAAGGGATTTCGAAACCGCAGAAGTCGCCTTTAAGGCCGCTCTGACAGGCCATCTGGTATTGAGTACCCTGCACACCAGCAGCGCCCCCGAGACCATTGCGCGGCTCCTCAATATCGGCATCGCGCCCTATATCATCGCTTCTTCCGTGAATCTGATTGTGGCTCAACGACTGGCCAGAAAGAATTGCGAGAAGTGTAAAATCGAAGCGATCCCGACCGACTTACAGGTGAACGTTTTGAAAAATCACGGCTTCAATGCTGACGGACATGATTTTGCGGTAGGGGAGGGATGCGAAGAGTGCGGCAACACAGGCTTCAGAGGCAGGGTTGCCATATACGAGGTGATGCCATTGTGGCAGGAACTTCAGAAAATGATTATTACCGGGGAATCCGCTTTTGAAATCCAGGCTCAGGCCGAAGAACTCGGCTTCACATCTCTGCAGAAGCAGGGGTTTAGTCAAGTCATTCAGGGCGTCATCTCGCTCAACGAATGGATGAGGGTGCTGGCCTGATCTCCAACCGGTGAAGGGGTCAGACCTACGCAATTGACGTTTTCCGGTCAAGCATCAGGATAAATTAGGAATAATTATGAACACTTCACGCATAACAATCCTCATTTAACCCCGAAACCGTTAATATTCCGAAGTCAACTGGCTTAATTGGGCGAGGGAGAAGACGGGGCCGTCTTTACAGATGTATTTGTTTCCTACGTTGCAGCGGCCGCATTTGCCGACACCGCATTTCATACGCATTTCGAGGGAGGTGATAATGTTTTCCTGAGAGAATCCCAGTTCGAAGAAAAGCGGCAGGGTGAGGCGCACCATGATGGGGGGGCCGCAGATCAGGGCAACGGTGTTTTCCACGCTGGGGCTGATATCCCGGCAGATATTCGGCACAAAACCGACCTTGCCCTTCCAGCTTTCATCGCCCCGGTCCACGGTGATATTGAGATCGATGTCGTCCCGCAGCTCACAGGCGGCGAGTTCTTCCTTGTAAAGCAGGAGACCCGGCATCCGGGCGCCATAAACAACGGTGATCTTTCCGAAACTGGCGCGGTGCTCTTCGTAGAGCATGTAATTGATGAGCGACCTGAGGGTGGTAAAGGCAAAACCGCCGCCCACGATGACCACGTTCTTCCCTTTCAGATATTCAATAGGCCAGGAGTTACCCAACGGCCCTCTGACCCCGATCTGCGCCCCTTCTTCCAGTTCGTGGAGCGCACTCGTCACCACGCCCGCCTTTTGCACGGTAAATTCCAGATAACCGGGCTGTGTGGGGGAGGAGGCAATCCCGATGGGCGACTCACCCTTGCCGAAAACGGAAAGTTCCGCAAACTGTCCGGGCAGATAACGGAAGTTTTGCTCATCTTCCTTGTTCACGAAGGTAAGCCGGAAGGTCTTGATATCCTTGGTGTCAACTTCCGTAGTGATCTTATCCACGATGACCGGGATGGGCAGATAGGGATTTTGCATGAGCTCTCTCACCATCACAATTGCGCGATATCAGAAATTATCTTTCTGATATCAATATTTACCGGGCAGCGCCTCACACAGCGGCCGCAGCCGACACAGGCGATCGCCCCAAAATTGTCCACATAATACTTGAATTTGTGCATAACCCGCTGGCGCCAGCGCTCTTTTTGCGATGTCCGGGGGTTGTGCCCCGAAGCCGCCCTGGTAAAGAGGGGAAACATGCAGGAATCCCAGTTTCTGATCCGCACGCCATCGTTGCCCTTTGTCTCGTCATTGATGTCGAAGCAATGGCAGGTAGGACAGAGGTAGGTGCAGGTGCCGCACTTGATGCACTTGCCGTGAATCGTGTCCCAGAAGGCGTGTTCAAAGCTGCTGTCGAGGATCGGCTTGATGGCCTTAGCGGGCGGCCCCGTCTTAATCTCCTGCCCCGCCTAACTCGCGATTTTTTCCTGCTGCTCGACGGCAACCGCCTCGGCGGCGGGCAGATTGCCGAACTGGGGCAGCCAGCCTTCCC
>OBOI01000384.1_pt1 | contig 15854 bp, 15 predicted proteins | sample 1670151 | NCBI WGS metagenome assembly OBOI01 (sample SAMEA104232303, study PRJEB22302) | sediment metagenome | biome: forest; feature: aquifer; material: sediment | place: USA | collected 2011-08-07 | depth 0.01 m | reverse complement strand
GAGCGCATACCAATCATGCTTCCCTCAATACCGCCTCATGTCAGACGCAGTTTGTGGGTGATTTTTTTATTTACGGCAAGCGTGTTTTCACTCCTGAGTATTCTGGGCCTCTCCGGCGATGTCGGCGCGTATGTAGCGCAAGGACTTGCTGTTGTGTTCGGCGACACAAAGATCGTGTTTCCATTCCTTCTCGCGGGCCTCGCAGCATATTCAATCAAGGACAGCGAGCGCCGCTTCGATATCACGCAGACGCTTGGCGTCCTTTTGTTTGTCTTGTCGTTCACGGCGTTTTTTCATCTGCGATTTCCTCCGGGCCTTTCTTTTCCCGCGGCGCTTTCGGGCCAGGGCGGAGGGCTTGCCGGTTTTTTTCTTGCCGACTCATTGCAGAATGTCGTTGGATTTTGGGGATCGGTTGTCGTTGTGTGCGCGATCTTTATCAGCGCGCTGATTATTCTGCTCAACACATCCTTGGGGTTTGTTCTTCAATTCATAACGCAGGGGATTTCCGGCTTTACGAATCTGTTTACTCGTTTTTCGTTCGTTTTTTCGCGACCACAACAGTCTCGGCAAGTACGGCATGTCGAAGAGGAAGACGCGCCGGATTTTTCATCGCGCCATGTTGAATTTTCCGATGAACCAAAGAATAGCCCGGCCAAAGAAAAGAAACTGGAACCTGAAGAGATACACGACGAAATCACGGTCGCAAAACCCGCAAAAAAACGAATTCCGATCCAGCTTTCTCTTGATCTGCTGAATTCGAAAACGAGTCAGCCTTCTTCTGGAGATTTGAAAGCGGGCATGCTCATCATCCAAAAAACGCTTGAGAATTTTGGCATTCCGGTCGAAATGGGCGAAGTGAACGTAGGCCCGACTGTTACGCAATACACGCTTAAGCCCAATGAGGGCGTAAAGCTCTCATCGATCATCGCTCTTCATAACGATCTTGCCCTCGCTCTTGCCGCGCACCCGATCCGTATCGAGGCGCCGATTCCCGGGAAACCCCTTGTTGGCATCGAGGTGCCGAATCAACGGACGGCGGTTGTCACGCTGCGTGAGGTTCTCGACTCGGACGAGTTCCGCAAACGGAAAGACAATCTTACGGTGGCGCTCGGAAAAGATGTCGCGGGACGCCCGCGATTTGCAAGCGTCGCTTCTTTACCGCATATGCTTATTGCCGGATCTACCGGCTCGGGGAAAACGGTATGTATTAATGCGCTTATCATTGGACTACTGTACCAAAACTCGCCGGACGATCTTCGGTTTATCATGATCGATCCTAAGCGCGTTGAGCTGCCGTGCTACAACGACATCCCCCACTTGCTCACGCCTGTTATCACGGATGTGAAAAAGGCCTTGTCGGCCATGCGATGGGCGATCACTGAAATGGAGCGGCGTTTTGACGTGCTTTCGCGAGCAGGGAAGCGGGACATTGGCTCTTACAATAAGGCGGCACCTGCAGAACGACTGCCATACATCCTTATTATTATCGATGAGCTAGCGGATATTATGGTGACCGTGGGCAATGAAGCGGAAGGGCTTATCATCCGGCTCGCTCAAATGGCGCGCGCCGTCGGCATCCATCTGATTCTCGCGACACAACGGCCGTCTGTTGATGTGATCACCGGGTTGATCAAGGCAAACATTACGTGCCGGCTCGCGTTTGCCGTCGCGTCGCAAATGGACTCGCGGACAATTCTCGATACGCAGGGCGCGGAGAAGCTGATTGGCCGCGGAGACATGCTCTACTTATCCGCCGAACTTTCAAAACCCGTACGTCTGCAGGGCTGTTACCTTTCCGACGAAGAGATCGATCGGGTTACGGGCAGACTGAAGGAGAGCGGATCGCCGAGTTACAATGAGGGTATTGTCGCAAAGGTAAATGGAAGATCGTTTAGTGGAGATGGTGGATACGGCGACGGCGAAGATGACTTGCTGCCCGAAGCGCGAGATGTGATCAAGCAAGCAGGCAAGGCGTCCGCATCGCTTCTTCAGCGCCGACTTCGTATCGGATACGCTCGCGCGGCACGACTTCTTGATCTGCTTGAAGCGCAGGGATTCATCGGTCCCGCGGATGGAGCGCGACCGCGGGAGATACTGGATCGAACCGTATCGGAAGAGGACTATGTGCCCAGCGCAGAAGAGCAGGATGAGGGCTACAACGGCCCGCTGTCATAAGGGGAGGGCGGCACCTTGCGGAAAAAATCATATTCGTTAAGATGACGACATGGCATTATTGGAAAAACAGACCATAGGAGCTTCTTTGCGCTTTCGCAGAGAGGAGCTTTGCGTATCGCTGGAGGAGGCTTCCGGTACGCTTGCCGTATCCAAGCGAAACCTCCGTGCGCTAGAGGAGGATCGGATGGATATGATTCCCGAAGAATTCTATCGGGAACTTTTCCTGAAGTCGTACACAACCTATCTCGGACTCGATTGGGATACGATACACACGCAGTATCTTCGAGAGTCTCTCATGTCGTGCGACGAGCATGACGCGGGCAAGCTATTGCCGCAAAAACGATCATTCGAGCATCACCGCCTCTCCGCGAGCGCGCCGCACCGAATGATTTCCCGAGCCGCGTTTATGGTCGCTCTTGCGGGCGCGATCGGCTACTTCGTCTTCTTCGCAATGGGGAGCATCCAGCCGCCGGAACTCATATTGGCAAACCCCGGCAAAGACATGACCGTCGGTGCGCCGACAGTCGAAGTGATCGGCAAAACCAGTCCGCAAGCAACGGTCGTGCTGAACGGGAGAACAATCTTAAAAGACGCGGACGGTACATTTCGGGAGACAATCACGCTGCGAGAGGGGTTGAACGATGTCGTTGTGAGCGCCCAAGGAAAATACAGTCTTTCTCGAACGGTGACTCGTAAGGTTTTTTTCAGACGCGATACCGCAAGCGCGCAGAGAAGCGCGCGCACTCAGTTCTAGGTTATCTCAAATTCTCATAAAAAGATGCTATGTCAAAAAGCGCAGATACAACTCTTTCGGATAAGCAGCGTTTGCAGGCGGTTCGCGAAGCAGTCGATCAGATCAGAGATCGATTCGGTGCGGGCTCGATCATGAAGCTTGGCGAGGCAAAAACGATGAACGTCGAATCGGTGTCAACCGGTTCCATCAGCCTTGATATCGCCCTGGGTGTCGGAGGAATGCCACGGGGAAGAATTGTGGAAGTCTACGGGCCGGAATCTTCCGGAAAAACGACGCTGACCCAGCACGTGATCGCCGAGGTGCAAAAAGCTGGCGGACTCGCGGCATTTATAGACGCGGAGCACGCGCTCGACCCCGAGTACGCAAAGAAGATCGGTATCAATATCAACGAGATGCTTATCTCCCAGCCGGATAATGGCGAGCAAGCTCTTGAAATCGTCGAGACACTCGTTCGATCAAACGCGGTTGACGTAATCGTTGTCGACTCGGTTGCCGCGCTGACGCCGAAAGCCGAGTTGGAAGGGGATATGGGCGACTCGCACATGGGTCTTCAAGCGCGCCTCATGAGCCAAGCGTTGCGAAAGCTCACAGCCATTGTTTCCAAGACAAAGACTATTGTTATTTTTATCAATCAAACACGGCAGAAGATCGGCGTGTATTTTGGAAACCCCGAGACAACGACCGGAGGAACGGCACTTAAGTTTTATTGCTCTATCCGCATAGAGGTGCGAAAGATCGCTCAAATCAAGCAGGGCGATCGCATCCTCGGCAACCGTACGAAGGCAAAGATTGTAAAAAATAAAGTTGCGCCTCCGTTCAAAGTCGCCGAATTCGACATCATGTATAACGAAGGTATTTCACTTTCTGGAGACGCGCTCGATACGGGTGTTGCATACGGCGCAGTCAGCAAGAACGGGAACTCATACAGCTACAAAGACACCAAGCTTGGCGTCGGACGCGAGCAGGCGAAATCGTTTTTGCGGTCAAACCCCGAACTTATCAAATCCATTCAAAGCGACATTTGGAATGTTATCCGCACGCAAGAAAGCACCGGCCAACCGTTGGCCGTTGCTGCTGACGAGGAGAGCGAGCAGGCAGAGTAGCCTACACCCGCTCTACGTACTCGATCGTCTCGGTATTAACCCTCACCACATCTCCTTCTTTGACAAAGAGCGGAGCCTGGATGACGAGTCCCGTTTCAAGAGTGATAGCTTGCGTAACCCCGCCGGAAGAGTCTCCCTTGATTCCCGGCGGCGCTGACGTGACCTTGAGGTCGATTTTTGGCGGGAGGCTGACCGTGATTGGCCTGCCATTGAAGCTCAAGATATCGACCGACGTTCCGTCTTTCAATAATTTTGTTTTATCGCCAAGCGTCTCGGTGTCAATGGACACCTGCTCATACGACTTGGTGTCCATGAAGTACACCCCGCTCGGGTCGGTATAGAGATAGTCCGCCTTGGTCTTTTCGAGTTCCGCTTCCTCAACGCGTTCGCCGGCCTTAAAACTATATTCAAGAACCTTGCCGTTGATGAGGTTTCTCATTTTTGTCTGCATGACAGGTTTTCGCTGCTGCATGCGGACAAAGTTTGCGGTCAGGACTTGATACGGCTCGCCGTTCATCAGAATAGTGATACCGATCCGGATTGAATTGAGGGAAGGGAGAACGGACATACGCGCTTACTGAGTTACAAACGGTAGAAGTGCCATGTTGCGCGCGCGCTTGATGGCGAGGGCGAGTTTTCTCTGATGCTTCGCGCAGACATTGCTTCTGCGCCGAGGAACAATTTTTCCGTATGACGATGTAAACCGACGGAGGAATGTTGCCTCTTTGTAATCAATGTCGTCTGTCGCTTGGGCGCAAAACGGACAAACTCGTTTTTTGTGCTGTTGCGTTTGAGTTCTGCTAGTTCGTTTTATCATAGTTTAAGTATGGTGTCTTCAGAATGGAATTGTCTCAATGGTCTGCTCATCGATGCCGGAGGGCGCCGTTGCGGAAAAAGGCTCTTCGCGAACCGGCTCGTTCGTTACGTCCTGGCCGCGAGAAGGAGAGCTGTCAAGGAGAATCATGTTTTCGGCAATGATCTCCGTCGAGTATCGCTTCACTCCGTCTTGTCCGGTCCAATCTCGCGTTTGAAGCCGCCCTTCAAGATAGACGCGTCGGCCCTTGGTGAGGTATTGGCCGCAAATTTCCGCGAGCTTTCCCCACGCGACGATGTTGTGGAATTCGCCCTTCTCCTGCCGTTGGCCACTCGCATCCTTGTATGAGTGGTTTGTCGCGACCGAGAATGTTGCGACATTCTTGCCGTTTGGCGTTGTGCGGACTTCCGGATTCTTGGTCATCCTGCCGATGAGCATGACTTTATTGAGATCCATAGAGATAGCTTTGAAGCTAGAAGGCTAAGTTAGATAATGTCATTGTTAAGGATGTCGTCGAGCTTTTTGTTGAGGTCCGTGTAGTCAAGCTTTTCCTGCTTTTTGCGAGAGCTTGCTGGGGCGGGTTCTTTTTCCGCCGCCGTTTCGACCGTCTCTGCTACAGGCTCTTTCTTAACAACGTCTTCTTTTTTCTTCTTTTTCTCGCTTACCCGCTCTTCTTTTGTCTCTTCGGTTTCTTCGCTTTCTTGCGGAGCGGTCGGAACGACTGCGGGTGCGGAGCTGTCTTGCGCTGTCGCGATAGGAGTCGGAGCGACAGGTGTTTCCGGAGCGATAGCGAGAATATCAATGTCGCCTAAGGCCTTTGCTGCACGCTTTCCGAATGCCTCCTGTTCGAGCGACTGTTTCCGTTCGGCAGTTTTTGGCTTTCCGACCGTCTTTCGCTTGATGATTTGGAAGCGCACGATGTCCTTGTTGAGGGTCAGCGCGGTTGAGAGCGCGTGTATTGATTGGGGTTCTCCGTCGAATTCGACAAGAAAGTAGTATCCGTGTGACTGATGGTTGATCTCGTACGCAAGTCGTTTGCGGTCCAGATTTTGCCGATAATGGATGACAGGCGTGTGCTTCTTGATCGAATCTTCGATCTTTTGAAACACCTGTTCTGCCTCATTCTCCGCGTATCGGCCGGTGACGATTGCCAATAATTCGTAGTGATTCATAAGATGGCGAATCGACTTTTGTCTTTTTAGCGTTTCTCCAGTGATCTCGCTGACGAGCGAGACTTTTCGAACTGCACTTAAAATCAAAAGCCCTTACAAATAGGGATAATGGTTAATAATGTCTGAACATAGGTCATGCGAGGAGAAGCGAATAACCCCGTATGTCTCGTTTCAGGTTTTGGTCGGGTTTCTCGAACATGAGGAGACTATCACATTCTTTGATTCCTTGCAAGAGTGAAAACGGTATAAATAAGTACTCAATTAGCCCAATTTACATCCCAGAAAATTCTGAATTTTTGAGCGAGCCGTGCGCGACAGGATTATTTCCCAAGCGATTGCCCGAATAAAAAGCGTCTCAAAAATTCAAGAGGAACAACGCCGAACAGCACGATAAGAGATGAATAGAGAATGACCGCGCCGGGAATCGCGGCGAGAAGCGACCAATCGCTCGTCGCAAACAGAAAAGCGGCCAGGCAGAGGGACGCCAAAGCGATCTTAAGTACGCCAGAAACCTGCAGACGTATGCGTGCGCACTTCCAAAAAACGATGCCGGCAATGGATACGACAAGTAGTTCCGAAATAATGGTGATCCATGCGGCAGCCGGCGCGCCAAAGGGAGGAATGAAGATAAAATATCCCGCGACAGCAACAATCCCGCTCGCGAGGTAGCCCCACAGCATGATTCGCTGGGCGTGAATCACGTTGATCAAGTGCCCAAAGAAACTCCCGACGAACACAAAGAAACCAGCAACAGAGAGGATTTTCAATATGCCCCCCGCGTCGGCGTATGCCGGTCCCGAGATGAGCACCATAAGACGATCCGCCGTGAAGTAGGTGCCGATCGCAAGCGGAAAGGCGGCAAGGGCGATCGCGTCAAACGATTTTTGGAAATAGCGGGCAAATCGATCGCGGTCATTCGCCGACCAGCTTTGAGCGAAACTCGGAATGATAATGCCCATAAAGAGAGGGGGAAGGCTCGCGATGACGTCCAACACTCGATAGGCCGCTCCATATAACCCGACGACTTGTTGCGGATGAAAGAGGGAGAGGATAATTGTGTCTGTTCGCAGGTAGAGCAGGTTGAAAAAAATCGACAGCGCGATCGGCCACGAACGAGAAAACAGTTCGCGCATCTCCCTTTTGTCCCACGTAAGACGGATGGGCGCCCATGATGTGCTTGAGAAAAACATAACACCCAGCTGGATGACGTTGTTGAGCGTAACGGCGCCGATGACGCCATACAGCCCCAAGTCAAGCTTCATGACAACGATGATGCCGACAAGCAATACGACATAGCTTATGAGGTCCGCGAAAAGGGGGACGTGCATTTTCAGCTTGTACTGAAAGAGGATGCGCAGCATTTGAATGAGCGACGAGAGAAAAAACGAGATCGCCATCAGCGCGATGCCCAGCTTTAATTCCGGGGGATAGGGGAATGCGAGAGCGACGACCGGCGCGAGAATCATCATCCCCGTGATGATTACAATCCGCGCGGAAAATGCCGCTTGGAAATCTTTTTTCCAATCCCGATTCACTTCCGCCATCATTTGCAGCGCGACAAGTGAAATGCCACAGTCGGCGATGATCGCGAATGCCTGTACAAACGCCGTGATCGTCGTGTACATGCCGAATCGCTCCGGATCGAGGTAGTGCGTGATGAGCGAAAACGCGATAATACCCAAAATTGTCGAAAAGATTTTTCCGACAACTTGGATCGTAGTCTGTTTTGCAACGAGAACGGATAATGACATGGTGTAGGAGCCCCAGGAATGACACGATCGCCGTCTCGTGGTATTCTGATGAGACAAAAACGATCTTTATGCACAGGAACCATCTGCGACACTATTGCGCGCGAACGATGTCTGCAATCCTTATAGTGACGCTATTTTTTGGAAACACAGTCACTATAACAAAGGCGGCTGAAAGCAGCAAAACAACAGTTGTATCACCGCGCAAAACAGATATGATACCGCTCGCGCCCCTCGAAGCGCGCGATGTTCAGATTGAATTTAAAAACACCGGATCAACCGTGTGGGGAGGCGCGTCAAAGATGCTTGTGTTGCGGACCGGCGCAAAACGCGAGAGCTTTCTTTATCACGACTCATGGCAGTCAAAAACGACTGTAAAGGAGGTCACCAGCCGTGTAGCTCCTGGCCAGAAGGTTGCTGTTGGATTCCGCGTCGAAGCGCCAGCGCACGAGGGCGAGTACACGGAGACATTCAGTCTCGCCGTGGGCAATCAGCAAATTTCGGAATCATCGTTTGCATTGTCAGTCACCGTAAAAAAGAAAAACCAGAATTCGGTCGCAACCTCGCCAGAAAAGAAAACATCCAAAGCCCCATTGAATACCCCGACAATTGAGATACGGAAAACAGGCGCGTCGCTTGCAGCCGTAAAACTCATTCAAAGCGACGAGACCCTTGCTATGCCGACGCTCGGCCGTACAGTTTTTCGAGCCGGATTTAAAAACAGCGGAACGGTGTCCTGGACAAAAGGGGGAAGCGAGCGCATTGCTCTGCGGTCGGGCGCGAAAAAAGAGAGCTATTTTTATGATGCCACGACCTGGGTGTCTGGAAATATCGTTTCGCTTCTGCAAGAGCCAGCTGCCCCGGGCGAGATAAGTTATTTCAATGTTATTTTCGAGGCGCCAAAAAATCCCGGCGCATACACCGAAAAGCTCGCGCTCTATGCAGGAGACACGAAGCTCCCAGGAACAGATATCGTGATACCGATAGATGTGTTTGCCACAAAGAAATTAATCGAAGTTGCTTCAATTGACGTCCCGCCTCCGTCTCCGAGCGTCTCCGTACAACCGCCTTCTGTTACGCAAACAGCCACAAGCACGACGCCGTTGCCGGAGACGTCCAGCACGCCCGCATTTATCCCGCAGGGTGTTATTGATGACATCTCCCTACAGGAGCCATCGCTTCGCATTGGGCTGTTTGCCGCGCAAGATCAGGTTCGCATTACGGCGCAAAAAGATTACGATGTTCGCGACACGCAAGGGTCACTTCTCTCGACACAAGTTGCGGGAGCCGTCACAACCATCTCGTATGATGTTCCGACACGCATAACGACGATTTCAAATTCGCAGGGGTCGGCCACTTCGACGCTGCCGGTGCGCTTTACCGCCTCTCAAACAACACTTGTGCGCGCATTGTTAAAAGCCGCCGCCACGGATACTGCTTCGAGCACGACGACAAGTTCGCCCATTGCGACTCCCCTGGCCACTCCTTCGCTTCAGCAAGCAAACGACGATATTGTTTTTGAGATCGTTTCGTATACCAATCGGCCGGGATGGAGCACGACGCTCAACGATAATAAATTCAGATCGATCATTGAGATCCGCTATGCCGAGAGCACGTCAAAACTTTGGGTGATCAACGAACTCAGGCTGGAGCAGTACCTCAAGGGCATCGCCGAGACGTCCAACAACTCGCCGTACGAATATCAGAAGGCGCTTATTATCGCAGCGCGAACGTACGCGCTCTACCATATCAATCGGAGCACAAAGTACGCGGCAGAACGATTTACCGTTCGGGCGACGGATTCAGACCAGGTCTATCGCGGGTACAACGCAGAAATACGGCTGCCGAATGTCGCGCGAGCGGTTGATGAAACGCGAGGAGCGATCGTGACGTATAATGGAACACTGGCCATCACGCCGTACTATTCGCAGAGCGACGGCCGCACGCGATCCTGGCAAGAGGTCTGGGCCGGAGGGCCGTATCCGTGGCTTGTTGGCAAGTCGGATCCGTGTTGCACGAAGCTCCCGATGCTCGGGCATGGCGTTGGCATGTCTGCCCGCGGCGCGCTGATCATGGCACTGGACGGCAAAATCTATGAGGAGATTCTGAAATACTACTATACGGGCATTGAGCTGCGCAGGAGGTATTTATGAAAAATAATGTCGATTCTCTTGAGTCGTTTTCTGTACAAAGATCACCCGAGAAGAGTGCCATTGAGCAAGTAGGGAAAATTCTTTCGGAGCATCCGTCTAAGGCGGTGGCTACCGCGGCTGCCGGCATTATCATGTTTAACGCGGGCATTGGAGAAAAAGCTCTTGCAGCGACAATGGTGAATTTTGATAACGATTCGCAGTCAGTCGAACTGTCTGTACGAGGGAAGGGGGAGCCTTTCTCTGTGCGGCTCGTTCACGTATCAGAAATTTCTCGAGGGGAAGGAGGTCCAAAAAAGACATCCCCGCAATTTGAGCGGATGAAGAGAAATGAAATCAAAATATGGGGCGCGGGGGTGAAGGTAAACGATTCAATCGAAAACCCTCCTCAATTTCGATCATTTTTAATGGAAGAGGCTTTGATATCGCGCGAAAAATTAGGCCTCTCATTTTCAAGTGTTCAGAAAATGACCCCGCAAGATATCGTACTGGTTGCTTCGGACATATCGATGCGACAGCACTCGTATGACATGACGATGATTCCGCGTGATCGATCGTATGACGCGGCTCACACTGTGGCCATCGACAAAATGGCACCAGACCGCCGTCTCATGGAAGGGAAAAAGGTCGTGTGCAGGAATTATGCCGTTGACATGGTCGCTGTCGGAAATACTCTTCGCGATATGTCCAATATCTCATATCTTGATTTTAAGCCGCTTGTCTCATATGACCAGCGTCACGCCTGGGTACTAATGGCCCGTGATCGCGGCAACGGGCGGTCTGAAACGGCCGCCGTCGATGTAACCTTTGCAGATACGCGTAATGAGCGGGTGACCCCGCAGACCGTGGTTGAGCAGATCTTTCCTCCCTCTCACCATGAGCGACTGAATCGAATTAATGCAGCCGATTCCTATCATCAAAACCTTATCGAAATGGTTAAGACAAATCTCGCAATTCCGTTTTCGCCAGCCGAAAGGGTCGATATATTAACGGCATTAACCGAGTTTCCCGGGCAGGTGAATAACAACATTTACTCTGCGATCCTTTCTTCGGCCGCCGATGCTGTTCATGAAGCAAACAGCAAATCTGAAACACCTCGAATGAAGAAGAATTTTGCTCGGGATGTTATTGAGCGGGTGCGACTGGGAAAGTCGCGCTCATCAGCATATTCAGAAGAGGAGCAGGGGCGATTTGATGCAAGCCTTGCTCGTCTTCTACGGACGGCTGAATCACAAAAAGGAGTGCCCTCATCCCATGTCATTGCAATGTACAAAAGTGCGTATCCTTTATCGCGTGGACTCGCAAGCCGAATAGGAGAGCTTTACGACAAGGAGTCTCATATTCCGCAAGCCCGCGAGTGGCACCTAGCAAGCCTGGATCAAAAGCCCGAGGATAGCGAGTTCTTGAAAGCGTATAATTTTTTTTCAAAGCATAAGTCACAATTCTTTGTTCACAAAGTATTACGGCAATTTGATACATATCTTGAAAAGCTTGATGTAGATGCAAAGCAGAAGAAGGGCGATGCGAATCTAAAGATCAAAGGCGTTAATGCACATTACACTCGCTTTAAGATTGGACTTAAAGAAAAAGAAAAAGATTTTCACCACATTGAGACGTCGCTATCATTACTTCGCGATCTAAACGAAAGGGAGATCATTGCAAATAAACCAGGAAAGTTATCACGAGTATACGCCAATGTAGCACTGGAGTTCGTAAAGGCGGCAACAGAGCAAGGGTACGATTTTTCTGTGGGGGAGTTTGCGGACCAGGCGTACCCCGTTTTTTTCCTACTTTCTCGCGATCCGAGCTACAGTTTGCCAACGGGTGTTGACAAAAGCACCGTAGGGTCGAGGCAGAAATTTACGGATCATATTGGCAGCCTTCTTCACGCAAAAACATCTTCACGGAGGTCTCAGAAGGTCTGACAACCATTAATTTATAAGGAAAACAGCGTATTCATTCTTGACAAACAAGGGGAAGTATGCTATACTTGTATCGTTAAAAAATAGCATATCTATGGCCAATTTGAGCATTGTATCTCTTTTGGAACGAGCAGTTTCTGATTCCGCGTCCGACCTCCATCTTATGGTCGGGCGAGTGCCTGTTTTTCGCATCCATGGAGAACTTGGGGAAGGTGAGAAGTTGCTGCCGATTACGGCTGCGGAAATGGAAGGCTATGTTGCAGAGCTTCTGACTGCCGAACAACGCGCACAGTTTGAGCTCAATAAAGAGTTCGGTTTTGCGTATCAGCTGTCGGACGATATTCGTTTTCGTATTCATTTCCTATTGGAGCGCGGAAAGCCCTCGATTGCCGCGCGCGTAATTCGCAATGTCATTCCGACGACGCAGGAGATCGGCCTTTCTGAAAACGCTGTGAAGCTGATCGAGGCGGCAAACGGGCTTGTGCTTGTCACCGGACAAACCGGTCATGGAAAATCCACCACGCTCGCATCGCTCATCGAATATGTGAACACGCATACCAGTAAGCATATCGTGACCCTTGAAGATCCAATCGAGTATGTGTTTAATTCCAAAAAATCGCTTATTAAACAGCGCGAGCTCGGAAGCGACATGAACTCATTTCATGAAAGCCTTAAGCATGTCATGCGCCACGACCCGGATATCATTATGGTCGGTGAAATGCGCGATATCGAGACGATGCGCGCGGCGATCACGTTAGCCGAAACGGGTCACTTGGTCCTGTCGACGCTGCACACAAACTCCGCGCCGCAAACAATCAATCGTATCATCGACGCCTTTCCGGCTGAGCAGCAGAATCAGATCCGCAGTCAGCTGTCATTGTCGCTTCGCGGTATTATTTCCCAACGGCTTGTGCAGACGAAAGATGGTAAACGCGTAGCAGCTCGCGAGCTATTGCTAAACACTCCCGCGATCGCGTACCTCATTCGAGAAAACAAAATCGAACAGATCGGCTCGGTACTTCAGACGGGGCTTTCCGCGGGTATGATGACCCTGCAGCAGCACCTGTCAGAGCTTGCTCTTGAAGGGACGATCAGCGCTGATCAGGCGCTTGCAGAGGTAGATTAAGTACTCCACAAGGCCGCGACCCCGCGGTCTTGTTTCTTTCGGGAAAATTGATAAAGTGGTCACATTAACACGCGCCCGTGGTGAAATGGATATCACAGCAGCCTTCGAAGCTGTTTTTGGGGGTTCGAATCCCTCCGGGCGCATGAAGTGAAACGAACGCGACCGATGATCCGATATTACTTAAAATAAATCGATATGGGCAGCTCGTACATCATGAATGACTCGTTACAGATCACGAGAGAACAAGGGTTTCCCGTGGACTGCAAGTCGAGAGACATTTGGAGAAACCATTCGTGATAGAAGATGTTAAGGATAGGGTATTTGAGTTTACAAACAAATCAGGTATCAGATATTACCAGATCCCGCCAACGCGAAATTTTCTCATAGAGAATCATGACGGAAAGTGGATCTATTGGGGACTGGTGCATATTCTTGGGCTGACGCACGACTACGTCAACAAAACGACATCTGGAACATTCAAACTCATTTCAATTTTTTCTCCCGATGAGATGAAGATGGCTCACGGGATGATCGACGGGAATCACGAAACGCAATTTTTCAAGTAATGTCACAAGGTGTGTCATGCCCACGACTGAATATCGTCGATGAAGAGGGAGTTATTATTGGAGAGGAAGACGCGATTCATTCCCGGGATACTCGAGCTGGCCCATTCTTAAATACAAAAAAAATCAGCGAGTTGCTATGACGAGGCGCGTATTCATTGTTTATGGGTGGGGCGGACATCCTGAAGATGCTTGGCTGCCGTGGCTGAAAAAGGAACTCGAGTCTCACGGCTTTGAGGTGCATATTCCTCGACTTCCAGACGCTGACCATCCACGGATAGACATGTGGGTTTCGACACTTGCCAAAGCGGTAGGAACGCCGGACGAATGCACCTATTTTGTCGGGCACAGTATGGGATGTCAGACGATTGTCCGATATGTTCAATCTCTCGGCGAGAGTGTTGAGACAGGTGGAGCGGTGTTTGTCGCCGGATTTTTTAGGCGGTTGACAGGAATGGGCGACGGACCCGAAAGTAAGGCGACGCAAGATCATTGGTTGAACGCACCGGTGAATCTTGAGGAGGCAAAGAAGCGTCTTTCCAAAAGCATTGCTGTATTTTCTGATGATGATCCATACGTCCCAATCGACAACATTGCCGACTTTCGCGATATTCTTGGCTCAAAAATTATTATCGAACATGGCAAAGGACATTACAGCGGTCAGCGAGACGCAACGACAGAACTGCCGATTGTGCTCGAATGTGTCCTTGAAATTGCCGCATGAAAGCAGAGAGGCAATAAAGAGTCATAGGAGTTGACGTTAAACATCTCCGACAGCTATACTTTATGCATATGAAACAGATCTACACAGCGGTTTACAAAAAAACAGACAAATGGTATCTCGGATGGATAGAAGAGGTTCCAGGGGTTAATAGTCAGGGAAAAACATTAAAGGAGGTAAAAGAAAATCTTCGCGAAGCGGTAGGGTTGGTTGTTGAGACAAGCCGACTTTTGACTCGAGTCGAGGCAGGAAATAGAGGAATCACGAGAGAAAAAATAAGTATTTCTTTGAATGAAGCGTGAAGATCTCATTCGATACCTGTTAAGCAGGGGATGTGTTTTTATACGTGAAGGCGCTCGGCATGGCGTCTTCTTTCATCCGGACACCAAAAGAATATCAACAATTCCGCGTCACAAAGAAATTGATTCGTTTCTTGGGAGGAAGATTTGTCGTGATCTTGGCATTGATGAAATGAAGAGACGCTAGCATGTCTAAATCCCAGCCGTTTAATATCGTCGTCTACCCGCCCGAAGCTATTCGCCGCAAGGCGATAGAGGTGAGTAGAGATTTACAGGGCAAAGGAGGATTATTCGTGCTGGATGATATTGATTACTTCCCGCATGTCACGATTATTATGCAGGAACTCCCGCTTGAAAATCTCGCCAACGTTCGCGAGATGCTTAGAGGTTTTGCGGCAGAACTCAAACCGTTTGCCCTGCGATCAGTCGGCTATCGGCAGAATGATCGCGGATACGCGCACGTCGAGTTTGAAGGGTCACATCTTCGATTGATGCAAAAAGAAATCGGTGAACGCCTGATCTCTTTGCGAAATGGCCTGTTGCGAAAAGGGGATGACGAGTATATGAAGAGCTGTTCTGAGCTCGAGGCGAATAACATACGGATTTATGGGTACCGGTTTATCGGAGAGAATTACCATCCGCATATCACGTTTACGAAATTTGAATCGCGAAACGATCAGGCATATAGTGATGTAAGTGAGGTTGACTTTTCTTTCGAGGCAGCGCAGATTGGACTTTTTACATTGGGACAGTACGGCACATGCCGTGAGCTCGTTGAACTATTTAATCTTTCGAAATAATATGGCGTACGCGATGACAACAGTTGTTGCCGGAGTTGTGATCGGGCAAAACGGTAAGTATCTTCTTGTCCAAGAGAAGAAAGAAAAGGTTCGCGGTCTTTGGAATTTCCCGGCGGGACACGTGGATGAAGGAGAAAGCATAGAAGAGGCAGCCATTAAGGAGGCAAAAGAGGAGACAGGGTATAATGTCGAACTTATCCGAAAGATTGATATTTATCAGAGCAGTATTTCATCACCCGTAAAACACGCCTTCGAGGCACGGATTATTGGCGGGACACTGCAATTTCCTGAGGATGAAATAATGGATGCCCGATGGTTCACTTTCGAAGAAATCGCCGCAATGGAAGATCAGCTGAGGGGAGAGTGGGTGCTTGACGCGATACGCAGAATGCTTGCACAATCATGAATTTCAGGTAGAATGTCGTTATTGTGTTTCGGGTCGCTAGCTCAACTGGCAGAGCAGATCCCTCTTAAGGATAAGGTTCTGGGTTCGATTCCCAGGCGACC
>OBOI01000383.1_pt1 | contig 15890 bp, 18 predicted proteins | sample 1670151 | NCBI WGS metagenome assembly OBOI01 (sample SAMEA104232303, study PRJEB22302) | sediment metagenome | biome: forest; feature: aquifer; material: sediment | place: USA | collected 2011-08-07 | depth 0.01 m | reverse complement strand
GGTCTCCTCGTTTGACGGCCTGCGGCTGACGGATCTCCATGACCCGGCGGCCTATATGGCGAGGATCAACAGCGGCCTTCCCGCCTTTACCGAGGGCGAGGCCCTGGGCCTTGCCGCCTCCTTCCGGGAGTCGGTGATCATGGGGTTGCGGCTGCTGGAGGGGGTGCGGCGCGCCGATCTGCTGGCGCGCTACGGCCTCGACCCGGGGTGCTATTACGGCGAGACCATGGAGCGCTTTAAGGAGCAGGGGTTGGTGGCCATGGATGAGGAACGGTTGTGGTTGACCGGCAAGGCCCTGCCGGTGGCGCACCAGGTGTTGTCGGCATTGGTGTAGGGAGGAGGCGTTATGGCGGTAAAGATCAAAAAGAGCTATCAGTGCACGGCCTGTGGCTCGGTGTTGGGCAAGTGGGCCGGCCAGTGTCCCGAGTGCCAGGAGTGGAACTGTGTTGAGGAGATGGCCGCGAGCCTGGCCACCGAGGCCATGAAGGGGGTCGGTTTCTCCGGCACCGTGGCCCAGGTCAAACGCATGGTGGAGGTGGAGGTGGACTCCTTTCCCCGCATCGCGACAGGACTCTCCGAACTGGATCGGGTGCTGGGCGGCGGCCTGGTCCCGGGGTCGGTGGTGTTGATCGGCGGCGACCCGGGGGTGGGCAAGAGCACGGCCCTGCTCCAGGTCTGCTGCGGGCTCACCGGGGTGAAGGCCCTCTACGTCACCGGCGAGGAGTCTTTACCCCAGATCGCCATGCGCGCCCGGCGTCTCGGTCTGCCAGACCGGGAGCTGTTGCTGTTGGCCGAGACCCAGGTGGAGGCCATCTGCGCCGTGGCCGAGCGCGAGAGGCCGGCGGTGATGGTCATCGATTCCATCCAGACCATGCAGGTGGCGGGGGTGGACTCGGCCCCGGGCGGGGTCAGTCAGGTACGGGAGTCGGCCGCCTTCCTCACCCGCTTTGCCAAGCAGAGCGGGGTCGCCATCTTCCTGGTGGGCCATGTCACCAAGTCCGGGGGGTTGGCCGGGCCCCGGGTGCTGGAGCACATCATCGACGTGGTCTGCTACTTCGAGGGCAACAGCGACTCCCGCTTTCGCATGGTGCGGGCCATCAAGAACCGCTACGGCGCGGTCAACGAACTCGGGGTCTTTGCCATGACCGAGGTGGGGTTGAAAGAGGTGAAGAACCCGTCTGCCATCTTCCTGTCACGGACCAAGGAGCCCATGGCCGGCAGCGCGGTGATGGTGGTCTGGGAGGGGACCAGGCCGCTGTTGGTGGAGATCCAGGCCTTGGTGGACAGCTGCTACTCCGAACACCCCCGCCGCTTGGCCGTGGGCCTCGACCAGAACCGCTTGACCATGCTGCTGGCGGTGCTCCATCGCCATGGCGGGGTGGCCACCTTTGACAAGGACGTCTTTGTCAACGTGGTGGGCGGGGTCAAGGTGGAGGAGACCGGTGCCGATCTGGCCTTGATGCTGGCGATCATCTCCAGCCTCAAGGATCGGCCCCTGCCCCACGACCTGGTGATCTTCGGCGAGATCGGTCTGGCCGGCGAGATCCGGCCGGTGCCCAACGGCCAGGAACGCCTGCGGGAGGCGGTGAAACACGGCTTCACCCGGGCCATCGTGCCCGCGACCAACGCCCCCAAGGCCGGCATCCCCGGCATGGTGGTGCATGGGGTGCACAAGCTGGCCGAGGCCCTGGAGATCGTGGTACGCTGAGACGGGGTGTTGTGAAGCGGCTGGTGCCGCCGCAGGCGGCCGCTGGTCGTGGGAAAAAGAGGAATCAGGCCTGGCCAGGATTGTCGGTTTCGCAAAAAGCGCTCAACCGACGCTGGCTTGTTGTGTAACTTGTTGATAGTACGTATGCAGATGGCGAGTGTTTCGTCTTTTAGCGAGATCATCAGGATTGACAGGCCGGGATTGAAGTGGTAAAAAGGCCTTTCCAAAATGCTGGAGGAATGGCCGAGTGGTTTAAGGCGGCGGTCTTGAAAACCGTTGAGCGAAAGTTCCGTGGGTTCGAATCCTACTTCCTCCGCCAGGACTGGACACGGAGAGATGACCGAGAGGCCGATGGTGCCCGCCTGCTAAGCGAGTGTGGGGGTAAAACTCCACCGAGGGTTCGAATCCCTCTCTCTCCGCCATGAGAACATCCCAGGACGTCCGCAAACGTCCGACTAACCCGCACGGCCATTGGCTTTGCGGGTTTTTTTATTGGTACCCCGACAGGGCTGGGGTACAAGACCTTTACACGGCCAGCAAGGGGAAGTGTGGATACCATTCGAACGATACTTTTGAGCGAATCTTTAGGGCCTAACCACCTCCGCGTCCCGCTCATTTTGCCACCTTGACTGTTGTTATCAAATTTGCTAACTTGATATATGCCCTTCGTCATCGAATATTTTCACTCCCAGGTCAAGGCTGAGATCGAAAACTGGCCGGTCGGCATATTGGCCGACTACACGCGACTTGTTGAACTGTTAGCGGAATTTGGGCCGAGCCTGCGCATGCCGCATTCCAGAGCTATGGGTGGCGGGCTGTTTGAACTGAGGCCTCGTGGGCGGGAAGGGATTGGACGCACGTTTTACTGCTTTGTCATTGGCCAGCGAGTGGTGATCCTCCATGCCCATGTCAAGAAAACTCAGGAGACTCCTGAGCACGACCTGAAGATCGCTCGAAAACGGATGAAGGAGGTGCAGAATGGCTGATCTTAAATACAAACCGGTGCCTCACGACCAACAGGCCTTTCTTGAAAAGGCCATGAAACGCAAGGGCTTCAAGGAGGCCTATGAGGAACTGGCCGAGGAGTATACCTTGGTCCATGAGATGCTGGCCGCACGCTCACGGGCTGGTCTGACCCAGGAGGCGGTGGCCGAGTTGATGGGGACGACAAAAAGCGCCGTGTCGCGTCTGGAGGCGGTTGGCAAACACGCCCCTTCGATGACAACCCTCAAAAAATACGCCCAGGCGGTCGGTTGCCATCTGGAAGTACGCTTGGTGCCTGATATCCACCCAAGCAAAACGTCATCCCTGACCTCCTTGAAACAGGTTGGCGGCTGAGGTAGCCGAAGCAAAAAAATACTCGCCCACTTTTTGTTTATTTTGGGTACGTTTGGGGAGGAGGAATTTAACAAAAATTAAACTTTGTTATTTCAGGATGATGGGTTTTCTGTGCGAATCCCTCTCTTGCCATTGAATAAACAAAAAGAGCCAATCGGACACGAGGTCCGATTGGCTCTTTTTGTTTCATCTCCCTATCCGCGTATCCCGCGTTTGCAAGCAGCTGTTGTTGAAGGTGTCATATCTCTCGCAGGTGGCGCGCATAAAGGCCTGTTGCGCGGGGTAGAAGGTGCACTTGGTCTGGTAGTGGCAGGTGTTGTTGAAGGTGTCCCAGTGCTGGCACTCCTCCACGCATTGCAGCTGTTTGTACATGTAGGTCTTTTTTTCAAACAGGCACTTCTGGTTGAAATCGTCCCACTGCTGGCAGGCGTTGATGGCCATGGGGCTCTCCGCCGACCTCTGGCCGCAGGTGACGGTGAGCTCTCCCTGGCTGTAGGACTCGCCCAGGTCGAGGTTGACCTCCTTGGCCCCGGCCGTGTCTGACCAAACAATCACCCCGGCCACTGCAATCATCATGAACTCTCTGTGCATAAGCGGACTCCTTGTTTTGTTGGGTTGTCTCGTGGTGCTGACTGTTGCCGCCGGCTGCCTTGGGCAGGGGAGGATCACTCCGCTGACCCGGCAAGGGATGCCCCTGCCCCTTGCGTCTCTTGGGCAGGAAATTTCAGATAGCCCACCACCCCGGTGCCGAGGATGACGATCAGCATGGCCATGAAGTAGGGCATCACCCCGGGGGCCACGGCCAGATAGAGAATGGCGATGGCGGTGTAGGCCGCCCAGATCAGCCACAAGAGGCCGCCGCGCGCCCGGGAGGGTCGGGTCCATGGGGGTGTAAGGCGCGGCAGATGGACGTAGTTCAGGTAGTAGAGGGCCGGGATGTAGAGGACAAAGGCGAAGATGTTGATCACCCCGCCGATCTCGATGAGCAGCCCGGGCTGGGCCAGGGGCATGGTGATGCTGGTGGCGACGATGAGGAAGAGGAGCCAGCGGTAGTACCAGAAGCTCCTGCCGCGGCTACGGGCCTTTTGGAAGTGGGAGAGGGTGAAGTCGGCATACTGGCGCGCCACCCCGTCCGCCACCCCCAACCAGGTGTCACCCAGGAATGCCGCGGCAATGATCAGAAAGAGGATCCTGCCCGCACCCCCCAGCCAGGCACTGAAGAATTCCGCCTGGGCCACCGCCAGATTCCACCCCTGGGGGTAGAGCCCCTTGGGGTGAAGGAGGGCCAGGGCGAGCAAGGTGGTCATGGTGACGGTGAGGGTGTTGATGGCCACGCCGAGCAGGTTGTCCCAACGCAGATAGCGTTGCCACTCTTGCCAATTCCTGCGGCTCTCCTCGCTAGGGTCGATGCGCCCCTCCTGCCGTTCTCCGCTCCTGGTTGCCTTCTCCCGGGTGACCTTGCCGGCGTACCACGCCATGCCCACCCCCTTCTCCCGAATCCAGTAGGAGTACATGAGGTTGAAGAAGCCGCCCATGCCGGCAAAGGCGATGGCGGTGACCAGCTTGGGGGCGTCGCTGGCCGGGAAGGCGGCGGGCAGGCGCACGGAGAGGGGGTTGAGCAGGGCGGTGAGAAACGGACCCACTGCCGCGGGGATGCCCGGTTGGCATAGCGAGATGAGGAGACCCGCCACCGTAATGGTGGCGATCCCTTTCATGAACAGCTCCACCAGGCGATAGACCATGCTGCTCTTGAACATGCCCAGGGTGAAGAGCGCCATGGTGGTGTACCCCCAGAACAGGGCGCCGGCACGGGGCGAGAATTTTGCGGGGAAGTGGGTGAGGTCGAAGAGGGCCGAGCCGCCGGCGCTGGCGTAGCCGCCGAACCAGAGAAAGCAGGCAAAGCAAAGACAGAAGAGGGGGAGCGAAAACCACCCCCCCACCTTGCGGAACCCGGACCAGATCCCCTCGCCGGTGAGGGCGGTGTAGCGGGAGATCTCGGCGTTGATGAAGAACTGCATCAGGCAGGCGGGCAGCAGCAGGCCGATGAAGGCGGTGCCGTAGCGCGCCGCCAGGTAGGGCCACCAGATGAGTTCGCCACTCCCCTGGGCCACGGAGGCCCAGATGAAGGCCGGCCCCAGCATGGCCAGGATGCCCGCGGACAGGGGCGGCAGGGGGCGTGACTTCATGGTGGCGGCCACGGTGGGCTTACTCCTGCTTCTCCAGTTGCTTGTCCAGCTGTTGTTCATGGCCCTGGGCCTGCTCGGCCGCCCTCTTGGCCTGATCCAAAGGGGTCTTGATCATGTTGACCGCCTCCTTCGCCACCTTGTCCGTCTGCTGCTCGATTACCCCTTTTTCCTTGTGCTCTTGATCTTTGGCACAGGAGGACATGAGGGGCGTGCCGAGCATAAGTAGTAACGCGATAACCGATAGATAACTTTTCATGTGATACTCCCGGGTAGAAGGTGAGCGGCAGGGGTGCCGCTGGGCAAGGAAAAAATGGTTGCTCGCTTAGGTATAGCGCATGGATGGGTTCCTGGCCAGCATGTTGATTGCTAATGCGCGTTGCCCGCGCCCTGGTGATCGGCCCTTTACTCAGGCTGGCCAGGGTTTGACTCCTCGGGGGCAGGCAAGTGGGTACCCTGTGCGACCAGGACGACCAGGGGCGGATCGGCCCAGGGTGGCGGGTAATTTTGCTCTGCCGCTAGTATTCAATCATTTGCTTTACCATGCCGATATGGTAACAGAGGCGCACGCCTCGTACCTTGTAACGCTCACCCAAGCCGGAACCTCAACCCCCAGGAGTTGCCATGTTCATCGCTGTCGAAAAAATGCTGGCCTCGTTACCCGTAAGCATCCTTCTGGTCTGCTGCCTGACCCTCGGCCTTGCCCCATTCAACCCGCCCCACCTGTGGGAGAAATTGCACATGCTGGTTAAAGGCCAACTGCTGCGGCCCCTCGACTGGTTCGATCTGCTGCTGCACGGGACGCCGTGGATCCTGTTGCTCGCCAAGGTCCTGGTCCTGTGGAAGGGGGGTGGTGGTGCGGAGTGATGGGTGGCGAGATTGTGCAGGCGCGCTGAAAATAGCGCAGGGAAGGGCACTGGTACAACCCTCGGCGACCATTCCGCCCTCCATTTGGCGGCGGAATGGTCGCCGGTAACCGGGTCTGGTTGCGGAAGATTAGCTCTCCGGTATGACGGTCAGCGTTTCGGCGCCGGTATCGTATTTTGCCAGATAGCGGCCGATGGCTTCGAAGGTGGCAGTGACCGGCGGGCCGGGTTGGTCGGAGGTGGATACCTCCGCGCTGAACATGGAACCGAGCAGCAGCTTGAAGGGGTTGACATTGACCTTTTGCGCCACGAAATACTCCTTCTCATTGGCCTTGATCTTCTTGATGTCGTCGGTCTGGTAGATGGCGGCGTTGGTCACGTCCAGCACGAACTCCGTGCAGTTCTGCCGGCCCAGGGTGTAGGGGTTGGCAATGACCGAGTAGTGGGGATCATGCAGGGCCGCGTAGGTGGGGGTGCCAATGATCGTTAGCAGCCGTTGTTGCAGTTCGGCGGAAGGGATGATGAGCCCCGCCTCCAGGGCGGCCACGCCGGCAAAGAAGTCCACCGGGAAGTCCTGCACCAGGTCGCTGACGTCCGGGTTCTTGTCCTGCTGATAGAGGTTGTAGATGGCGTAGCCCGGCACCTTGCGGCCATCGCTGGTGGTGATTTGCGAATAGACGACAAAGGCCGTGTGGGTGAAGTTCATCCCCTCCGGCATCTCGGAGGCGGGACGCCCCTTACGCGCCAGGATGGCCACGTGCGCCCCCTTGGCGGCAAGGGTCTTCTCCACCTTTTTGGCGAATTTGATGATCTGTTGGGGAGAGAAATGAATGGTCTCCCCGGCCTGACTGCTGGCGGAACTGAAGCCGCCGGCCTGGGCCGCAATGGTGGTGGTGCAGAGAAAGAGCATCAGGAAGAGGGTGTGGATGAGCGGTCTCATGGCGGTATCCTTGGCGGCTAAATTGCTTTGTCGGACTTCTGGTCCTTCGTGGGTCTCAGGGCCTCATTGGGGGGCATGGTGGTGATCGCCTCCTCGGTTACCTCCAAGGGCTTGCCGATGGGGGAGGTGGCGGCCTTTAGGGAATCCTTGGCAGCCCCCGTGCTCACCGCCCCGGCGGAACCGAGGACAGCGCCACCCACGGAGAGGGGCACGGATGAGGCCGCCGAGGTCACTTGGCCAGAGGCGACAATGGCGTGGGCGGCGCTGGCACTGGCGTGGCTTGCGGCCTGGGCCGATTCGTGGGCCGCCTGGCTGGCAGGCCCGCTCTCGGCGGCATAGACCGGGCTGCCGGACGTCAACAGCAGGACGAGGAGGGGTGAGACAAGGGTAAATGTGCGCATGGTGGTTCTCCTTATAATGAATGATAGTGGCGCTTTTGATATAATGTCCCGCGACATGGACACCCCCTCCGCTGCGGTGGCGCCGGATTTTGCGGCCAGGGGTGGGGATCCCGCGCTATTGGATGACTAAGCGCAACAGATCCCGGGCCGAAACAATCCCGGCCCCTTGGTCTCCGGTCACCAGGAGGTGATGGACACCGGCGATACTCATGACTCCAATTGCATTGGCCACACTCTGGGTTTCGTCCAGTTGGACGCACGGTGTTTTTATCTGCTTGTCGGTGATGACCTCGCAAGAAGACATGAACGTGGAGACGGTAACGGCATCCAGATCATCGCCGTTGGCAATGCTGCCCATGAAGTCCATGTCGGTTACGACCCCCACGACCTCAGGGCCGCTTTTCACCACCAAGGCCGATACCCCGCTGTTCGCCATGCTGGTCAGCGCAGCTCGCAGAGTAGCTGACAAATCAACGCTTGGCGCATCCCATTTCACAGCTGTCCTGATTTCATCCCCGCGTCCCATGGTCGTCCTCCTCGCTAAAGTAATGAATATTTCCATGCCGCCAATGAAAGCGGCGGTCAGCATGTACCATCCAGCATATCCCAAACGAACAGGAATTATGTGCTTGGTTTCAAGACCTGACCCTGATTTTTTGCTCTCAAACGCCTGGTTCGGGTTCAATTTTTATTTTTTTGTTTATTTCCTCGCTTCTTAGAACAACTGAAATGTCTTGGATGTTGCCAATTGAAATTTTTCTCTCTTTTCCTGGACCATCAAAGCAAACCAATCTCCATTCAGACTGGTAGCTAAATGCTTTAAGTTTTTTGAAGGGACCAACCTTTCCGATATGCCCATCATTTAGGTAGGTAACCAGGTCTGCTTTACCCATAATTGTCTGTTCTTGTAATGTTGACTCTACTCTTTTCGTGAATTCATGAGGATTTGTCAGAACCAACGCATAATCACCAAAACGGAAATTTTTTTCGTGCACAGGAAAACTGCCAGCAAATGGACGTAAGGCATACATGCAATAAATATTGATTCTCTCTGGTTCAGGTGGGGTAATTCTCATTACCCACTCCCCTTCCAGGGTTACCTCCTTTCCGTCAGGAGTAGGAAATACAACTTTTGGTCCTCTTGAGACTTCAGCAACACTATCAAAAGGGTCTCCGCGAAGTTCATCATCCTCGATTTCCCAGAAATAAGGGAGATTGTTTAAGTAAAGAAGACCATCGGTTTGAAGCTGCTCAATATTTTCTTGATTGCCAAACTTGATCAAGGTCCCTGGCTCTGTCATTTTCTATTCCTTATCAATTCAATCCCGAACAACTTATTATCTGAACGGATTCAACTTAATAAGGCCGTCAATAATGGCGTTATCGAGTTGGCGGACATGAAATCTGTTCTCACCTCTTCCTTACCTCGGTTGTCCATCTTCGGGCGAAGTTGACCCCGATCATGTAGCGCAAGGGCCGACCGCTTTAGAGAAAGAGGGGGGCTTGCAATCCAGCATATCCCTAACGAACAGGAATTATGTGCTTGGGTGCAAGACCTGACCCCAATTTTTCATCTTAGTTTGGTGAAGTGGTGAAGGCGGTGGATATGCAATCTTCAATCTTTGTACAAACGAATGAGTTTTTCTACAGCCTCTTGGTACGCCTTTTCCTTTAATAACGCCACTTGCCCCTGATCTGAACTCTCTCTCCCCAAGATAGAACTAATGGCCTTGTCACCTAGAGGTTCAGGCGCGAAAACTGTCCAGCTACCACTCTGTACGTCAACGATTGCAAATTTAAGGCGAATGCGCATCATTTGGCTCTCATCAGGAACCAGCCAACCTGCAACTGGCACCCATGAAATTGCTCTTGTTGTCAAATTGTTTTTGGCCGTTTCCAAGGTGCCCCAATAACAAACGATTACTTCATTTCCTCCTTTAGCTGCTGCCCACCGTAAGGCCTTGCCATAATTTGAAGTGTTTGATTCTGAATTTCTAGAATCCCCCATTGGGATTCCTGAAAAAGGCATTGTTGCGAAATGTTTATCAAATTCTTTTTGCATGGGCTCATCAGGGAACATTGCGCCAGATTGGATGAGCATTATGGAATCACCTCTCTTGATGGTCACTTTTGAGGCTTTTGCTAATGATTTTGTAATTTCCTCATCCGATATCGCTGTTGCCGGATCGATACCAAGGACATCGAACTCTGTTAATTCTCCTTTGTAGAGTGGGTTGTTTGATCTGGAGTGTCCTCCACCGTCGTATCCTGAATTTGAAATAGAACGGGTTGAGCAACCCCACGAGGTGAAGATGGCAAGAACAATGAGTGAATGTAGAATGTTTTTCAATATTGTCATCTTGTTACCGTCCATTATGTTCTCTCTTTTTGTATTTATACTTTGATCCTGGTATCTATCATTGTAACCGTAAAAAAAGCAACTTTTTTTAATCGGAGTACCTGGCGGCCATTTGTTTGGTAAGGCAATTTGCCGGAAACATGGGCAGAGACTGCGTGGGGGTGGTTCCGATCGCCACTGTTATTTTCTGTCCGGAGAACGATGGCGGCCTCTCCTTAGGGATAAAAGATGACGGCAGGAAAAGGGATACGCGGTCAGGCTGGACCATGCATTTGTCTCGGGCCGCGATCCGGGGCGTTGGCCCTAGCCACCGACCCGAGCTTGATTTTTTTGGTGGGGCCGGGTAATGATCGGTGTCACAACTCATCCCAACCAGGACCTTAGCGGCGTGGACTATTTTCTCGAACTCTTTTTCAGCGGCTTGACCCGGGGCAGCATCTACGCCCTGATCGCCTTGGGCTACACCATGGTCTATGGCATCATCGGCCTGATCAACTTTGCCCATGGCGAGATCTACATGATCGGTGCCTTTACCGCCCTGATCGCGGCCAGCGTCCTCACCATCTGGGGGGTCAACCAGCTGGCGGTGCTCTTCCTCTCCGGCATGGCGGCCATGGTCTGGGCCGCGGCCTACGGCTATACGGTGGAGCGCATCGCCTACCGGCCCCTGCGCCAGGCCCCACGTCTGGCCCCCTTGATCAGCGCCATCGGCATGTCGATCTTCCTGCAGAACTATGTCCTCTTGGCCCAGACCCCGGACTTCGTCCCCTTTCCGGCCTTGATCCCCGACTTTGCCTGGCTGGAGCCCTACCGCTCCATCCTCGGGTCCAGCGACCTGGTGATCCTGGTCACCACCAGCGTGGTCATGGTTGGGTTGACCTGGCTGATCAAGGGGACCCGCATCGGCCGCGCCATGCGGGCCACGGCCCAGGACCAACAGATGGCCCTGCTGTTGGGCATCGATGTCAACCGGGTGATCTCGGTAACCTTTGTCCTGGGCTCGGCCCTGGCCGCCATCGGCGGGGTGTTGATTGCCTCCCACATCGGCCAGATCAACTTCGCCATCGGTTTTATCGCCGGGATCAAGGCCTTTACCGCTGCGGTGCTGGGCGGCATCGGCAGCGTGCCTGGGGCGGTGCTGGGGAGTTTCATCTTGGGCTGGACCGAGAGCTTTGCCACCGGCTACATCTCCAGCGACTACGAGGATGTCTTTGCCTTTGCCCTCCTGGTGCTGATCCTCATCGTGCGGCCGGCCGGCATCCTGGGCCGCTCCACCAGTCAGAAGGTGTAGCCGGGTGCTGGCCGAGGTGAAGAGGGCCGTGGGCGTGGCCCTGTGGTTCATGGTGCTGACCCTGCCGCTGATGGTGATTAAGGTCAACCCCCTGGAGCAGACCGTGGTCTGGCGCTGGGCCAACCTGGGGCTGGTGGGCGGGGCCGCCTTTATGGTCACCCTGCTCGTGGGTGCCCATGGCCGTTATCGCCGGAGCGGGCAGGGCATGGCCGGCCCTTGCCAACCCTCCCCCTGGGCCCGCCTCTGTCTCCACCCTGCCATGCAGCGGGCAGGGCTCGCCTTCTGCGCCCTGTTCGCCGTGCTCTTCCCGCTCCTCTTCTCCAGCTACCAGATCACCATCATGACCACTGCCCTGATGTACGCCGTCCTCGGGCTGGGTCTCAACATCGTGGTGGGTCTGGCCGGGCTCTTGGACCTGGGGTACGTGGCCTTTTATGCGGTGGGGGCCTACAGCTACGCCCTGCTGAACCACCATTTCGGCCTGGGCTTCTGGGCCTGCCTGCCCATCGGCGCCGGGCTTGCCGCCCTGTTCGGCATCCTCCTCGGTTTCCCGGTCCTGCGCCTGCGCGGCGACTACCTGGCCATCGTCACCCTGGGCTTTGGCGAGATCATCCGCCTGCTGCTCGAAAACTGGAACGAGTTCTCCCTGGGCCCCAGCGGCATCGCCAATATCCCCAGGCCCGGTCTCGGCGGCATGGAGCTCTCCATGGATAACGCCATCCGCTACACCTACTACCTGGTGCTGCTCTTGGGGGTGGTCACCATCTTCGTGGTCAATCGCCTGCGGGACTCGCGCATCGGCCGGGCCTGGATTGCGCTGCGCGAGGACGAGATCGCCGGCCAGGCCATGGGCATCGACAAGACCCGCACCAAGCTCACCGCCTTTGCCCTGGGCGCCACCTGGGCCGGCATGGTGGGGGTGCTGTTCGCGGCCAAGACTACCTTCATCAACCCGGCGAGCTTCACCTTCCTGGAGTCGGCGATCATCCTGGCCATCGTCGTCCTGGGGGGCATGGGCTCCACCGTGGGGGTGGTGATCGGCGCCCTGGTCTTCATCCTGCTCCCCGAGTACCTGCGCGCCTTTGCCGACTACCGCATGCTCCTCTTCGGGGCGATCATGGTGGGGGTGATGCTCTTTCGGCCCCAGGGGCTCATCGGCACCAAGCGCCGGGTCTACCCGCAGCCGAAGCCGGGGGTGGGATGATGGGCAACGGCGCGCTATTGCAGGTGCGGGGTCTGTCCATGGCCTTCGGCGGCCTCAGGGCCTTGCACGGCCTGGATATGGAGATCGCCGCAGGCGAGATCGTGGCCCTCATCGGTCCCAACGGGGCGGGCAAGACCACCTTTTTCAACTGCCTGACCGGGGTCTACACCCCCACGGCCGGGGAGATCATCTGGAACCGGCCAGGCGTTGGCAGCCGGCGGTTGCACGGGCTGAAGCCCAACCAGATCACCGAGCTGGGGCTGGCCCGCACCTTCCAGAATATCCGCTTGTTCCCGGAGATGACAGTGCTGGAGAACGTGATGATCGGCTGCCACTGCCGCCACCGGGCCGGTATCCTGGGGGCCATCCTCAGGACCAGGGCCATTCGCGCCGAGGAGGAGGCCATTGTTGCCAAGAGCTTCGCCCTGCTGGCCGAGCTTGGGATCAGCCCCTACGCCAACGAACTGGCCCGCAACCTCCCCTATGGCGCCCAGCGCTCTTTGGAGATCGCCCGCGCCCTGGCCACCGAGCCGCAACTCCTGTTGCTGGACGAACCGGCCGCCGGCTTGAACGCCCGGGAGACGGCGGAGCTGGACGCCTTGATTGTGGAACTCAGGGCGCGGCATGGGCTCGCCATCCTGCTCATCGAACACGACATGAAGCTGGTGATGAGCATCTCGGAGCGCATCTACGTCATGGAGTATGGCGAGCGTATCGCCTGCGGCACCCCGGCCGAGGTGCGGGCCAACCCGGCGGTGATCAAGGCCTATCTGGGGGAAGAGGAGGAGGCGTATGGCGAGCCCCTGCCCGAGGCGCGGGACCATGCTTAGGCTCCGCGGCGTCGAGGCCTGCTATGGCCAGGTGCGGGCCCTGCACGGGGTGGAGGTGGAGGTCCGGGAGGGCGAGATCGTCACCCTGATCGGGGCCAACGGCGCCGGCAAGAGCACCCTGCTCATGGCCATCTCCGGGCTGGTGCCTGTCAAGAGCGGCACGATCCTCTTCCAAGGCCAGCCCATCCAGCGCTTGCCAGCCAACCGCATTTGCGCGCTCGGCATCTGCCAAGTGCCGGAGGGGCGGCGTATCTTCCCCCAGCTCTCCGTCATCGAGAACCTGGAGCTAGGGGCCTACCTGCGCCGGGACCGCCTGGGGATCAAGGAGGACCTGGAGTATGTCTTCTCCCTCTTCCCCATCCTCGCCTCTCGCCGCCAGCAGGCGGGCGGCACCCTGAGCGGCGGCGAGCAGCAGATGCTGGCCATCTCCCGCGCCCTCATGGCCCGGCCCCGGCTGCTGTTGCTGGACGAGCCCTCCTTGGGACTGGCCCCCATCATCATCCGCCAGATCATGGCGATCATCAAACGGATCAACAGCGAACACGGCACCACCGTCCTGTTGGTGGAGCAGAACGCCAATCTGGCCTTGCGGGTGGCGAGCCGGGGGTATGTCCTGGAGAACGGCGGCGTGGTGTTGAGCGACAGCGCGGCCAACCTCCTGAACAACAAGGGGGTGCGCCAGGCCTATCTGGGGGTGTGACTCAGTCCGACGAGTAAATGGTGTTGTAGCGCAGGGGGTAGGCGTCGTGGTACTCGGGCATGGGCTGGAGCAGCTGGTCATGGATGGTCAGCCACTGGTAATCGGGGCGCAGGGCGCGGAGCTTGCCATCATCCGGGGTCTTGGAGTAGGCGGAGTTGCGGTAGACCACGTGGAGGATGGCCACCCCATGGTGGTCACAGACGTTGACCAGGTAGCGGTCGCAGAAGGTGTCGAAGGAGAGTTGGTGCTCGCAGGCGAGCTTGTCGATGTCGGTAAGCGGGATGCGGATCAGCACGAATTTGCTCACCCCACGTTCGCTGAGCCGGGTCAGGGTCCTGGACTCGGCGCTGGAGACATAGACCGTGGAGATGAAGTTCATGCGTTTCAGGAACTGGGCCGCCACCACCGCCGCTGTCCGCCGGCCGCCCACGGTGTGGTGGAAGCCGTAGTTCTCGAAGAGCTTGTGGTGCAGGTGTTCGGCGTACTGCTCGCCGTTCTCGTAGAGGTCCTTGGCCACATAACGCAGGTGGGTGGCCATGTCCTCGGTGGCGTCGTCGATGGGCCAATCCACCCGCACGTGGAAGTGGGTCATCTGGTAGCGCGACTGGCTCTTGACCATGGGGTCGTGCTGGATGAGCAGGGCGTAGTCCACCGGGGTCAGGTCCTTGACCATGGTGGTGAAGGAGGGGTTGTCGAAGTACTTGAGGTTGTGGGTGTAGTTCTTGTGCAGGGTGAGGTAGGGGATCTTCTCCAGGGCCTCCTTGGTCATCTTGTTGGAGTCGAAGAAGCGGATATATTTTTTGTGTTCGCTGGGGATGGTGCCCTCGCAGAAGATGATGAAGAAGTGGTTCTGCAGGGCGAACTCCTGCTCCGCCACCCTGGCCTTGGGCTTCAACTCCCGCTTCTGCACAAAAGGGTAGGGGAGACCGGCCTTGCTGAAGTTCCAGTAGGAGTCGATCAGCGCCAGTTTGACCAGATCCACGTCCAGTTGGTCGCGCAGGATCTCGTACAAGGAGCGCCTGAGGCGCATCTTCAAGCTGATATGGTGTCGGTAGGGCCAGTTCAGCATGGGGCTTAGCGTGACCCGCCGGCGCAGGGTGAATCCGAGGTCTGGGTGTAGTAGCGGAAGGGGTTGGTCCCGTGCTCTTGCACCTCTTGCAGGGTCTTCTTGGCCAGATTGGCGACGTCGTAGCGCTTCATCCGGTTGAGTTCCGCGAGCCTAAAGATCGGGGTGTCGTTTTGGCGATGGATGGCGTCGGTCTCGGTGTCAGGGTCGAACACCCCTTGCAGGTAAGCCTCCAAGGTGGCACGGTCGCTGCCGAAGATGATCTTGCGCAGGTTGGCCTTATGGATCTCGGAGAGGGAGCCGTCACAGCAGCAGAGGGCGGTGCCGCTGCCGTCGTAGTTAAAGGCGATGACCTCGATGGCGCTGTACTCGGCGAAGAATTCGTCGAACAGGATATTGTGCAGGGCGGCGTTCTTGGTAAAGGCGATCTGGGTAGTCATGGGCATCATCTCCGGTCAAGGGTTATGGGGGCTTGGCAGGCCGGAAGCGGGCGGCGCGGGGGAGGCGGTCACCCCGGTCCTGCATGCCCTGTCAGCCTGAATTTAAGCAGGTCCTATTAGACAATGGTGGCCATTCCCCTGTCAAGAGAAAGAGGGGCGAGGTGGCGGAAAGTGTGGGGCGGCAAAGAGGAGAGCAGGGGATGACGGACAAGGGCGGGCAAGAGTTGCGCTTGCCCGCCCTTGGATCAGGAGACGCCGGTTAGAACTGGGACTGAAGGAGATTGATGACGTTCTTCTTGCTGGAGTTGGCCTGGGCCGCGGCAAAGATCTGGGCCTTGTTCAAGGACTCCATGGTGGCGAAATTGGTGGACTCCTCGGCCAGATCCAGGTCGCGGACCGTGGATTCGGCGGCCAGGGTGTTGATCCTGGAGGTGGCCAGGTTGGAGATGGTGGAGTTCAGCTGGTTCTGCCGGGCGCCGACCTCGCCGCGCATGGCATCGACCTGGGCCAGGGCCGCATCGGCGATGCCCAAAGCGGATTGTGCCTCCTCGGGGGTGAGGACGT
>OBOI01000382.1_pt1 | contig 15898 bp, 4 predicted proteins | sample 1670151 | NCBI WGS metagenome assembly OBOI01 (sample SAMEA104232303, study PRJEB22302) | sediment metagenome | biome: forest; feature: aquifer; material: sediment | place: USA | collected 2011-08-07 | depth 0.01 m | reverse complement strand
GGATTCATATGGCAGAGACCGCAGTTGCCCTTGTGGATGACGATGGCGATATTCACCGGCTGGCCGCTGGGGTTATGACAGCTGGCGCAGATCCCGGCCCAAGCGAAATCACCGTTGTCATGGCTGCTGTGAAGATCGGCTCGATCGGCATGGCAGTCAAGGCATGCCACACCAGTGGCATTCATGATCACGTCCGCGATCGAAGTATAGGTGCCGCTCAGGTTGGAAGTCCGGGTCGAATTGTGACAGACCACGCAACTGCTGTTATGCAGGGCCAGGATACCGTCGGTTCCGGACCAAGCGTTGGCGAACAGCGGATTCCCGGAGCTGGACCCACCACGGCGATGACAGACATTACAGGCATTGACACCTGACAGATCGGTGGCCCGCATGGAGACATCGTGGTTGGTGCCGTGATTATGACCGTTGAAGCCTAAGGTATGGCACTCCGTGCAGAGATGGGGTTTGGCTCCCCACGTGGCATTGGTAGCCGAACCGATCAGGGTAGCGCCTGCCACTCCACCCTGGTGGCACTTAGCGCAATCACCACTATGGATACCCGCGATAATTTCTCCATGGGGTGCCGCTGAACTGATGCTCGAAACACCATGGCAACTCTGGCAGGAGGTAATCCAGTCAAAGGTACCGTCACCCTCGTTGTGCCCCCCATGCTCGATAACCTTTTGGGCATGACAGTTCAGACAGGCAACAGTGGTCCCGTTCTTAATCACATCGATCACCGAGGTGAAGCCGGGCTCAATGTTGATGGTACGGGTGGAGTTATGGCACAGACCGCAATCGTTCTGGTGCAGGGCCAAAATGCCGTCCGTACCACCCCAGGTATTGTTAAACAGCGGATTTGCCGAACCAAAGCCGCCTCGTCGATGGCAGGTGTTGCACGCAGCACTACCGGCAAGATCCGTAGCCCGCATCAATACGTCATGGGTCGAACTGTTGTGCTGCAGATGGCCGATAAAGTAAGCGGTATGGCAGGTAATACACTCGTTGTTACCGTTGTGGCCCAGGGCGCTGCCCTGCAAGGATCCGTTTGCCGGGTCATGACAGGTCTGGCAAGCGTTCACGGCATGAACCTGACTCCCGGTGGTAAACGGTGCCGCGGTGGCGGTATGACAGCCCACGCAGTTGGAGGTGTTCGGGGTCGTGGCCACATTCACCGTCATCTTTGGCCCGACATTGTCACCATGGTTATGGCCATGACCGTTAAAGTACTGAGTGTGGCAGGTCGAGCAGCTTTCTCCCTGAACCTTGCCCGCGGCATCAGCAAAGCGGAGACCAGTGGTATTGCTGTGGCAGGTCTGACAGTTCAAGATGCCATGCGCTTGACCCGCGGCAGTGAAGGGCGCCGTCGTGGCACTGTGGCAGTTCAGGCACAAGGGAACCGTTGCCATCACATGCCCATGCTGATGGCCATTGAAATAGCCACTGTGACAGGTCGAACAGGTAGCCCCAGCGGTCTTGCCAGTCGCGTCACCAATCAATAGGCCGTTGCTGGTGCTATGACAGGTGGCGCAGCCAAGGGTGCCGTGGGCCTGCCCGCTGGCCGCATAGGGAGCGGTTGTTGCCGTATGACAATTCAGACACAAGGCGACTGTCGGCAGGGTATGAACATGGGTATGAGTATCGAAGTAAGTCGTCCCATGGCAGGCCGCGCAATTTCCGCCAGGAGAGGCCATGTTCGGGGCCTTGCCGTAGGCGGCCCGCAATACGCCGGTCGTGGTGTTGTGGCAGGTGGCGCAGGCGTCATGGACCTTATTGTCGCTCGTGTTCACCGGCACTGTCGTTGTTGTGCCCGCGGTCGCGTTATGACACGACACGCAGCCGGTAGCCGGGGCAACGCGCGCCGTATGGTTGGCATTGGTATGGTTGATGAAATAATCACCATGACAGGCGTTACAGGTGCCGCCACCAGCAGGCATGGCCGAGGCCTTGCCATAAGCCGCGCGCAGACCGCCGGTGCTGTTGTGACAGACCGCGCAATCATCATGGACCTTGTTGTCCGACGAACTCACAGGGACACCAGTTGCCGTGCCAGCAGTCCCGACATGGCAAGTATTGCAGTTTGCGGTATCGCCGACCTTGGTAGTGTGGCTGGCGTTGCTGTGGTTGGCAAAGTACGCGCCATGACAGACTTCGCAGACACCACCGCCAGCCGGCATGGCCGATGCCTTACCATACGCTGCGCGGAGTGAGCCGTCAGCATTGTGACAGGTTGAGCAGGCGTCATGGACCTTATTGTTGGCTGGATCGACCGGCACTCCAATGGCGGTCCCGGCAATGCTCACCGCTGTATGGCAGAGGCTGCAGTTGCCAGAGGTCACCACCCGGGCGCTGTGATTGGCGTTGCTGTGGTTCGGGAAATACCCACCATGGCAGGCAGTACAGGTACCGCCGCCGTTATTGCTGCCCGCGCCGCCATCGGGCATGGCGATGGCCGTGCCATAGGCCACCTTCAAGGCACCATTAGTCTCATGGCAGACCGTGCAGGTATCATGGATCTTGTTGTCCAAGGCGCTGACCGGCACGCCGCTTGTCGTGCCTGCGGTGCCGGGGTGACACAATGATGTCGAGCAGTTGCTGTCAGTCGCCACCAATAATGTATGATTACCGCCATAAATCGTGCCACTATGGCAGTTGGTGCAATTTCCATTAACGGCAAACGCGGTATCATGATGAATGCCGCCGGTCGCATACGTCGCCGGAGCGTGACAGGCGTCACAGCTCGCGCCGGCATTCTGCACTACCCCAAGCGCTGATCCATCAGTCCCAGCGCGCCGGGTATAGTCGGCCGCATCAGGATTGACATGACACAAGGCACAGTTGTTACCATGGACTGCAAGGACCACATCGGCATTGGCCGCTGAATTGTGGCATGCCGTAGCCCCGCAACTGGCTTCGGTAGCCGTGGTCCAGACAAAGGCCGTCGGTCCATGACCACCGTGGGTGGCGGGAGTCTGCTTAGCCCAATGGCAGGCAAGGCAACCGGTTGGATCAGCGTTGGCCGTTATCACATCTTGCACTGTTTCCGCCGGAATCGATGGATTCCCCGTGGTCCGGGTAGCGTTATGGCAGGTCGAACAGAGGCCTGCATGCAAGGTGTAAATAGCTGTCCAGCTCGATGCCGCATGACAGGACGTACACTGAGCACCTGGGGTTCCTTGCGCGAGGTCAGTTGCCTGCACAGCCACGGTGTGGCTATGACTGTGACCGGCAAAGTAGGCGACATGACAGGTGATACACTCACCTCCGCCGCTGACGGCTCCATTCTGCAAAGCTCCATCAACGTTGTTGTGACAGGTCTGACAGCCGCTGTTGACGTGGACTTGACCTGCCCCAACAAACGGGGCTGATGTGGCCACGTGGCAGTGGGTACAATCGGCTACCGGCACCGAGGTATCGGTATTCACCTTGACCACGGTGCCGTGATCTTTGAGGTGGCCATTAAAATATGTGCTGTGACAGGTCTGGCAATCCAGATTCGGCACCCCCTTCATGCCGGTCGCGCTACCGCCCAAGGCGCCGGTGGTAGGACTGTGGCACGTCTGACAACCAGCGGATTGATGAACCTCGCCGGCACCGATAAACGGTGCCGTCGTCGCGCTATGGGCATGGCAGTTGATGCACAGCGGGACCGAAGCAATGCTGTGGAGATGGCCATGGTTATTGAAATACCCGGTGTGACAAGTCTGACAATCCGCACCTGCCGTCTTGCCGGCGGCAACGCTGATCAAAGCTCCAGTCGAGGTGTTATGACAGGACTGGCAACCGTTCTCATGGACCTCGCCGACGTTGACAAACGGCGCATCGGCAGCCACATGACAGTTAAGGCAGATCGCCACCGTGTTCAGGGTGTGACCGTGATCGTGGTTCACGAAATAGGCGCTATGACAGGACTCGCAGACACCACCGCCAGCCGGCATGCTTGATGCCTTGCCGTATGCCGCCAGCAACGCGCCGGTAGTGGTATTGTGGCAGGTTGCGCAGGCATCATGGACCTTATTGTTTGCCGGGTCTACCGGGACACCGGTTGCGGTGCCGGCAATCGAGGCTGCCGAATGGCAATCAACGCAGTTGGCCGAGGAGACCACCCTGGTTGTATGATCTGCATTGGTGTGACTGACGAAGTAGGCGCCATGGCAGGCGTTACAATCGCCACCACTTACCGGCATCGCCGAGGCCTTACCATAGGCGGCCTTCAGACTGCCGTTGCTGTCATGACAGGTTGAACACCCGTCATGGACCATATTATTGCTGGCGCTGACCGGAACACCACTCGCTGTTCCTGCGGTGGCGCCATGGCAGGTGTTGCAGTTACCGGTATCAGCAACCTTCAAGGTATGATCAGCGTGGGTGTGGCTGAAGAAATAGGCGCCATGACAGGTCACGCAGGTCCCTGGAGCGATAGCAATGACATCCGGGTAGTTATTCGATGAACTGCCAGAGGCAGGATTCAGCGAGGCCACCGCTATCGCCGACCGAGTGGAGGTTGTGCCGCTAAAGGTAACCTGGGTAGTGCTGGCATACGTACCGCCAGAGGCATGCGTGCCAGACTGCAAGATCATACTGGTGTGGGCGCTGGTTGTCTCGGTCGCTGTTGCCGCGCTAAAGCTCGCAGGAGGCGCCGGAATCGTGGCAGGTGTCCCACCGTTAGCCGCGACAAACACTGTCGTGCCATTCGCAAGGTAATTGATTGCCTGCCCGAAGGTCACATTGGCAGCGGCATTATACAGGGCTGCGCTGCTGTAAATTGGCGCAGTCTGATCAACTCCGGCGTACGCCCCCCACTTCACATGCAGACCTGTCACGCTCACGCCATTAGTGAACGAAACACTCAGCGCCGCGGAGCCTGTCGGAATCTGCCCCTCTTTGAGGTAACCCAGCCACGCATGCTCTCTTGCTGACGAACTGGTGCCTAACGCGATCGGGGTTAAGGCAATACCCCCACAGGTTACCCCAACTGTCACGGAATTGGTTCCACTGGAGCTTTCCAAGGCAACGGCAACCAGCAATATCCGATTACTCCCTGCCGTTACGTTTACGTTACCAGCAGCGATGCCGCTACCGCTCGTGGCAGCGGGCGCGCTGGAGAATGAACTGACCCATCCATTCAGCTCCGTTACTTGGCTTGCTGTCGTGGAAGTTGCCGGCAACAAGGCCCCGGTCGTGGTGTCGTGACAGGTGCCGCAGGAATCATGCACTTTGTTGTCAGCGGCATTCACCGGTACCGTCGTCGCTGTGCCCGCGGTCGCGTCATGACAAGTGATACAGTCGCTGTCTCCTACCACCCGAGCGGTGTGGTCAGCATTGACATGATTGACGAAATAAGCGCCATGACAGGCAGTACAGGTGCCGCCGCCGTCGTTACTGGCCGTGCCGCCTGCCGGCATGGCCATGGCATGTCCGTATGCTGCCTTCAGCACGCCACTCGTCTCATGGCAGGTGGTGCAGGCGTCATGGACCTTGTTATCCGATCCACTCAGCGGTACGCCGCTTGCGGTGCCGGCGGTCGCGGGGTGACAGGTGGCGCAGTTACCGTCTGTCGCCACCAGCGTGGTATGATTGCCACCGTAAGTCGCGCCGTTGTGACACGAGGTACAGTTGCCGCTGCTGGCATTCGCCGTATCGTGGTGGATCATGCCTTTTGCATAGGAGGCCGGATTATGACAGGTCGTGCAGGTCGCACCAAGGGTGGCTCCTATCGCCGTGCCATCGGTGCCAGCGCGACGGGTGAAGTCGCCGGTGGTCGGAGAGACATGGCACAAGGCACACTGACTGCCATGAACTGCGACAACCACATCCGTATTCACTCCTGAGTTGTGACACGCCGCCGCGCCACACCCTGTCTGGCTGGTGGCATCCCAGACAAAGTCGCCTGATGCATGGCCACCGTGGGTCGCTGCACGGTCCGCATGGCAGTCCAGACAGCCAATGGTCAAATTGTCATCCTGGATGATCGCCTGGACTCCGGCATATCCCGCCTTGACGCTGACGGTCCGGTTCGAGTCGTGACACAAGGTGCAATCAGCACGATGTACCGCATAGATGCCAGCTGCACCACCCCAGGTATTATCAAATTTCGGCGTACCAACTCCGCCGATCCCGTGGCAGGTATTACACGCCGCCCCATTCGACAGATCGGTGCCCTGCATCACCACCGCATGGGTGGTGCTGGTGTGCTGGTTATGGCCGACAAAATAGCTGCTATGACAGGTTGCGCATTCGCCACCCGAAGCATGACCTGCGGCACTGCCCTGTAGATTTTTGTCCGTCGTGCTGTGACAGGTCTGGCACCCTTGCGGTGCATGCACCTGACCCGCTCCGGTGAACGGTGCCGCAGTGGCGGTATGACAGCCGCTACAGTTTGCGGTGTTCGGCGTGGTCGCCGTGTTTACCTTCACCGATGTCCCGTGGTTGTGGCTATGTCCATTGAAGTAGGCGGTATGACAGGTCTGGCAGCTCTCTCCGGCAACCTTGCCGGCGGCATCGCCGATCCGCTGGCCGGTGGTGTCGCTGTGGCAGGTTGCGCAGCCAAGGCGACTATGGGTCTGCCCTGCTGCCGCATACGGTGCCGTGGTCGCTGTCGTGTGGCAGCTCACGCACAAGGCCACGGTGGCCATGTCATGGCTGTGACTGTGACCATTGAAGTAGGTGCTGTGACAGCTTTGGCAGTTGGCGCCCGCTGTTTGGCCGATAGCGCTGCCGGTCAGTTGACCTATCGCATTGTGGCAGGTGGCGCAGCCAAATTGGCTATGGGTCTGGCCGGTTGCCGTAAAGGGTGCCTGCGTTGCGGTGGTATGACAGTTGGCGCACATGGCCACCGTGCTCATGGTGTGACCATGGCTGTGACTGCCAAAGTAGCTGCCGTGGCAAGCCTCACAGGCACCGCCCGGTGCCGCCATGTTCGGTGCCTTGCCATAGGCTGCCAACAAACTGCCGGTGGTGGTATTGTGGCAGGTCGCACAGGCATCATGGACCTTATTGTTGGCCGGATCGACCGGCACACCGGTGGTGGTGCCGGCGATGCTGCCCGAGGCATGGCACGAATCGCAGTTCGCCGATGTAGCCACCCGGGTGGTATGGTTGGCATTGGTGTGGTTGACGAAGTAGGCACCATGGCAGGCATTACAATCACCGCCGCCCGCCGGCATCGCCGACGCCTTGCCATAAGCGGCGCGCAGACCGCCGTTAGTGGCATGACAGGTTGAGCAGGCATCATGGACCTTGTTGTTGGCCGGATCAACCGGCACACCCACTGCCGTGCCGACAATGCTCGCTGTCGGATGACAGCTGTTGCAGTTGGCGGTATCCATCACCCGGCCGCTGTGGTTGGCATTGGTGTGGCTCGCAAAATAGTCGCCATGGCAGGCCTCGCAGACACCGCCGCCGGCAGGCATTGCCGAGGCCTTGCCGTAAGCGGCCTTCAAGGCACCATTGGCTTCATGGCAGGTTGAGCAGGCGTCATGGACCTTATTGTTGGCTGGATCAACCGGGATACCCGCTGCCGTGCCCTCAATGCTCGCGGGCAGATGGCATAGGCTGCAATTCCCAGAGGAGATCACCCGAGTTGCGTGATCGATGTTGCTGTGGTTGGCGAAGTAGCTGCCATGGCAGGTGCTGCAGGTGCCGCCGCCGGCCGGCATGGCGATGGCCTTGCCGTAAGCCGCCTTCAACACACCACTGGTCTCATGACAGGTGGTGCAGGCGTCATGGACCTTGTTGTCCGTCCCACTCACAGGTACGCCGGTAACCGTTCCCGCTGTCGCGTCGTGACAGTTGACACAGTTGCTGTCCGCTGCCACCAGGGTGGTATGGTTGCCACCATAGGTCGAGCCGCTGTGACAGGCGGTGCAATTGCCGCTGGTGGCGTTGGCGGTATCGTGATGGATACCTCCGGTCGGGAAGGTGGTTGGGTTATGGCAGGAGTCGCAGCTAGCACCGGTATCCTTCAGTACGCCGATGGCGGAACCGTTGCTGCCGGCGCGGCGGGTATAATCGCCATGGTCAGGATCCACATGACACAGGGCGCATTGGTTGCCATGGACCCCGCTCACCACGCCGGTGTTCACCGCTGAATTATGACAGGCGGAGGTGCCGCAGCTGTTCTGGGTTGCACTGCTCCAGACAAAGGCCGTCGCCGTGTGACCACCGTGGGTGGCAGGACTCTGCTTCGACCAGTGACAGGCCAGGCAGCCGGTCGGGTTGGCATTGGCGGTAATCACGTCTTGGATCGTTTCTGCCGGACTTGTCGGATTCCCGGTCAGGCGAGTGGCGTTATGACAGGTCGAACAGGTGCCTGCGCCGTGGAGCAGGTTGATGTCGTACCATGAGCCCACCCCATGACAGTTCAGACACGGTGCTCCCGGATCGGCCTGACCCAGATCGGTTGGCTGAAGCGCTACGGTATGGCTGTGCCCATGACCGGTGAAATAGGCGGTGTGACAGGTAGCGCACTCGCCACCAGGCCCCTTGCCTTGGGCACTACCTATTAATGATCCGTTCAAGCTGCTGTGACAAGACTGACATCCCTGGCCATTATGGACCTCGCCACTGCCAACAAACGGTGTCGATGTCGCCGCATGGCAGTTGATGCAGTTGACCACTGCCGGCGTGGTTGCCGTGTTCACCTTGACGTTAGTGCCGTGGTTGTGGCTATGGCCGCCGAAGTAAGTGCTATGACAGCTCTGACAGTTGAGACCGCTGACCCCTTTCTTACCTGTGGCGCTCCCTTTCAGGATGCCGGTGGTAGCCTCATGGCAGGTCTGGCAGCCAGCCGGGGCATGGATCTCACCCGTTGCCACAAAGGGGGCTGTGGTGGCATTGGTGTGGCAGCTCGCGCACAGGGCCACGGTGTCCATGGTGTGGCTATGGCTATGACCGTTGAAGTAGGCGCTATGACAGGTCGAGCAATCCGCACCGACGGTCTTACCGGCGGCATCGTTGATCAAGGCCCCGCTGGTGGTGTCATGGCAGGTCTGGCAGCCATTGACATGGGCCTCGCCTGCGGCTACGAACGGCGCCGTAGTCGCCTGGTGACAATTCACACACAAGGACACCGCGTTCAGGGTGTGACTGTGGGTGTGATTGACAAAATAATTACCGTGACAGGCGTTGCACAGGCCGCCACCATCATTGCTTCCCGATCCGCCGGCAGGCATGGCGATCGCCTTGCCGTACGCCGCCTTCAAGGACCCGCTGGTCTCATGACAGGTGGTGCAGGCATCGTGGACCTTGGCATCCGCGGGATCGACCGGCGCCCCGCTTGCCGTGCCTGCGGTCGAGGTGTGACAACCCACGCAGTTCGCATCGGCCTGTATCATTGCCGTATGATTGGCGGCAAGCTTGCCTACGGCGGCGGTATGACAATGGGCGCAATCAGCTGCCGCAGCGTATCCACTCTTGGAATCGTGGTGGATCACTCCTGCGCTCAAGCCGAGTTTCGTGATATGACAATCCACACAGGAAGAGGCATTGGTAGCGCCAATGGCGCTGCCGTCAACACCGTAGGCCGCGTCGCCATCCATACGAGCACCGCCGCCGGCAGGATCCACATGACACATGCCGCAGGCCCCGTGGATCTCCATGACGATACTTGTCACCGTGTTGTTGGGGTCGTGGCAGGTTGCGCAGTTCCCGTCCCAGGCAAAGCTCGTATCATCATGACTTCCACCCTTAAAGCCGTCCTGATGCTTATGGCATGACGTACAATTACTATTGATCCGTGAGGTGTGAGAATCCGCGCCGGATGGCATGGAGCCATCATTGGTGAAACGGGTCGTTGCCGTATGACAGACCTGACAAACGCCCGTTGGGTTGGCTGCGGCCTCAACAAATCCTCCATTGGGCTCAAAAAACTTTACCGGCTTGGCATTGATGCTATCCCGAATCAAATCTCCGTAAATGAGGCCAAAGGTATTGCATGAGGCTAAATTCTGTTCTTGAGTTAACGGATTGATGTAGTTGGGGTCCACGGCATTGCCGTCGAGTTTCCCCTTAACCACGACTTGCGTGGCAGTGGCGGAGAGGATGAGGAAGGTATTGGCAGTGGCGGTCTTATCGTGGACCAAGATCAATCCGCGGTTGGGATAGGAGGCACTCTTGTTGGCCCAGTCAGGATCGCTGGCCAAGGCACCAACCGCCGGCCAATTGACGTTTGCCGTCGCATTGGCGTAGTCAATCGTGGTTTGGTCAAGGGTGCCGTTGTAGCTAACCCCGGAGACCGTACCGGTCACTAAATAGGGCTCGGTGGCAGACCCCGCCCATTTGAGCTGATCTTGGTAGTGAGGATTATGACACGCCATGCAGCCAACCCCCCACGTCCCATGGAGCGTTGAATCCATGATTGTCGACGAATGGGTCAGGGCCTTTGGCCCTGGCCCGGAGCCGCTATGACAGGTCATGCATGCCGCATCGACAATCCCCGTGTGATCGGGATTGGTGCTCTGGGTTGTGGGAGAGTACTGCCACCATAGAGAGTAGCTATGGCAAGTCGAACACTTAATGCCGTTGGTTTCGTTGTGCGGGGCATCGATAACCGATGCCTGAGCAACACTCGCTGCGAACAAAACCACGAGGCTACAGAGTAAGGTTTGCAGTCTCTTCATCATGACTCTCCATATTTAATTGATTAATAAAATTATATAACAATCTTGAATTATTCATGTATTACAGCAAAAGCTATGAACTACGAATGAAGGTCACAAAAAAACCGGCCAGGAATAAAGCGATGCCGGCTTGATGAGTGAAGAAAATCCATAGATTTTTCAAATAAAAGCAAAAATCGAGCCATTAGCCGACCTTCACGGCGTTGGCGAATTCACCAAATCACTCCATCCGCCAACGATCAAGTCGAAATTATTCAATAAAAAAAAGAATAACAATGACAAACATTTGACCGGTATCGCCGAGAGGAGGGAAAAAAATTATTCATCTCAAAGCTTGAAGAGGGTTAATCTCACCTATAGGGATAGGCATTTAACCCAGCAGATGGGTCATTAGACCGCTTATCAGGGGAGCCGGTAGTCATGGCCTGCTCGACACGATATCAACCTGACTAAAAATCTATAACGGCCAAATTCTCGACGCGGAGAAGCCCACAGCACCTTGTCGTTTAATAATTTATGGCTATTTACTTCTAACTTACCTATATTCAAAAAATTTTAATCAGGTCCTTTTGAGGAGAACAAATTCTCTGCACACGGGCTACACTATCGCAAAATTGGCCCAGCATTACGCTTGGCCAATTTTTTGCTAGTGCATGAAGTTCCCACTATCGCCATTATCACGGACAGCATCACCGACACCCAAGGACCATAGCCAACCATCAAATATGCGCTACCGCAAGGGCCAAATCCATTCAATTCACTTGCCCCTACCCATCTGGCACGAGATGGTCTACCATTGCCGCCGCAAGCTGCAAGGAGACTACCTCCCGGGAGAAGGGCAATCGCCCAAGGCCTTTGGCCTCCTCGGCGGCAAGGTTGCCGGCACCGTCATGACCATCGAGAGTGTTATTCCGTTACTCAAGAATGCCCGCGATTGCGGTGATCAAAAGTGCGTTGTGGATAATGCTATGAACCTCCACGCCATCCCCTCGGAGACCCCCTTCGACCAACGGGGCTGGGTGGCGGAAGCGGCGGAACTCGACACTGCGCTCACTACCCTGCAGACCCGGGGCGTCAGGCTGGTTGGCAACTACCATATGCACCGGGTGGCTTGGAGCCATGACCTCTTGCGCGACACGCCAACGGAGCTGGACACCATCCTGGGGGGAGACAGCCGAATGTTCATGTTCATCATCTCCATGGTTGACCCGGAGGCCCCCCGAATACGCGCATTTTTCGAAGGAATCAAAGACCTTGAATTACCTGTTGAAATCATTTAATCTATTTACTTTTGACCATTGAGTGTGGCAACATAACGCCCCGTTGGCCAAGGATGCTCTGCCCATAATCAACATCTGCGACAGGTTGAACGGTATTGCTAATAATTGAACGGCTGAATCTTGATGGAATCGCAAAAAGTCGTGAAGCTTACCACCTGCCAATGTAATTTCAATGGGTTACGGGTCGCGCCAGCAGCGGTTGAGCTTTTTTTGCGAAACCGGCAATCTTGTTTATGGTTTGTCACTGATGACTCTTTCCACTCCTCCACCATGCCACCGTATCCACCCCAGTGCCCTACCCACCTATTACCTGCCCCTTCGCCAACATGAGTCAACGTTATACGATCATCGTGCTCCTGCTCATCGGCCTCGGGGTGGCCGTCCCGACCCAGGCCGCCACCATTGAGGGCATCGTTCTGACCGACAAAGGTCCGGCGACTACCCCTTTGGTGCAGGCCTACCCTACCTTTACCGATCTCCGTCTGCAGACCCATGCCCTTTTCTCTACCCCCGGTGCCAAACCAGGGCTGTACACGCTTGAACTTCCTCCCGGCAAATATTATCTGGTCGCGAAGAGCCATGAACACGGTCACCCCCTGTTTGCGTACCACGGTTTAAATCCGATCACCATAACCGACACCCGGCAATGGATCCCCTTTTTTGTCCTGCCCGTGCATCCTAGCCAATGCGAGGCCGGATTCCAGGGGATCGGGGGCCGAGTCTTATACAAAGGTTTGCCCGTCACCAGCGGCAGTGTGTCGGTGTACACCCTGGAAGATGAACCCTTCCGCGGCATGGGGGTATTGACCAACAGCATTACCGAGGATGGCAGCTTCTGGTTTGATCTGGCCCCGGGCAACTATGTGGTCGTAGCCCGCCAACGGCAAGATAATGCCGCCATCGGACCGCTCAAAAAAGGGGACCTTTTCTGTTACTCGGCGGCCAACCCCATTGCGCTCCCTCCGGCCAATGCATGCCAAGTCGACCTGCTCTGTTACCCCCGCGACAACATGGACCGCTATCTGAGCCAGGACGCCCAAGATCCAAGAGGAAAAAAACAGACCGCGCGCCGTGATGCCTCCCTAGAGCATGCCTCCATGCAGCAGGCCGGCAAGAACGGAGTGCAAGGCCCTGTCTCCATTATTGCCGGGCGTGTCACCACCCTTGACGACACCCCCATGCCCGGCCTGATTGTCTCCGCTTATCCCGCCGACGACCTGCCGCTCTTCCAGATGTATATCCTCCGCTTCAAGTCGGACTACCTGACCAAGACCGACGCGAATGGCTTTTTTCGTTTACTACTCAAGCCCGGGTCCTATTATATTGTAGCGCGCGAAAAGGTTGGCGATGCCCCGAACGCCCAAGAGAACTACGGAATCTATGAAGGGAACGCCAACCACAGCCTAACGGTCAAGAGCGGGGAGAGCATCAACGGCATTCATCTCCTCGTTGAACCGATCATGCCCTAATTTGTTAACGATGATGCCCTCGCCAACCCCCATAAACGTGTTAATGCCGGTGCTTCGACCTCTCTTCAGACGCTGGTCACAGACCACATACCCCCGGTCGCGGCACCAGCAATCCCGACTTCATGAAGCGAACACACCGATGCCCCTCCCTGCTCTCTCCTTGATCATGGTTCTGCTCTGCTGGCTGCTTACCCCGTCAGCAACTTTCGCGGCAGCACCCGCCATTGGCAACCGTGTCCTCCAGCAGGACACGGTATGGTCAGGCACCGTCACCATCGATGGGGTGGTCGTGGTCGGTCGGGCTTCCACCCTGACCATCCAACCAGGCACCACCATCCTCTTCAAGCGCCGCGATCAGAACCATGACGGCATCGGCGACTCGGAGCTCCGCGTCTTGGGGAAGCTTACCGCCATCGGCACAGCAGAACACCCCATCGTCTTCAAGTCCGCTGCGGCCACCCCCGCCCCCAAGGACTGGTCATACCTGCTCATCTTCACCTCCGGCAAGATAACCACCCTGGAATATTGCCAATTCCACGACGCCTTTTCCGGTCTCCAGGTCCACTTTTCCACGGCCAACATCAGTAATTGTCTGTTCACCAACAACCATGAGGGGCTTCGTTTTGGCAGGGCCAAACTGACCCTGCGCCATAGCCAGATCACCCAAAACCATATCGGCGTTCGCTTCACTCGCATGGAAGGACCGGTGGAGATCGAGCGTAATGAGATCAGCGACAACCAGGTAGGGATCTTTCTGGTGCCCTCCGGCCAAAATATTGTCGATTTCTTTGAGCCGGGTCGCACCGGCAAGCCCTGGAACGAGGGCCATTTAGAGATCTCGGCCAATAATATCCGCGTCAATCGTGAATACAATCTCAAGCTCGGGGCGAAACAGCTCTGGGACCTGAAGATCTCCAACAATTGGTGGGGGCTTGCCAAACCGGCCGAGGTGCGGCAGACCATCTTTGACCAGCAGCAGGATTCCGACCTGGGCCGCGCCATTATCGACCCCATGGCTGCCGGCTCCATTGCTGATGCCGGCATCAGGCAGAGACCCGCCAACCACCATGAGTAAAGCCGCCCCCAGTTCAGCCACCATGGTCTTTGCCTACACCGACCCCGAGGAGCAGTTCAACGGCTGGCTGGTGATCGACGGCACTCAGCACGCCCTGTGCGCTGGCGGCATGCGCGTACAACCGGGCCTTACCCGGGAGCATGTCATGGCCATGGCCCACAACATGACCATGAAGATGCGGATCTGCGGCCTGCCGATTGATGGCGCGAAATGCGGTATTGACTATCCCCCCCACGGACCCGGCAAACGGGCGGCCATGACCAGGTTCATGGCCGCGATCAAGCCCTATATCGAAGAGCGTTACTCCATGGGCCCCGATCTCAACACCACCATGGATGAGCTGGAATCCATCGCCCACGAATTGGGCATCCCCTCGGTGAAGATGGCCATTGCCAAGGCCCAGGGCCTCACCATGGACACCTTCCTGACCCGCTATGCCCTTCTCTGCCGCCCAGCCATCGACGAATGGACCTTAGGCCGCTTGCGGGCCGGCTATGGAGTGGCCATGGCGGCCATGGCCACCTTACAGTTCCTGGGGATTCCGGCCAAGGGGGCACGGATTGCGGTGCAGGGCTTTGGCAATTTGGCCAAGGCGGCCATTATCGGCCTGACCGAGGCCGGGGCGATCATTACCGCCATCGCCGATGCTGAAAAATCCGTCACCAGCCTCGGCCAACAGGGGCTGCCGATTGACAATTTGATCAACGCCCCGGGGACACTCATCCCCACCCACGCCACCACCCAGACCATGCGCCTTGAGGAGAAAGAGAGTATCCTCTCCACATCGTGCGACCTCTTGATCCTCGCCGCCGTCGAGAACGTCATCACCCGGGCCAACGCCAGCTCCATCAAGGCGAAAGCAGTGATCCCCGGGGCCAATCTCGCGGTGACCACGGATGGCGACGAGGCCTTGCACGCTTGTGGCATTGTGGCCCTGCCCTCCTTTGTCGCAGGGTGTGGCGGTTCGCTCTCCATGAACGGTCTCTTTGGCCCGGCAGTTGAACCCACCCCCCGTCAGGTGCTCAATTATATTGCTTTGACCATGTCGTCCATGGTGAAGACTATTCTCCAAAAAAGCAGGGCCGAGGCCATTAACCCGACCACCGCCGCTCATCTGATTTGCCAAGGGGAACAGCAAGCCGCGGACGCCAAACCCTATTCCTATGTTGGAGAACGCTAGCGGCCTCACAAGCCATGGAGCCTTTCATGAACCGCTTCCTGTTGGGCCTAATTGTCGGCCTTCCCTTCACAAGGCACAAACGGTGAGCGCCAAGACAAGGAAAACTGGCCGTATTTTACCGCTAACCATTTGTATTTTCATATTTTTCAGAGATAAATATTTGTCCAAGGCAGCCCCGATAGAGGAGATCCATGCCCGCCCACCCGATTGATTTTGATATTCAGGCAAACCTCTACTCCACCCCGGAAGGGATTGCCATCTTTGACGAAAAAAAC
>OBOI01000379.1_pt1 | contig 15976 bp, 9 predicted proteins | sample 1670151 | NCBI WGS metagenome assembly OBOI01 (sample SAMEA104232303, study PRJEB22302) | sediment metagenome | biome: forest; feature: aquifer; material: sediment | place: USA | collected 2011-08-07 | depth 0.01 m | reverse complement strand
TTGTGGCAGAAATACCACTGGCGCCGGTGCTGCCGCCGAGGACGGTATTGGCGGCAATGGTGGAGCCGGAGGCCACGAGGGAGCCCGCCTTGATCAGACTGTCGCCCACGGTGCTGCTGGTGGTGGCGTTAACTACAAAGGTCCCGCCCAGGGTGGTATTGGCCGCAATGGTCGAGAGGGCGGCGACCTGAGAGCCAGCGGTGAGGAGACTCACACCATTGGTAGCACTGGTGGCGCCGGTGGTGGTCGCCGTCCCCCCCATTACCGTGCCGGCAGCCAGAACCGAGTTGGTGGTGAGCTGGGACTGATCTTTAATTAAGCTGTCGCCCACGGTGCTGGCGGTAGTGGTCTTTACTGTAACCGTGCCACCCATGACCGTGTTGGCGGTCAACTCCGTGTCTGCCTTGAGGATGGAGTTGGTGGCGATGGTGCTGGTGCTGGTGGTCTGGGCCGTGGTGCCGATGGAGACCGAACCGGTGATCTCGGAGTCGGCTGCCAGGGTGGAGTTGGAGACCAGTACACTGCCAGCGGCCAGTGTGGAGTCCTGGGTGGTGGTGATCGCTGTGTTGGAGAAGTTGCTGCCAGTCAAGCTCTGGTTGGTGGTCCAACTGGCCCCAAGGATCGAGTTTTTAGCCAGGGTGGAGCCGTTTATCAGGGTGGAGGCGGCGGTGGTGACGGTGTTGCCCTTGACTTCCAGGTTGTTGGTCAAAGAGATGGCCTTGCCGCCGCCGATGTCGTTGACCTTAATGTCGGCTGAACCCTCCTGCTTGAGCTGGATGTAGCCCAAGGTGGAGAGATCGGAACCTCCCAGGATGTTCGTGGTGTCACCTGAGCCGGTGACCGAGATGGAACGAGCGTCGGTGGAGGTCAGGGTCAGGTAACCACGGGAATCCGTGCTGGCCACCACGCCGTGTTGGGTGGTACGCTTGTTGATTTCGTTCACCAAGGCGGCGCTGCTGTCGTTCTCCGAGACCGTGATCGCACCAATGTTGATGCCGTTGATGCTGAAGTCGGTGGCGGTGGTGCCGGCCACGACTCGACCGCCGCCAGTCGATTGCACCACGGCCTTGGCGGAGATGCCGAGGACGTCGCTCAACTGGTTGATCTTGTCGGCCAAGGCGCCCATGCTGTGGTCGCGGTTGTTGTCATAGGCTAACTCCGTCGGCTGGATGACGAAGTCTTTGCTCTGCAGGTTACTGTAGAGGCTGACCTCGACGGTGCCCGGGCCGTTGGCGCTGAGGTTACTGGAGGTCAAGTGACCGATCTTGGTGGATTCGGCCGAGGCGATGGAGATATTGACTGTCTCGCCGGAGTAAGCGCCAACCTGGAACGACTTGTTGGTGAAACCGCCGGACAACAGCTTCTGGCCGTTGAAGGAGGTGGACTTGGCGATCATGTCCAACTCGGACATCAGTTTGGTGATATCGGATTGAATTGCTTTTCTGGAGTCGGTGGTCTGGCCGTCTTGGGCGGCCTGGATGGCCTTGGTCTTGATGGTGTTGATGATGTTGACGGACTCCTGAAGCGCGCCGTCGGCGGTCTGCACCATGGAGATACCGTCATTGGCGTTCTGGATGGCCTGACCCAGACCCAGGGCCTGGGACTTCAAGGAGTCGGCAATTGCCATGCCGGAGGCGTCATCCGCAGCCTTGTTGATGCGCAGGCCGGATGAGAGTTTTTCGAGCGATGACGACAAGGAGTTGTCGTTCTTGATCATGCTCTTGTGGGCGTTTAAGGCTGATACATTGGTGTTAATCCGTAAAGTCATTGTCATTCCTCCATGATTTTGATCGCGCAGGAGAATCCATTCTCCCGTTATCCAAGAATACTCGGTTGGCTGCTAGTCGTCTAATATGCCCGTGTCGTTGTCACCTCCCTAGGGAACAGGTTGTCACAAGATATCCTTCGTTCGTTAGGCCTGAAGGTCCCAAGTTGTTCTTTCATACCAAACGTATCGGTTCCAAGCGGCGTGGCTTTAATTTTTTTTGTGGAGGGACTCTCTGGGTGGCTAATTTGGGCTAGGTTTACAGGGCCAAGGGGTAAATCCTTCGCGGTTTGAATAACGCGACGATTTTCACCCGCTACGCGAAGGCAGTGCGCGTAGTAAACAACCTGGCCATGAGGGCCAGGCTTTGGTCACCCCCAGAGGGGGATTGTACTGTCTTATGCCGATATGATCAGGATAGAGCTCAATTCTTCTCCGCTTCCGTCCGCTCTTTAGTGTCACCACCTCACAGTGGCAACGGCTAAACCATTTCCTCGACGATGGCCGTCTGCGACCAGACAACAACATCATCATCGAAAACGACATCCGCCCTGTGGCTGTCGGCAGGAAAAATTGGCTTTTTTGTGGCGATCCCCGCGGTGCCGTGGCCAGCTCCACCTTCTTCAGCCTCAGCGCCACCGCCAGGGCAAACGGCATCGACCCAGCCAAATACTTTCCCGCTCTCTTCGAACAGCTCCCCTACGCCAAGACCATTGACGATCTCAAGTCACTCCTTCCGCAATACATCGACCGCTCACTCTATCTTGATCTGGCAGCGGAAAACATCGCTCGCCTACAAATTACCTCCTCCCCCAACTGTAGAAAAGAAGTGGCTGTTTAACCGTTTACGAAGGTCACGTCTCAGTCTAACCATAACGACTGCAGTACTCAATTTTATCTCCTTGATTACCCAGCCAGGATAGTTATATAGTGGGCGCAACGAGGGGGTGCGTGACATCAATGCAATCTCCATATTATGTTAGGAGTGGTAACCATCTAATATGGTTTATATTTCAGTCTATTGCCCCCTCTATTTTTTCTGCAAACGTGACAAAGACCAAAAGTTGTTTAGGTATTTAGGTTAGTGTTATCTGGCAAAAACAGAACAGCATAAGGCTCTGTGGAACTGCATTTTTTTTCTAAAAATACCGGAGGATATGAAATGAGAAACAATACTAGTAAAAGAATTGCTCTGTGCAGTCTGGTGGTGACGTTTATGGCTCCATCTATAACTCAAGCTGGCAACTTAGAGCCGACAGCCGCACCCGAGAGCGCCGCCAGTGCCGTTTATAATACAGACGATATCTATAACCGATTGCAGACAGGGGCAGCAGGGGCAAAGCGTACCGGGGCCTTCATGGAGCCAACTGCCGGGCCTGCTGATGGGGTTGGTAAGACCTTGGATCAGATCATGACCGCAGCTCCAGCGATGGATAATGTCAATGGGGCACTTCCGGCTGATGTCAAGATTGGCAAGACCTATTGGGGTTTGCGTACCGATAGTGGTGGCACCTGGGGGACAATGACGGGGACCGCCACAGTGACATGGGGGGCCAGTCCCGCACCAGTGCCGAAGACCGGTCAGCTGGTCTCGTATGCTGCTGGCGATGATGGTGCCAAGCAAAAGGGCGTGGACATCCCTTCGCCTCGCTTTACCAACAATGGCAACGGGACGGTAACCGATAACCTGACCGGTTTGATCTGGTTGACCAACGCCAACTGTACGGAGACCGTGGGTGGTATAGCCAAGGCTTCTGGAAAGCTGGAGTGGGCGAATGCCCTTACTTGGAGTAGTAGTCTGGCCAACGGCCATTGCGGTCTAGCCGATGGCTCAGCGGCTGGTGACTGGCGGCTACCGAATAAAAAAGAATTATTAAGCCTGTTGAATGTTAAATATTTTGATCCAGCCTTGTCCAATGCGGCAGGCACGGGAAAGTGGACAGAGGGCGATCCCTTTTCAAACGTGCAGACCACCCAAATTTATTGGACGTCCACCGCCTGGAGCTTGCAACCGCTCTACAACCGTTGGTGCGTAAAGCTCCCCGATGGGTATCTGCATTACTGGAGCCCGGACATGATCTTTTATGTTTGGCCGGTACGAGGTGGACAATAATTGAGATTTGGATCCTTTGGCGCCGCAAGGTGGTTGGTACTCCCCATCTGCACATAGTGGCGGTAAAAAAAAATACGCCAATGGTCATTTTGACAAATATTAAGTTTGTGCCTGGAATATTTTCACCAACATGAACCTTGACGAGGCGGATGTGAGAAATTTCTCGCAGTGGGGCTTAAGCCCTCGCAAATGGTGCAGAAAAGCCTTTGTTGGGGGGGGGCAAAGAGAATTTGCAAACGAGTTGTAACGGCTCACGATTGTTTAGGTGTTGAAGAGGTTGGTGTCAATCGAGAAACAGACCTGCACCAGGCACTGAAAAATTACATTTTTTCCAAAAAATACCGGAGGATATAAAATGAACAAAATTATTAACAAAAAAAATGGTCTTTGTGGTTTGGTGGTGGCGCTTGTGATTCCAACAATGACTCACGCTGGCTACTTGGAGCCGACAGCCCCGCCCGAAAGCACCGCCAGTGCCGTCTATAAAACCGATGACATCTACAACCGGTTGCAGACAGGGACAGCAGGGGCAAAGCGTGCCGGGGCCTTCAGCGAACCAACTACCGGGCCTGTTGATGGGGTTGGTAAGACCTTGGATGAGATCATGACCGCTGCCCCGGCGATGGATAATGCCAATGGCGCACTCCCGGCTGATGTCAAGATGGGCAAGACCTATTGGGGGCTGCGTACCGATAGTGGTGGCACCTGGGGGGCAATGACGGGGGCCGCCACACTTACGGGGGGGAGCAATCCGGCGCCAGTGCCGAAAACGGGTCAGCTTGTCTCGTATGATACGGGCGATGATGGTGCGATACAAAAGGGCGTGACCTTCCCTTGGCCCCGTTTTACCAACAATGGTAACGGTACGGTGACCGATAATCTGACCGGATTGATCTGGTTGAAAGACACCAACTGTTTGGAGACCGTAGGGGGGATTGCCAAAAACCAGGGAACGCTGACGTGGGCTAATGCCCTGACTTGGAGTAGTAGCTTGGCCAATGGCTATTGCGGTCTAAGCGATGGCTCAACGGCTGGTGACTGGCGGTTGCCGAATAAAAATGAATTATACAGTCTGGTGAATGATCAATATAGTGCCCCAACCTTGTCTAATGCGGAGGGCACGGGACAGTGGACAGATGGCGATCCCTTTACAAACGTGAAGAGCGACAACTATTGGACGTCTACCACCTACGCCGCCGGCACGATCAACGCTTGGTCCGTGTTTTTCCTCCAAAGCCTTTTCTACGTCTCCGACAAGGAACTCTCCTTGTATGTGTGGCCAGTACGAGATGGACAGTGAACACTCCTCCGCCTAAGGGCTTAATGTTGCAAACTAAAATCGGTTATCTCGGCTCCGCCGATTGGATTAAGTAAGCTATGGATCAGTTCGCTGAACTCCGAATGACAGAACAGACGGTTAACGGTTAGGCGGGGTGACAGACAAAGCTGGAAGAGTAACGGAATTACGTTGTATTTATCGTCTGATGAAGCAGCCAGACAAACCCTGCCCATAATACTCATGTAGAAATTTCTCACTTCAGGGAGACATAAATGAAAACAATACCCATGCTCTGGCCTAGGGGATTCCTTTTTCTTTTGATTTTGCTGGTCATTGACCTGCCCAATGCCAGCGCAGCTCGCCTTGGGCAGGTCAGCAGCACCCACAAATACACCTGGAGTGAATCCAGTGGCTGGCAGAATTTCCAGCCTGCTTTCGGCGGGGTAACCATCAATACCGATCACCTCACCGGCTATGCTTGGGCCGCCAACGTCGGCTGGATTAAACTCGGTGCCGCTGCCGGTGGCCCGTATACCAATACCACTGCCAGCAACTGGGGGGTGAACCGAGATCAGGATACCGGCAACCTCTCGGGCTACGCCTGGAGTGAGTCAGTGGGTTGGATCAAATTCCAGACCGGCCTCAGCCAGGTGACCATTGACCCTGCCACCAGCGACTTTTCGGGCTACGCCTGGAATGGCAACATCGGCTATATCCATTTTCAGAACGTTAGTCCGGCGTATAAAGTGCAGGTACAGCCCTCCCCAGACAGTGGAACACTCCCCGGGCAGGTCAGCAGCACCTACAAAAATGCCTGGAGCGAATCCTGCGGCTGGCAGAATTTCCATCCTGCTTTCGGCGGGGTGACCATCAAGGCCGATCACCTCACCGGTTATGCCTGGGGTGCCAACGTCGGCTGGATTAAGCTCGGTGCCGCTGGCGGTGGCCCGTATGCCAATACCTCTGCCGACAACTGGGGTGTGAACCGAGACCAGACTACCGGCAACCTGTCGGGCTACGCCTGGAGTGAGGCTGTGGGTTGGATCAAACTCCAAACCGGCCTTAGTCTGGTGACCATTGACCCTGTCAGTGGGGACTTTTCGGGCTACGCCTGGAATGGCAACATCGGCTATATCCATTTCCAGAACGCAAGTCCAGCGTATAAGGTGCAAGCGCAGATATCCCCCCCTATCACACCTATTTTCATTGTGACGTTTACTGCAGGCAGCGGCGGCACGATCTCTGGAGTTTTACTCCAGAACGTGACCAGCGGGGAAGATGCCTCTCCGGTGCGGGCCATTCCCAATGCGGGCATGGCCTTTGCCGGGTGGAGCGGAGATTACACAGGTACCAGCAATCCGCTTACCTTGACTAATGTTCAGGCTGAGATGGTTCTTAGTGCTAATTTTATTGCCGACATCGATAACGATGGCGACGGTATCACCTATAGCAACGACCCCTTCCCCAATGATCCGACCGAATGGGCTGACAGAGACCTCGACGGCGTCGGTGACAATGCTGACAACTGCATCACTGTTGCTAATCCTACACAAAACGACTCTGATCATGACGCCATAGGTGATGCCTGTGACAGTAAATCAAGCACTGCAAACTATGGTTCAGTCCTTGACGCACCGCATAATGAGACACGGGGGGTCACGTGCGGAAACTGCCACTCATACTCGCTCTGGTGGCAACATTCACCAGCAACCGCCAGTGCTACGCCAAATTATGCCGCTATCACCAATGCAGTCTGCGCTAAGTGTCACACGAATGCCACACACTCGAGCGTCACCCCTGGGGAGTTTAGTGTCACATGTGTCGAATGTCACAGCGCGCATGATCAGACACAGATTGATTGGCGCACCAGTGACGCTAATAATCTTTACCTGGTCAACGGTACGATTACAGGCAGCTTCGTTGTCACTGGAGGCGAGACGACGTTTGATTATTCGCTGGTCTCTTCAATGTCAGAGTGGAATGATACCGTGACCTGGGGCAAAAAGAACAGCCTCTTGCCACCAAAGGGGCTCATCTTGGTTGTGGATACGACGAATGCCACCAATACCTATGAAGTCATCCGCGCCACTGGCACGACGATCACCATTAAGGGTGGTATTGACCCAAGCAAGGCAGGTATATCGTTTGGCTTGATCTACGGTCAGTTGATCAAGAACAGTATTGCCACAACACAGGGCGATCGGGATGTGAAATTTTTTAACCCTAAAAGCTCTGTCGGTGGCTACACAGACAGTAACACCCCTGCTACCGGTATCTGCCAGGTTTGCCATATTACAACTTCGTACTGGACAAGCGATGGCGGCAATAATGGGCATAACAGTGGCGTCAATTGTACAGATTGCCATACAATGGCCCAGGGGTTCAAACCATAATCTGAAGAATCCGAAGTCGAAAAAGCGACAAAACCGATGGCAAGGGAGTCACTCCTTGCCATCGGTTTTTTTTTGAAAACCATCTGGTAGCTGGCCTGCACTGCAACTTGTGATTTTTGGTAGCTCAGGCTGGTAAGAGTTCTTCGTCCGATGAGTGAGGTGGTCGGTGTTTGTCTCGTAGGTGAATTGAGGTTAGATGTCATCCTGTTTGAAACTGTACCCACTAGTCACTTCTGCCAGGACATTACTGGCCAGCTCTTTCTTGGTCTTCCATGAAAGCCTCTGTTTTGGGTTAGGGTTCTTTTGCAAGGGCGCCCCCTCCATTACAGAGGCTTTAATGTTTTAACTAATTGTTTTTATTGAATATTAACGATTTTTTTCAGCACCCTTTGATCGTCATTGCTTCGTTCCCCCCGATCTTATCTTGATAGATACGATAGGCCTCCCGAGCGGCCTCCAGTTGATCCATGGCGAGATAGCAATCGCCTATCTTTTTCAGTAGACCCACTGCTTCGGGCATGGCTAAAAAACATTTTTCGTAGGACTTAATCGCATCCGCCAGCAGATCTGCGCAGCGTAAGTTGTCGCCAATGGTCTCCCAGTACCGGGCGTATTGGCGGTCAAGTCCCACTGCCTGATCCAGACTGTGGACGGTGAGGGCGAAGTCATGGTTGGCAAAGGAGGCGTTGGCCAGAGAGAAGTGTATTGCCGCCTCTTGGGGGGTGAGGTTGAGGGCAGCGGTAAAGGCCTCGATTGCCTCCCCATTTCTTTCGTGCACAAGCAACAGGTCTCCATGGTATTGATGCAAGGCGGTGGCCTGTGCTGTTCCGAGAAGGCTGATGAGATTGGCGTTGTGGGTGAGCTCGTGGCACCATACCGACAACTGCTCCGGGATGATTGGCGCCTCTGAGGGGGTCGGGTTGTCTGCCAAGATTTTGGTCGCTTCTTCTGCGAGGAGTTCCTGCAAAGGTTGGTGAACTGTGACGTAACGGCTGGCCTTGAAGAGCATGCGGTGCATGACGCGGCGATCAATGTTGGCATAGTGATGAGCAAAACCGATGTACCGGTGGGCTAGCATCGTGCTGCACTCGTCGATGCGGCGGGATAAGGAAGGATCCAGGCCCGAGGCCAGCGAAAACTGTCGTTCCATCTCTTCTAGCCGGCCGCGGTGGGCTGCGATGGTGCCTAAGAGGAATGCGACTTCGGAGGAGTCTGTTTGGTCCAGACAGTGCTCCGCAAGCATCTTTTCAAGAACGATATGGTCGCCGCTTGCAGCGTATAGCCGTAAGAGTTGGTGTACGGTCTCATTTTTTTTCTTCCGATTGTTGAGCCTCTGCAGGAGGAGATGCTCGTGCTGCAGATGGCTGTGCAGACCCTTCAATTGTTGGCGGAAGGAAACCAGAACCTGGAAGCGGAACTGATTGATGAGGGCGAAGCGCTGGATGGATTTAGCCAGATAATGCAGGTACTGTTCCGGCTGGCCTGTGAGTTGTCTGACGTCGTGGTTGAGCCGTTCACTCTGCCGTAATCCTTCCATAGTCACCTCGGTGAGCAGAGGCCAAAGCCTTGCGTTGTCCAGCTTGGCGTTTATGGTATCCAATCGTGTCAGCTGTCTCTGCATGGGTCTCGGGAGGTCATTAAACGATAGACATCTTGTCTTTTGCTTTTGCAGACGGTGGATCTCTTTGGTTTGGCTTTCGACAATACTCTTCAAGGCATGCATATCGGCCTCAATGTCGGTGATCTCTTTCAATGTTCGAGAGAACTCCTTAATCATCGGTCGCCGATCACTCATCACCCCTCGTCCCTCCGCCTTCCGAATTATGGACATAATATCTCGCTCTTGGCTGCAATAGTGGCGAAGCACCTCCTGTAAGGTCAGTTCTTCTGTCCCAACAAGACGGACGCCGCCCTCGGTGGCATTGATGAATTTGCGGTCTCGGTTTGCGGCCATAGATTGTTCGAAATGGTGTTTGAAGGCCAGAAAAGGACGGTAGGTCAGGACCTTGTTGCCGCCATAGCCATCCACCCAGAGGAGGTCTTGGCCGCCGAAGACATGCTCGTCGTGGTCCTTACTGGTCAGGGAGGTGTGGTGGGCATGGACTGCATGATCGGTAAAGGCCAGATCTTGGCCGACAAAGATGATAGGCGAGCACCCCAGAAGAATGGCCGCGTTGAAGTTGAGCTGGGCGACGGTGCCGGCCCCTTCGGTCAGCACCTGGCCACCCAGAAGGTCATTCAGCCAAGCCTCCATGGTGATCGTGGCAAAGGCCCAGTAAACCTGGCGGGCAGGTATGTTTTTCGGTATCAAGGTGGTCACCCACGTCGAGCAGATTAGGGACGTCTCGGTGGCCTCCGCAGCCACGTCGCTGATCTTTTCGAAGGTGATGTCATCCATGTCGATACAGGAGGTGAAGTCCGGGGTCACACCTTGCGCCAGCAGGGCAGGCAGGGCGGTGTCCACGGCAAAGATTAGGGCGTGGCCTTTTGCCTGGTGTAGGAGGTGGATGTTTTTGTCCAGGGAAGGGCCTGCTGCCACCAGGATGGCAGGGATGCCGGTGAAGACCCCCCGCAGGTGCTCAAGGAGCTTTTGGTGGTGAATCGCACTCAGGTTCCTTAAACGATTGGAAATAAATTTGCCGCCGCAGACCGCAGTAGTGTTTCCGCTGATGCTGAAGGTGTTGCCGTGTTTGTAAACGGCATCGTGGAGTTTTTGATACAAGTCTGGGGAGAAGCGAAAACAGGGGAGGTGCTGCAGGAAGTGGAGATTCTCCAATTGCATGGCCCGATTCATGGGGGCGAGGACGGCTGGGACGTTGATGTCCTCGCCTAGGGCGATGATGACCCGCTCGTCGCTCAGGAGGGGAGAGAGGTCCAGTGCCTGCAGGGCACGAATAAAGAGGCCAACCTCCGGTTCAAAGACCCCCAAGTGTCGCAGTTGCCGGTGGCTTTGGATCATGGCCCGAGGTGTATATCCCAGGCCCATGCCCACGAACAGGGCGATGCCGGTCGCGTCATCAGGAACGACAGCGTAATAGTTGGCAAGTTCTGCATCCGTATTGTTCAGGTCATGGAAGTAGACTCGCTCTCCATCCTTATCAAGGAAAAACAGATTCGGCTTGCCATCCGCAGCCAGGCAAAGCTCACCGGGGAGGGGACCGGTATAATCGGTCACTGCCTGCCAGGCCAAGGGGTGATTCCTCTGAAGGAGTGCCAAGTTGGTCTGAAAATAGTCTTGAGGGAGTTGCATAGTGCTAGTTTCCTTTACATACGCAGGATGGTGGATGGGAAGGCCCTTCGTAATGGGGGTAGCGGAAGGAGGCCACAACTGATGGTGCCGGACAATATGGGGCCTCTCTCACTCCCCTGCGGGCCATTGCCGGCAAACGATCGACTCAGTTTAAACGCTTGAAACCGGCATGACAGACTGGCCCCTTGAGCAGGCTCATGACATCCCGGCCCTCCTCGCACTCCTTGATCAGGGCGAAGAGAGGATCCAGCTTTTCAAGGAAGAGGGAGACGACCTCAGGGGTGTGTTCGGTGCACACATAGACGCTGGTCGCTGCCAGATACCCCTGGGCGAGCATCTCTTGGGTGATCAGGGTTTTGTAGGCCAGGGTGTTGGGGCTGTTGAAGGTGAAGCCGGTCAGCGCCGGGAGGCCGGTGGTGGTGATGGCAAGTCCATGCTTGGCGGCCAGCATCCGCCAGCCGGCGGTGATATCAAGACCGGTCCTGCTGATTTGTTCCCAGGACTTGACGCGTTCCATTACCTCCAGGGTCTTGAGGGCGGCGGTGGGGCCGATCCGTTCGGTCCAAAAGGTGCTGCTGATGAAGGTGGACTGGGCCGCTTCCATGACTTCGCGGCGGCCGATGGTGGCGGTAATCGCATAACCATTGCCCAACGCCTTGCCGAAGATGGCCATGTCCGGTTCGACGCCGTACAGCTGGTGCAGGCCGCCGAAGGTCTGGCGGAAGCCCGAGGTGCATTCATCAAAGATCAGGACGATGCCGCGTGCGGTGGCAAGGTTGCGGATCTTCTCCAGGAAGCCCCCTGCCGGATCCAGGTTGCGGGAGACCTCCATCTTGATGACGCCGATGTCGTGCGTATTGACCAGGGCTTCAAGCTGGGCAAAATTGTTGTATTGGAATGGGTAGACCGTGTCGCGCAGGCTCTCCGGCACCCCTTTCGGCTCCAAGCCCGGCAGCAGGTGGCCCGCCAGGTTTGTATCGTTACCGAGGTTGGCGGCCAGATACCAATCGTGCCAACCGTGGTAGCCGCAGATGGCCACTTTGGCCTTGCCGGTGGCAGCGCGGGCAATGCGGATGGCAATGGCATTGGCCTCGCCACCGGAACGGGCAAAGCGCACCATCTCCGCCCAGGGATGAATGGACACCAGCTTTTCGGCCAGATAGACCTCTTCCGGGCAATTTAAGGTGGACATGTTGCCGGCGTCAACGGTCTTACGCACGGCCTCGTCCACTTCCGGATGGCCGTAGCCCAGAATATTGGTGCCGATACCCATGATGGACATGTCGATGTACTCATTGCCGTCCAGGTCCCATACCTTGCACCCCTTGGCCTTGCTGAAGTAAGCAGGCCACTGCTCGGGGAGAAACATCTCCGCCCGTTTGGAGAGCAGCATGTTGCCGCCAGGGATTAGTTGTTTGGCGCGATTCCACAATTTTTGCCCGGTGCCCATGGTAGCTCCTTCGTTACGGATGAGGTGTCGGTTGGCGGTAAAGAGGTCTGGTTGCTTGCGGCGCAGGGCCATGACTTCCAGCCAGCCAAAATCGCGGCGAGGGTGAAAGTGTGCAATTGTTTTAATAACATGGCCCAAGGGCTGCGGAGAGGGCAAGGGTAGCGAAAACTTAAGCGGACAAGGGTGTTTGCGGGTGCTTGCGAATAACGGAAATGCCCAACCACTCATCCTGATCATCGGTGTATCCTTGCTTGAGGTGGTGGCGTACCTTATGGGTCACACACTCATAATCCGGGTGCCAGGTGAACAAGGTCCGGTAGTCCATCTTATAACTGAACACCTCGGGTTGGTGGTGGTAGGGCCGCGATTTGTTAGTCGGACTGAAGAAGTCCATGATGATTAACCAACCCGGGGAACGCAGGACGCGGTCCGCTTCCGCGGCGATGAGGAAAAGGTCGCTACGATCACACAAATAGAGACAGAAGCCGAAAATGACAATATCGAAGGTGTTGTTGGTAAACGGCAGTTTGTCAGCGGACCCTTGATGCGCGTCCACTCCTTGCGCGCGGGCAACGGCAACCGCATGGGCAGATGGCTCAACGCCGGAGCAGTGCATGTGCATGTTGGCCTGCAACCAGGCAAGGCGACTGCTTTCACCGCAACCAACCTCTAAGAGTCGCAGGGGCTCACTTCTCTCCGTGTCCGCCAGGGGGAGGTCGAGAATTTCGCGCAAAACCGGGTCGTCATCCGGGAGGATGCGCCTTGAAACAATAGTCTGGGTTCGTTGAAACCAGGCATCGCCTTCAGTTTGGAGAAAGTGCTCTTTTTGCTTCATGGGCGCACACCTTTAGGCCAACGGCTGGGGTTGATCAGGTCCATGTTGGCGCAGCTTAGTTCCTGTGGCAAATCCGGCATGGGGCCTGCGGCAGCATACCGGGGTCTTGAGTGGCACAAGTCATGTCGTAGTCCCAGGGGTAATGATGCCCTGGGACTGCTGAAAAAAGTGATAGGATCCTAGACGAAGAGCCCATGTTGCCGTGATTGAAAAAACGTATCACTTTCACAGCGGATACTTGTTGATAAGCTATCGGTAATGGACTCAATCATACAGGACTCAGGGATACATGAAACCAAGGGGCTTCGTCTGTGTGTTCAATGCGATATGTCTGATCGAATCCGTCATATTCCAGGATGGTATTCCGGAAACGGTCTATTGTTGTTGGCCTTGGTGAGATTTGAGGCAAGACCATGCGACAGAGTGCTTTCATGGAGGCGTCCATCCCATGAGACATGGTTTTGAACATGGCTCCATCAATATCTTTTTCGTTAATTTCGTGCAAATCGCATTCGCAGCCAATGGCCTGTAACCGTTTCTGCTGAGCTCGTTTTTCATGGATTGGCGAAATCGAATCCTGCGTCGAGTTGAAGCAATAATACCGAGGCAAGCGTCCACTTTGGTTTTTCATCACTTCCAGATGCGGAGGAAAGGCGGTCTCCCTAATCAGTTGTTGCGGTAGTCCAAAATAATAAGGAAGGTTTCGGTTCTCGAATTGCCAATGGGATTTCAGATTGCATTCGATCCATAAATTTCCGGAAGACATGGAATACTCTAAGAGAAGACCAAGATGACTCCAGGGGGCGCGCGTATAGGAGGAGTTGTCCAGCACCGCGTTGATGGTGTTTGGCGAAAATTTGCTAATGAGATGGGCGAGATAGCCTCCGTGAGAAGAGCCGACCAGGATGATGTTGTTCTGGTCGAACATCACGCCTTCTGTAATCAAGGTGTTGAGCACTGTCAGGTGGTCAAGCGCCTGGAGAACGCCAAAGTTCTGATATTCATTATGAGGCGGTTCCAGGATGCCTTTCAAGACGATAGGCTCCTGAATTTTTTCACCTAATGAAGCACAAATCTCCGCAAGATTGCTCATCGCGAACGGAATGCCAAAATGTGCACAAAGTAGATGCAGGGTGAGCAGGCTTTGGCGATCGAATATGATGGGGCACCCCTGCTCCGGCCTAGCCACAATGGCATGATAGTCGACACTGACTGCCGCCAGCCCGTAGGTCTCCGCAATGAAATGACGAATTTTTCCTACATATTCCGCATTGTTGTCATTACCAAAGCCGGGGATATAAAAGACCAGTCCCTTGGCTGGATTTTTCTGACTATAACGAGCCGGCAAGCTTAGGCTATAGGTGACCGGCCTCTGACGAGGTCGATTCCCTAGTTCAAAATCAGGCTGACCTGAAACGCTGCCATGCAACTCCTGGATGTCCATGGATTCGGGGTGAGGCATTTTTATTGCTCCAGGGTGCTGATACTGAGGAGCCTAGGGGCTACCAAAAAAACTCTACCCATAAGGGTGTTTGTTAACTTTTGCAAAGAGCCAAATCCGTCCAATTCACGACACAGAGAATAATGCATTCCCGTGCTTAAGCAGGCCGAGACAACTCAAAAATCACATAGTTGGCCTCATCCATCTCAGTCTTGAAGTAGCCCTCCCGATACATCGCGCCAAAGAGATAGAGAAAATATTCGATCCACTTTGTTTTAACTTCTCGTAATGCCTCTTCGCTTAGGCCCCGAGTCATCTGTGCGGTCAGGGGGGAGATCTCTCGAAGGTCGTGGAACTCCTGCATATGGACAAGGCTGCGATTGAACTCCGGGATAATTTTATCAACCGCGAAACCCGCGTCCGTAAACTCATTCGCCCATACCGACCACTCCAATAAGGAGGCGTAGTGTTCATGCCGGCCCATATCCAAGTACTTCCTGAACTCATGGGCTTTGAGCACATTCCAGGTCATGAAATCAGCGAAGGTCTTGTTGATGATTACAAATTTACATTTCCCCCCAGGACGCAGGACACGAAAGATCTCCTTGACCAATAACTCGCGGTTGGTCGCCCAGTAGAGTGAATTGGAAAAGATGAAATTAAAGGATTCCGACGCCAGCGGTAAGGGTGCATTGAAACTATGGCAGATCAACTGCTGATGGCAATTGAGCAGATGGGCCTTGTCCAGCAACGCCTGTTTGTGGTCAAGGGCGGTCTCCCACAATACCTTGGGCGCAAAGGTGAAGTTGGAGTAAGCATCGTCTTTAAAGCTGTTGTACACATCGAGCGTGCCGCTGAAGAATTGTTCGGCTGTCGGCAAGGGCATTGAGCGAAAGGCGTCAAAGAGCAAGGGGAGAGTTCCACCCTTGGCAATATACGAGTTCACCCCATCGCCGCACCCCAACTCCAAGGACCCTGCCGCCGGAATATCATACAATCGCAACTCCATGGCCTCCAAGGTCCTGACCAAGGCCGAGACTGGGCGCAACCAATAGGCTTTGAGATATTCAGTCAGAAAGGAATCAAATTTGTTAGTCATCTTAGCACTCCTGGCAGGCTAAACAGATTTTGTTTTTATCGCGAAGCAACTCCTCGCGCACCGTAACCAACTTTTGTCCGTTCCACGCCTCGGCAAGAGACATGTTTGCAAAATTGCCCAAGCTCATCATCTTTCCATAAAACGTGCAGCAAGGCAGGATGTCCCCATTGGCCATAATACAAAGACGACGGAAGGGGTCTATGCAGTGCCATTTTTTTTCTTTTTTGCCCCCGGTCATATTGTCAAACCGTAAAAAGCGATGGATATCAACAATTTCTACCTTGTCTCGCCAAAAGTCGAGAAAGCCGTCAATCTCATGCCTGTTGATATCCGTTTCAATGAACGAGACGC
>OBOI01000375.1_pt1 | contig 16071 bp, 17 predicted proteins | sample 1670151 | NCBI WGS metagenome assembly OBOI01 (sample SAMEA104232303, study PRJEB22302) | sediment metagenome | biome: forest; feature: aquifer; material: sediment | place: USA | collected 2011-08-07 | depth 0.01 m | reverse complement strand
GAACTGGCACGCAATCCGCTGGTGCTCGCCACGCTGGCGGGGCTGCTCTGGAATCTCGCGGCCTGGCCGGGGCCGGCGCCTATGCTGAAGTTTCTCGGCCGTCTGGCCGAAGCCTCGATCACGCTGGGGTTGTTTTCTGTCGGCGCCGCCTTGCGACTCAAGGGCGAGTTTGGCGCCGGCGGTCGCGGCGCCGCCGCCTGGTTTATGGCGGTGAAGTTGCTGGCGATGCCCGCAACGGCGCTGTTTCTGGGGCGCGCGCTGGGTTTGAGCGGTGCCTATTTCGACATGGCGGTGGCGTTTGCGGCCTTGCCCACCGCCTCGTCGGCCTACATCCTGGCGCAACGCATGGGCGGCGACGGCGCACGCGTTGCCTGGCTGATTTCGGCGACGACGCTGGTTTCCATGCTGACGTTGCCGATGTGGCTGGCAGCGCTCTAGCGCGTGCCTGGGCGCCAGCCACGGTAAGCGTTCTAGCTTTTCTTTTTCGCCTTGGCCGTTGCGGCAGGGGTCTCGGCCGGCTTGGCTTCGGGTGCCGGCGCGGCTGCGGTCGCGGCCTGCGGCATGAAAGGCCATGACCAAAGCGCGGGGTTGGCGAACGGATTGGCGCCGCCTTCCGGACCCGCTTGGCTGACGGCCTGTATTGCCGCGAGCGTGGTACGCTGCATTTCCAGGCCATGGATGGTCATTTGCAGCAGTCCGAGATTGGTTTTGAGCCAGCCTTCGACGGCCTTGAGATCGGTGATGCGTTTGTCGAGTTCGTCCGTGTCCAGCGTGGGGGTGACCATGCCGGGCAGGGTGAATCCCATGTTGCCCCACATATTCTTGATGAAATCGAGCGGATCGGGTTCGTTCGGCATGGCGGGCTCCTTGGCATCAACGGGACAATTTTACGGCAACGCCGCCACTGTCGGCGCAAATCGCGCTAGACTGCCATTGTCATACGTCGAGGGGAGTGAAAGCCGTGCTGAAGGTACTCATCATCGAGGATCATGCGCTGGTGCGCGAAGGACTGTTGCTGGCGTTGCGCGGACTGGAAGAAGGCGCCGAAACCCTGGGTGCCGAAGATGCCGATCAAGGAATCAGACAGCTCGAAACCTACGACGACATCGATCTCGTCCTGCTCGACCTGATGTTGCCGGGCACCAGCGGCATGGCACTCCTCGGCGCGATTCGCAAGCGCTTTCCCACGATACCCGTCGTTATCCTCTCGGCGCTTGACGATACCGAAACCGCCACGCGTGCAATGCGTCAGGGCGCCTCGGGTTTTGTACCCAAATCGAGTTCGACCGATGTCTTGCTTGGCGCCCTGCGCCAGATACTCGACGGCGAGGTTTACCTGCCGCCTGCCATGCGCGACGCGATGGAGCGCGGACAAGGCACACGCGGCAAGTCGCTGGCGGACCGTTACGGTCTCACCGGCGCGCAGGTGCGCGTTCTCGAACTACTGACCCAAGGCCGCACCAACCGCCAGATTGCGCAGATGCTGGGCGTCACCGAAGGCACGGTGAAGATTCACGTCTCGGCGATTTTCAAGGCTTTGAACGTCACCAACCGCTCCCAGGCACTTCTGGTGGCAAGCCGCCAGCGCGTGCGCGTTTAACGCCTAGCCGGGCGTTTGGGTTCCTTTCTGCTCCGCCATTTCTGCCAGCAGGTGCTGGAGCAGGGCGCGCAGGCGCCCCGGCTTGACGGGCTTGGACAGGCGCCCGTCCAGAAACAGATTCGTAGGTGAATATCCCTTCGGCAGCTCGCCGACCAGCACGACCTGCGGCCGCGGTCGTGGCCGGCCAGCGAGGGTCTGCACCAGTCCGGCCATGAGGTTTTCGTCGCAAATCACCATGTCGGGCATGGCCGCCATATCTGTCCGTAACTGGCGCCGATCGGCCGCGCGCATCACGCGGTAGCCCCAGTTCTCCAGCAGATTTCCCAGGCTCTCAAGTTCTGAAGGCGACGCGGCGGCAACCAGAATTCTCGCCGCAATGGGTGCGACGGCAGGGTTTTGTTCCGGTTGCGGCGCGACCGGCTGCGTGCGCGGTACCGATATTCCGAACACCGAACCGCGGCGCGAAACCGAGCGAACATGGAGCCGGTGACCGAGGATGCGCGCAATGCGCTCGACGATGGCCAGCCCCAGCCCTAATCCCTTGCCGGGGTCGCGTTCCCGGTTTCCTACCTGGTAGAACTCCTGAAACACCTGAGGCAGTTGCTCGGCGTCGATGCCGATGCCGGTATCCCAGACTTCGATGCGCAGCCCTTCGGCTTCACGCCGGACGCCGACGACGATGCCGCCCTGGTGCGTGTAGCGAACGGCATTGGCGACGAGATTGCCGATCAGTCGACGTAGCAGGTGCGGATCGCTATCGGCCCAGGTTTGCGTGGGCACGCAGACGATGCGCAGTCCCTTTGCTTCGGCGCTCTGGCGGTGGGCATCGGCGACGCTCTCAAGCAAAGGCCCGAGCGCATGCGGGCGCCGCTGGGGCGCGATGTCGCTGCTGTCGAGGCGGGAGGCTTCAATCAGCGCGTCGAGCAGTTCGCCCATTGCTCCCGTGGCGGCAGCGATTTGCCCGGCGAGACGTTTCTGGTCGGGCGTTGCCGCAGCGGTTTCCAGTTCTGCCGCAAACAGCATCAGGGCATGCAGCGGCTGACGCAGATCATGGCCGGCGGCAGCGAGGAAGCGTGACTTGGCGAGACTGGAGTGTTCCGCTTCTTCCTTGCGGTGGAGCAATTGCCGGTGCGTCTCTGCCAGTTGCGCTTCTGCCCGCTTGCGCTCGCTGATGTCGACGAGGATGCCGAGCACCTGCGCGTGATTGCCGGCGGCAATGGATGTTTGCGCCAGTTGTATGTGGCGCACCTCGCCATCCTTGCGCAGCAGTGCGAAGTCGTAGCGGTCGTCGAAGCCTTCGCCGGCCAGGCGCTTGAGGTAGTTGCGCATGATCAGTTCGCGGTCGTCCGGATGGGCGATCTGGACGAAGTGCGGCATATCCTGCAATTCGGCCATGCCATAGCCCGATATGCGCTCGACGGCAGAATTGGCAAAGACGATGCGACCGTACTCGATAATGGCGAGTCCGACGCCGGACTGGGCTTGCGCGTCCAGCATGGCCTGGGCGAAGCTGAGCTGGCCCGCCAGTTCCACTTCGCGCTCCGCCAGGCTGCGTGCGGCCTCTTTCAACGTCGCTTCCAGAGTAGCCGCCAGCGCGTTGACGCCGGTGGCGATTTTGCGAAGTGCGCCTCCCTCGCGATCCGGCAGGCGCGTTTCGTAATGGCCGATACGGAGTTGTTCCAAAGCCCCCTCAAGTTCTGCCACCGGGTCGGCAATTTTGCGGGCGAGGCGTCGAGCGAGCGCAGCCGCTGCGGCGAGTGCGGCGACTGCTGCAATCAGGGTGACGACAAGTATTTCGTGTTTTCTCGCTGCGATGTTGCCGGCAACGCTGGCGGCGTCGATGTCGCCAAAGCGCAGGGCGAGGAAGTAGAGCGCCAGCCCGAGAACGGCGAACACGGCCGGCGTCAGGGCGATAATCAGAAGGTGCTTCTCGATGTTTCGTCTTGCCATGATTTCGTCATTGTCCGCCGCGGCGGACGTGACGGCAAGCCGCAGCTTGGCGTTCAGGCCGCGAACGCGCCTACCGGTCTGGCCGCCGCAACTGCAGCCGGCATGGGCAGCGAGGAGTCTTCCGCGGCGTAGTTGTCGTCTATCGAGATTTGCAGGAGTTCCAGCACTTGGCGGGCAACGCCGCGACAGGCATTGGAAAGGGGGCTCGGCAGTCCGGACGGAATATCCTTTTGCAGCAGCAGTTTGCTGGCCGATAGCGCCGCCACCGGTTCCAGGATGCGGTCGCGGTAGGGCGCGAGCAGGTCGGCAACGGCGTTTTCCGCCGCTTCGCGCTGCCAGATGTTGGTGGGCCATTGCGTCGGAATCGCGTAGGCGCGCGGGAACATTTCGAGGTCGCGGATTACGGTACGGATATCCTCGTGCGAGTCGCGGAAGGGCAGCAGCACGAGGTCGGCGAGGCCGTAGAGCTTGCGGTCCATCTCGGTGCGGTTGCCGCCGCCGTCGATGACGCCCATCCAGGCGCGTAGCGAACGTACCTTATGGACGACCTTCCCGAGCGCGTCGCGTGTGCGCGCGTCGGCCACCAGGTAGCGGCGTCCGGCCGGGGCGAGGGGTTCGCGGTAGGTGTCGGTCAGCACGCACACCGAGCGTTGGCCGAGCAGACCCATGCCTTGGCACAGCATGTGCGAAAGCGTGGTCTTGCCGGTACCGCCCTTGTTGCCGATGACACAGATGATGTCCGCCATGATGGCTCCTCGCCGCGGCCATGAAGCAAGGGCCGCATCAGGCACGGATTATTGGGGATGGCGGTCGATCGGGATGGATGGAAATGCGATGAATTCGGGGCGCTATTTGTTGTCCCCCGGCCGGTAAAGATAGAGGTGGGTGGCGCGCTGGTCGTCAATCTCCACGATTCGCTCGGGCGTGGCATCCGGTACGGTGAAGCTGTTGCTGACGAGAAGCGCGTCTTCTTTCATCTCGCCCCTGGCTTTCACCCACAACTGCGACATCGGCGCTGGCGAGAGAAAAGCATAGACGGCATCGAACAGTCCCAGATGCAGCGGCCAGAAATCGCCGTAGCGGATTTGCACGTTGGGCAGTCCCATGGTGCCCAGGCGCGCCCAGAGCCAGGGCAAGGGCGCGTGCTCGATGCCGACGAACTCGCAGTCGGGCCGTTGCCGCGCCAGATGCCGTAGCAGCCCGCCGTTGCCGCAGCCCAGGTCGATTACATGACAAGGCTGCGGCGGCAGCAGACCCGCGACGGCGCCAGCGGTGGTCGCGTTCGTGAGATAGAGCGGCACGCGGCTTCGGTCGGTGCGCCAGAACACCAGCAGCAGCGTGACGAAGCCGGCGAGATACCAGCCGGGCGCAATGTTCAGCATGCCTGCCGACACCACCAGTGGGGCAAAGACGAAATGAATCGCGAGCCACCAGGGCGGCGCTTCCAGTTTGTGGCTTGTCAGCGCCGCGCACGCGCCCTGCACGAAAGCGACCGCGAGCGGCATACGCCAAAGTCCCGGCCAGGCGAGCTGTATCAATCCGCCGGCGACGATGCCGCCGAGAATCTGGGCGAGGACTGCGCTGCGAACGGGCGAAAGCTTGGGGGCGGTGTTGGCGCGCATATGGAAATGGAAGGCGACGTGGGCGCTATTTGCGGTTGAAGTCGTCCATGCACTGAGCCAGGTTGGCGGCAGTGTTTTGCGAACCCGTCACGCAGGTTTTGGTCTTTTCCCGCACCGGCGGCTGTTTTCTGGCGGGAGGGCTGTAATTCCCCCGGCCCGCCGGAGCCTGCCTGCCGGTGCTGCCGGCGCCGGCCTGCCGGAGAGATTCCTCGGTCTTCAGCTTCAAGCGCAAGTCATCGACTTGATTCTGATACGCATCGATGGCGTCGCGATATTCCTGGATCTCTTTCTCGTGTTCGGCGATTTTCCTTAAGTACTTATCCTTGGTATTGGCGCTGCGCGCATCCTCCTTTTCGAGCTGCATTACTTGTTCGTGCAAATAGTCGATGACTACCGCGTTCGAGTCGGCAACTTTCGATAACAGGTGATAGGAGAAGCTCATTCCCGAGATGCCGCCGACGAGCAGCACCATGACATTCACCAAAAAAGCGGGTACGCGCCGCCTGGGCGGGGCGTCGCCGTCCGGTGCCGGTACGGCGTCCTCGTGGGGCTTGGTCCTCCGGTCGCGGGAAGATTCCTCCGCGTCGACCGGTGGCTCGACTCGATTGCGCAGCCGCTGGAAGTAGTCGATGATCTGATCGAGTACGCGCAGCTCTGCCCGAACGAGGAATCCCGGGCGTTTCGCCTCATCGTCTTCTTCGGGCGTTGTCCGATCTTTCATGCGGCGGCTTTTCCTTTATTTCGGCCTGACGAAAATGGTCGCGGCGCCAGATCGCCCCTCGTCGCCATTACGGCAATTGGCGCCGGAACTTGAGCCGAAGGAACGCGGCACCGCCGGGAGTCGGCGACCGCGGGATCATGCCGCAGTCCGTGTCGCCGCACCGTGCCGCCGGGTCAGTCGGGCAGGATTTTCCCCGGATTGAGGAGGTCAAGCGGGTCGAGAGCGCGCTTGATGGCGCGCATGACGGCGATGCCGGTTGCGCCGTGTTCCAGCGCCAGGTATTTGCGCTTGCCGATGCCGACGCCGTGCTCGCCGGTGCAAGTTCCTGCTAGCGCCAAGGCGCGCTCCACCAGGCGTTGCGAGAACGCCTGCGCCCGCTCGTTCTCGGCGTCGTCGTCGGGATCGGCGAGCAGCAGCAGGTGAAAGTTGCCATCGCCGACATGACCGACCAGAGGAGCGACAAGGCGGCTTTGTTCGAGGTCTGCCAGGGTTTCGGCGATGCAGTCCGCCAAGTGCGAAATCGGGACGCAGACATCGGTGGTCAGCGCGCGAGCGCCGGGTTTCAGGCCTAGGCAGGCGTAATAGGCGTCGTGGCGCGCTTGCCAGAGGCGGTTGCGATCCTCGGGCCGGGTGGCCCAGTCGAAGTTCATGCCGCCATGCGCGGCGGCGATTTCCTGTACCGTCTGCGCCTGTTCTTCGACACTTCCGGCCGAACCGTGGAACTCGAAGAACAGGGTCGGGGCTTCCGCCAGCCGCGTCTTGCTGTGGCGGTTGATCGCTTTCAGCGCCAGGGCGTCGAGCAGTTCGATGCGCGCCACCGGCACGCCGAGCTGTATGGTCTCGATCACCGTCTGCACGGCGTCGCCGATCGACGGAAAGGCGCAGACCGCCGCCGCGATTGCTTCCGGCACCGGGTACAGCCGTACGGTGAGTTCGGTGATGATGCCCAGCGTACCTTCCGAGCCGATCAGCAGGCGCGCGAGATCGTAGCCCGCCGAGGACTTTCTGGCACGACTGCCGGCCTTGAGGATGCTGCCGTCGGCGAGCACCGCGGTGAGCGAAAGTACATTGTCGCGCATGGTGCCGTAGCGCACGGCATTGGTGCCGGAAGCGCGCGTCGCCGCCATGCCGCCGAGGCTGGCGTCTGCACCGGGATCAATGGGGAAGAACAGGCCCGTGTCGCGTAGCGCGGCATTCAACTGCTTGCGCGTAACGCCGGCCTGAACTGTGGCGTCGAGGTCTTCGGGCCGCACCGCGACGATACTGCTCATGCCGGACAAGTCGATGCAGATGCCTCCGCGCAGCGCGTGCAGATGCCCTTCCAGAGAGGTGCCGGTACCGTAGGCGATTATGGGCGTCTTGTATTCATGGCACAGCCGTACCACCGCGGCAACCTCGTCGGTGTTCTGCGCGAACACTACGCCGTCAGGCGGCATCGGCGCGAACGAGGATTCGTCCTTGCCATGATGCAGGCGCACGGCCGCTGCCGTGGAGAAGCGGCTGCCGAAACTCGTGACGAGGGCCTCGGCAAGTTCTGGCGGTAACGGCGGATGGTCGGCGGGAATGTTCACGGTTCGGCTGGGCAAAGCGAATCCGGCCGATTCTATGTCAACACCGACATTGCTGTTGTCATAGTCAAGAGATTTTGTTTGCAAATGCGGGCGATCCGGTGCATAGTTCGCGCAAGCGATCTTCAAGTAGTGCTGTTGTTGTCCGGTTCAGTATCCGCAGTTCTGCGGTATTTCTCCCTTCATCACCCCGCCGTCTTGACCTTCGTTCCACTCGGGGGCGAGCCCCTTATTTTTGTTTTCTTAGGAAGTTCAAGACATGGCAACAGGTACTGTAAAGTGGTTTAACGATTCCAAGGGTTTTGGCTTTATCACCCCCGAAGCCGGCGGCGATGATCTCTTCGCCCATTTTTCGGCGATTCAAGGCCAGGGCTTCAAAACCCTGACGGAAGGCCAGCGCGTTAGTTTCGACATCACCACTGGCCCCAAGGGTCAGCAGGCGTCGAACATTCGCGCGGCTGACTAAGCTGTCGGGCAGACTGGCTTTCCTGCCACGCTGTCAATCCTGTCGGGATCGCCGGCCGGAGCTTTGCTCAGGTCGCCTCCCTACCGGATCTGCCCGGCACACGCCGGGCTTTTTCTTTTCTGATCTTCCCCTGGAGGTATGGCCATGGCCAAAGAAGAACTCCTCGAAATGAATGGCGTAGTGATGGAAGTGCTGCCCGATTCGCGCTTTCGCGTCACGCTCGAAAACGGCCACAATCTTGTGGCGTACAGCGCAGGCAAGATGCGCAAACATCACATCCGCATCCTCGCCGGCGACAAGGTCGCGCTGGAACTCTCGCCTTACGATTTGAGCAAGGGACGCATTACCTTCCGTCATATCGAGGGCCGCGGGACGACCGCCGCTCCTCCGCGACGGAGGTTTTGATCGCCGTGTCTGGCTTTCCCGGTCATTCGTTCGGCCGGTTCCGTCCGAATCAGACCGGCGCGTAGGCAGGCACTGTGCCCGGCTACGAAGTAAGACTCCAGCAGGTCGCCGTGGCCGGTGGCGCCGACCTGGAAATTCGCTCTCTGCTCGACCGGCAACAATATGCCGACCCTTTGGGCGAAGCAGAAGCCGCCGGAATCTCCCCCGCCTGCTGGCCGTTGTTCGGCCAAGTCTGGCCATCGGCGCAGAAGCTCGCCGATCTCATGCAAGTTGCGGTGCTAGGGTCTCGTCGTGTGCTGGAAATCGGCTGCGGACTCGGGCTGGCCAGCATGGTCGTCCATCGTCGCGGCGGCGACATCACCGCAAGCGATTGCCATCCGCTGACCGAAGCGTTCCTGCATGCCAATCTGCGCCTTAATCGACTGCCCGACATGCGCTACCGTACCGGTCACTGGGCGCGATCCAATCCGGCCTTGGGCGAGTTCGACGTGATTGTCGGCAGCGATGTCTTGTATGAGCGCAGCCAGCCTGAAGCGTTGGCGGCATTCATCCAGGTGCATGCGGCGCAACACGCCGAAGTGCTGATCGTCGACCCGAATCGGGGCAATCGCGGTGCCTTTAACCGTTGCATGGCCCTGCTCGGGTTCACGCTAACCGAAACCATGCTGGATACGCCTCTGCACGACGGCAGCCCTTACCGTGGGCGTTTGCTATGTTTTCGACGCACCGCGGAGCCGTCAGCGAGTGTTGCGTCGTAGGACGTGATGTGTGCGCCGACCGTTGCTTTGCCGCGATTGGCCCGCAGCGTAAAATACCCGTTTCGCAGAGGAGACCCGGACATGGACTGCACCGTTCGCTGGCACGAGGGTATGAGCTTTATCGCCGAAACGGGGAGCGGCCATCTCGTCGCCATGGACGGTGCGCCCGAGGCGGGGGGGCGCAACCTGGCCCCGCGGCCGATGGAACTCCTGCTTGCCGGCACCGGCGGCTGCACCTGTTTCGACATCGTGATGATCCTCAAGCGTGGCCGCCAGGACGTCACCGGTTGCGAGGTCAGGCTTGCGGCCGAACGCGCCGACGCGGACCCGAAGGTCTTCACGCGCATCGGCATGCACTTCGTCGTCAAGGGCAAGGGACTGAAAGCCGATGCCGTCGAGCGGGCCGTCAAGCTTTCGGCGGAGAAATATTGCTCGGCTTCCATCATGCTCGGCAAGACCGCCGAGATGAGCCACACCTGGGAAATCGTCGAGGACTAGACGGGTTCCGAATGCGCGCCGCTATTTGGCGTCGGGGTGTCCGCCGCGTTTAATCGCGGCGCGTCCTTCTTCCGGTGTGCCGATGGGCAGGGTACTCGGGCAAAAGTAGTCGCGATTCAGCGCGGCGTGCTGGCGGTTGACGGGCTTGTTCTCTATCGGCTTCCATTCGCTGGCTCTCGCCTTGCTCCAGGTGCCGTCAGCGCGGCCCGTGGCGTAGAGACGATATTCGAACATTTTGCAGCGTAGCCCCTCGTAGGTGACGTTGGTGGCGCCGCCCGTGGTCTTGACCACCATGGCGAAGCGCACGACGCCGTCGGCGCCCACGGCGATGGAACTGCCATCGATAAAAAAGCGGTTGCCGGCCACCGCACTGACATAGAACTCCAGAAGATTTTCTTCCCTGGGGAACGTCGGCAGGACGACTTCCTCTTCCTGCCACTTCGGTTCGTCCGGGTCCTCTTCCTCCTTTCGGAAGCCGATGCCGGCATAGACCGACTGCAGCCCGAACAGCATAACAAAAACGAAAAGGCCGAGTTGCCGCATGTTCACCCCGCGTGATTCTGAATTTGCCAGGGCGCTTTGAGCTCCGCGGCACTGCCGAACAGATAGCGCGACAACTCCGTCAGCGCCAGTTCGTAGACCTCGCGCTTGAACTCGATCACGGCATCCAGCGGCACCCAATACTCGCTCCAGCGCCAGGCGTCGAATTCCGGCTTGTCGGTGGCGCGCAAGGAAACGTCGGAATCGCGTCCCTGCATGCGCAGCAGAAACCAGATCTGCTTCTGGCCCCTATAGGTGTGGCGCCACTCGCGGCGTATCCATTGCTTGGGTACGTCGTAGCGCAGCCAGTCGCGCGTACGGCCAATAATCCGGACATGATCCGGCAACAAACCGACCTCCTCCTGGAGTTCGCGGTACATGGCCTGCTCGGGCGTTTCGCCCTTCTTGATGCCCCCTTGCGGGAACTGCCAGGAATGCTCGCGAATCCGTTTGCCCCAGAAGACCTCGTTTCGGCTGTTGGCCAGGATAATGCCGACGTTCGGGCGATAGCCTTCACGATCGAGCATGTTGCAACCTTCAGATATTTGATTACGGACATTGTTCCATAACCGCCGCCGCGTGGAAAGCATCGGCGCAACGGTAAAATGAGTCTTTTCCCCGGTTACGGACATCAAGCCATGCGCGCCAGACAGTTCTTTATCTCCACCCTCAAGGAAGCTCCCGCCGACGCCGAGGTCGTCAGCCAGAAGTTGATGCTGCGTGCCGGCATGATCCGGCGCCTGGCCGCCGGCGTCTATTCCTGGATGCCCATGGGTTTGCGGGTCGTGCGCAAGGTCGAGAAAATCGTGCGCGAGGAAATGAACCGTGCCGGTGCGCTCGAACTCTTCATGCCGGCGGTGCAGCCCGCCGAACTTTGGCAGGAATCGGGCCGCTGGGAGAAATACGGCCCGGAACTGCTGCGCATCAAAGACCGGCATCAGCGCGATTTCGTCATCGGACCGACGCACGAGGAAGTCATCACCGATATCGTGCGCCGCGAGTTGAAAAGCTATCGGCAGTTGCCCCGGCACTTCTACCAGATCCAGACCAAGTTCCGTGACGAGATCCGGCCGCGCTTCGGCGTCATGCGCGGGCGCGAATTCACCATGAAGGACGGCTATTCCTTCCATGCCTCCTTCGAGGATCTGGAGCGCGAATACCGCAACATGTACGAGACCTACAGCCGCATTTTTACGCGTCTGGGACTGCAATTCCGCGCCGTGGCGGCCGACACCGGGTCCATCGGCGGCACCGGATCGCACGAGTTCCACGTGCTGGCCGATTCCGGCGAGGATGCCATCGCCTTTTGTCCGGACTCCGCCTACGCGGCCAACGTCGAATTGGCCGAGGCGGTCGCTCCCGCTCTGCCCCGCGCCGCGGCGGCCGAAGCGCTGGAGAAGAAGGCCACCCCCGGCAAGATACGCTGCGAGGACGTCGCCGATTTTCTCGGCACCGCGACCACTCGCACCGTCAAGGCCATCGCCGTCATGCACGACGGCGAATTCACGTTGCTGCTGCTGCGTGGCGACCACAATCTGAACGAGATCAAGGCCAGCAAGCTGCCGGGGCTCGATCCGTTCCGTTTCGCCACCGATGAAGAAGTCGAGAGTTTTCTCGGCTGCCGGCCCGGCTACATCGGCCCGGTGGGCGTCGATAGAGCGAGGGTGCGCGTCATCGCCGACCGCACGGTGGCTGCCATGGACAACTTCGTCTGCGGCGCCAACGCGGCAGGTTTTCACCTTACCGGCGCCAACTGGGGCCGCGATCTGCCCGAACCCGATTTCGTCGCCGACATTCGCAACGTCGTCGCCGGTGATCCGTCGCCCGACGGCCAGGGGGTGCTCGATCTATGCCGCGGCATCGAAGTCGGCCATATATTCCAGTTGCGCAGCCGCTACTCGGAAGCGCTCAAATGCACCTTCCTCAACGAGCAGGGCAAGGAGCAGGTCATGGAAATGGGCTGCTACGGCATCGGCATCACCCGCATCGTCGGTTCAGCCATTGAGCAGGGCAACGACGACAAGGGCATCATTTTCCCGGCCGCCATTGCGCCCTTCGAGCTGGTCATCGTGCCGATGGGCTGGGGCAAGTCGCAAGCCGTGCGCGAGGCCGCGGAATCGCTCTATGCCGAGCTTGTCGCCGCGAACGTCGATGTCATTCTGGATGATCGCGACGAGCGGCCCGGCTCCATGCTCGCCGATTGGGAACTGATCGGCGTTCCGCATCGCGTCGTCATCGGCGAGCGTGGGCTCAAAGACGGTTTGGCCGAATACCAGGGCCGCCACGATGCCGAAGCGACCCGGTTGCCGCTCGCCGAGGTCGCCGCCTTCGTGTGCGGAAAGGTATGCGGCTAAACGCCAATGCCATAAGCTTACGCGCCCGAAGGCTAGGGTGCGTTCTTGCCGCGCTGACCCTGTCCGTCGACGCCTGGGCTGGCGCCCAGCAATACGAACCGCTGGCCGCCAGCGTGCAGGCGGCACTGCATGCGGCAATCGCCGACCGTGCGGCGCCGGAACCCAAGTTTGCCGACATCCGGGAGAAAGTCGATTGGCTCACCGAAATGTCGCGGCGTCTGGAAAAGCGCGTCCCCAATCGCCAGGCGCGCTTTGAGTTTCTCAAGACCGTGTACTACGAGGCCCAGCGGGCCGGACTCGATCCTCAGCTTGTCCTTGGCCTGATCCAGGTGGAAAGCGGTTTCCACAAGTATTCGGTCTCGTCTGCCGGCGCCCGCGGCTACATGCAGGTCATGCCGTTCTGGGTCAAGGTGATCGGCAACAAGGACAACAACCTGTTCCATCTGCGAACCAATCTGCGTTACGGTTGCACCATCCTGCGCCATTACCTGGATATCGAGAAGGGTGACCTCTATCGCGCGCTGGGTCGCTACAACGGCAGCCTGGGCCAGCCGGAGTATCCGAACCTGGTGCGTGGGGCGTGGGAAAAGCAGTGGGGATGGAGGCCGCGGTCTATGCCGGTGCGATCGAAATAGGTCAGGTTTGCCGCAAATCGTCGCGGCCCTGCGGCCCGCTTCTCCGCGGCCCTAATTTCAGTGGCGGGCAGGAATCCTCAGCGAACCATACCGGCGATCAGTTGCGCTTCCGGCAGGCCGTGTTCCAGCAACCATGCCCGCGCGCCATCCATCAGCACTTCGGAGCCGGCGACATAAACGTCGAAATCGCTTAATACCGGGTGGTCGTCGACAATTTGTTCCAACAAGCTGCCAAGCCGGCTTTCCTGATGAGCGGCCGCAGTTTCCAGGTTGGCCGCTGCCACCAGCGGCGTGTAGCGAAAATTGTCCAGCGCATCCGCCATTGCCCGCGGCCAGTTGGGAAGATACAGATCGGACTCGTGCGCGACTAACCAATACAAATGCATGGACTCGCTGGAGTCGAGTGCTATGGCTTGTTCCAGCAGGCTTTTGGTCGGCGCGAATCCGGTGCCGAAGGCAATGAAGATCAGTGGTCGCGGGGAATCGCCATGCAATACAAAACCGCCGTTGGGCCCTTCCACGCTTACGGCTTCGCCGACTTTCAGCTTGGTGGCGACATAATTCGCAAAATGATTGCCCCGTATATTGTGGATATGAAACGGCAGATTCCGGTCATCGCAGGGACAACCTGCCACCGGGAACTCCGCCGACAGTGAATGGCCAAGCTGGAGCACAACGTTCTGCCCGGCAAGAAAGCGCAGCCTGTTGTTGCGCGGGGTTTGCAAGTGCAAGAGAAGCATATCGCCGCCCAGCGGCTCGATGCGCTTGACATGCGCCGTGACGTGCTGGAACGGGATGTCCGTTGCGGCTGCCGCCTCGCCGGCTTCGATGACGACGTCAGACACCGCGGTGTTGGAACACATCAGTACATGCCCGGAAGACTGTTCGTCTTCGCTCAAGACATACTCGTGAGGACGTACCTTCAGCACCTCGCCGGACACCACGCGCACTTTGCACTGGCCGCAATTCCCGTTGCTACAGCCGTAATTGGGCGCCAGGCCCGCACGTAGTGCCGCTTCCAGCAGGGTGTCGGCGCCATCGACAAAGAACTCGTGGCCGCTGGGCTGGAGTTGTACGCGAGCGGCCATGACACGCAAAAAAATATCCCGAATTGTCAGATTGGGAAACCCGGCGCGATACTCGTTGGCCTGGAGCGCCTGATGCAACCACATTCGGAGGGAAGCCACGGCTGCCTGCACGTCGTCGCTCGCGTTGTCCCACGTCTTGAGTTGTTCTTCCAGGCCCTCGGCAACGGTGCGGTAACGCGCCAGTTCGGCCTGGCTGTCGGATAATTCCTTGCCCAGCGCCGTTAGCCGGGCAGCGAGGACTTCCTTGTTCGGCAAGCGCTCGATCGCGCGGATGCCCAGACCCAGTTCCTTGGCGTGCGCCATCCGCTCGAAAGCCGTGTTGTCCTCAAACTGAATGTCCGGATAGACCTTCAGCAAACCGTCTTCGGTCACCATGCCTTCGAATGAAGGCAGCAACCCCTCCTTGATCTTCTTTTGCAGTGCCACTCTGGTCACACCGACAAGGCGCGCCGCCAAAGACAGAGGCATGAGTCGAGGCATTTCAGTCTCCTTGATCCGGTGTTGGCTTGTCTTCCGCAATCAGCGCGCCCTTTCCCCATTCTGCGGACAACTGTTGTGCGCGCAGAAGGTCTTGCGCCGTCAGCTTTTTCGCGACGGCGTTGCGTTCCGCGAATGCTTTCGGATGACCGGCAGCAGTCGCCAGATTCAGCCAGGCGTAGGCGATGACCGGATTCTCCGCGACGCCGTTCCCGTCGCGATAGAGCAGGCCGAGGTAGCGCTGGCCGGAAACGTCGCCCCGACTGGCCGCCAGCCGGAACCACTTCGCTGCCTGAGCGTAATCCTGCAAGGTGCCTCTGCCCTCCTGATACAACAGGCCGAGGTTCGACTGCGCCATGGCATCGCCCTGATCGGCGGCACGGCGATACTGCTTCAGCGCTTCGGCGTCCTCCTGCGGCACGCCACGACCCGTCATGGCGTTCGGGCTGGAGGATTCGGCGGCAATGCCGACGGGTACGGGCACTTGCATGCTCGGAGGCGGGGCGTCCGGAGTGACCCGATGCGGCGGCTTTTGCTGGTTCTGCTGCTCGATTTGCTGGCGCGATGTACCGAGTTCGAGAACATGGGAAAGTTTCAAGCGCGGGGCGGCGGCATACTCCTCGTAGCCGCCCCCCAAGACGGGTTCGACGATCTGGATCGTGATGATGCCCCCGGTGATGTCCTGCCCAGGCAGGTACGCGCGCACGATCCAGCCGGCTTCGCGATACGCATTGACCACTGCCGTGGCCGCCGCCTGTAGCCGGACGTATTTCAGCGGTTGGCCGAGGTGGTCGGCGACAACGGACGAGAGTTGCTCGGCGGTCAGCAGGGAATTCCCTGCAAAGAGGAAGGATTTGACGGTGGCATCGGCGCGTTTGGGCTTCTGCCTGGCAGCAGGCTCCTGCGGACGTTCCATAAGGGCGTTACGCGGTAACGCCTGCAGGTGCTCCGGCTCAATCTGACGGCGTAGGGCATTCGCGTCGGAAGGCGTCTGGGCCAGACCGATCATGGGTAGCATCAAGCCGAAAACCGACAGGAAATGGCGCATGGCTGACTACTCAGAGAGACGCCCTTGGCGATGGGCTGGCTTATCCGGTATCACGTCCCTTGTGACATGCGCCATTCTACGCCACGAGGTCCATTGATGCCCCTCGCGTCGGAGGCAAGCAGGGCAATCGCATGAACGGTAGTGCCCGCGATAGAACGTCAAAGCCTTACCGCAGAGGCCGTAGTGTGCGCGTTGCATCAGCGTTGGTCTGAGAGACGAAACCTTTGCGTACTTTGAGGTGGGTGCGCGCTCGGGAGGGTGGGGTGCCCTGTGTAGCTCATGTCACCCGGCGGCGGCCTGCGGCCGCCTTCTCCTTCTTTACTTCGCTACACAGGGCACCC
>OBOI01000374.1_pt1 | contig 16078 bp, 10 predicted proteins | sample 1670151 | NCBI WGS metagenome assembly OBOI01 (sample SAMEA104232303, study PRJEB22302) | sediment metagenome | biome: forest; feature: aquifer; material: sediment | place: USA | collected 2011-08-07 | depth 0.01 m | reverse complement strand
GCTATGGATTTACTTTACAGTGATGATGCTGGTAATAGACTTTTTGTTGGACCGCATATTGTGAATCCAACAACAGGTAATGTTACAGGACAAATTCCAACCGGGCAGAAGTTAGTTGCCATTAATCCCTTACGGAATAAACATTATGTTTTTGATTTTTACACAACAGGATTTAATGAACGAATCTATGAATACGACAGTTCCTTTCAGACGATTGTACGACAATGGAATTTAGCCCGCATAAACGGCGTTTATTCTACTTTTGGATTTGACTTTGCGAGAGGAAAAATGTACGCCGGCTATTTTGATATGGGAGTTGTGGAGGTGTTTAATATTGGAGGAACAACAAGCGTGAAGGATTTTGAAAACGATAACTCAATTCCAAAGAGTTTCGCACTTTATCAGAACTACCCCAATCCGTTTAACCCAACAACGACAATAAGATTTCGGATTGCGGATTGGGGATTGCGGAATGAAAACCAATCGACAACCGAAAATCGCAAATCGAAAATCTCACTGAAGGTCTTCGATGTCCTCGGCAGAGAAGTGGCGACGCTGGTGGATGAAGAATTAAACCCCGGCGAGCATTCGGTTGTCTTCAAAGCAGAGAAAATAGCAAGCGGTGTGTACTTCTATCGCTTAACTACACCCACATTTTCTCAAACAAGAATTATGGAAATATTGAAATGAAAAAACCGATATTTATTTTTGCATTATTGTTTGTTTTCATTCTAACAATTTCACCGGTTTGGTCACAAACTCGCCCTGTGTATTTCCTTGTTCCATACAATACAAATTATGACTGCAACTGGAGTTCTTCACAACTTGACACCAATGCTGCATCCTTGCTGAGACACATACAGCTTATGAGTAAGCATAACTTATCAGGGAACTATTATTTTACCGGCTTATCTGCTGATTACTTTTACACATACCATCGAGAGATACTTGACACAATGAGAAGATACAATCTTCCATATTCTCATCACGGTGCTAATCGTCCTCCAAATCCTTCTCCTATTATGAGAGTGCGGGGACTTTACTGGAATGCAGACGTTGATTCTATCTGGAGATATGAGAAAGATTCTTTAAGATGTAATGTAACACTTGATTCTACTAGAATCGGTGGACTAAAAAAAATGCAGCAGGTTATTTTCAAGGCTAATCCGGTTTCTACCGGCAGATTTTTTCAGGCATCAATTTTATATGTTACAAAACTCTATGGTGCTTCTCAGATGGTTGGCTTGAAAGGTAATACAGGCGGTCCTTCTGAAAGAGCATGGTTTCTTGGAATGCTTAATCGCCCCGATTCAACTGGATGGAGTATAAGTCCAGAGCAATTCAAAGCGTGGGCACTCTATAACACCTTCGACCTAATCCGCCACCTTGATATTTTAATACAAAATTGTGACAGGACAAAATTCAATTTTATAACTATACTTATGCACGATTCGGATTTCTGGCTTGGTTTAACACAATCTCAGAAAAACTTAGTGTGGACTTATTATGATTCGTTGATGAGCTGGGCAAAAAATAATTCTCAAATTCAACCGATTGTTCTGAGTGACCTGTGGAATCTTGTAATTGATGATAGGGTAAGAAACGTAAGCAAATCAAATCTTTCTGTTGCTGTGGACACAGCTATATCAATCATTGAAAGGAATACAAGTCCATTTTCACTGCCTACTTACATAAACATTCCTGGGGCTGAACCTGATTATTTATCACTCGTTGATTTATATGTATTGCTGTTGCATTCGTTAAGGGCTTACAATTCCACCGGGCAATTACCCAATAGTTTTTCCACAAGAGATATACTTGGACCTACAATTAGAACTTCCCTTGCAGCGCTAACTCTTTCTAATTTAAGTGGAACATCAGTCGTTCAGGCCGCGTCGGTTGTAGCCGATACATTGATAAATTCAATACCACATACTCTTTCAGTATTTCCGGGGATGCGGGAGTTAGATGCTTCAGAGTTTCTCTATACTATGGCACAGGTTTACAGGAATATTTACAGAAATGGAAACCCGCAGACAGTTAGGCTTAAAGACATAAGCCCCTATACTTCTCAATCATTGAATAATACATCTGCGGACAGTCTAACAAAGCTTCAGTTCTGGACATATAAACCTGTAAGATGGAGAACTTCACCAACAGTAGGAATAAATAACGAACAGAATCAAATACCAGTTAATTTTGTTTTATATCAGAATTATCCCAACCCATTTAATCCAACGACTAAGATGTCATTTGTCATTCCTGCCCGTCCGGCAGGCGGGGGTCATTCGTCATTAGTAAGTCTGAAGGTGTTCGATGTTTTGGGAAGAGAAGTCGTTACGCTTGTGAATGACGAGTTGCCCGCGGGGAGATATGAGAAAGTTTTTGACGCAACGAATTTTGCAAGCGGCGTGTATTTCTATCGTTTAACCACGCCAACATTTTTTCAAACAAAATCTATGGTGGTAATGAAATGAAAAAATATCAACTAACATTTCTATCGTTACTTTGCGCCTTGATGCTGGGGTTCCAGCCACTTCGAAGCCAATCCACAATGCCCATCTACATTACCGGCATGGTGCACATCGATCCGCTCATCACAAATACCACCGATACGAATGCAGTGATTGCAAGCTACAATTCACATCGCAACGCGTTTCTGTGGTATGTTCGTTACGCCGACTCCGTCGGTCTACGATTGAGCGCCCAGATGACGGGCGTGTACGCCGAAGCGTGTGTGCGGAGGGGAAATGCTTCCGACTTTGCCGCGTTCATGCCGGGAGGCATTCATCATCTTGGAACTCACGCGCATGTCACAGTTAAGCAATCGATACCGTATGGGTGGCGAACTGTATCGGCGGGCTTCGGTAGCAATCGCGATACGGCGCGACAAGTTATGGTTGACAACATTCCGTGGGTGAATGCGGTGTTTTCCGGCAATGGGTATACGTCTGCGGCGAACTGGTTCTTTCATGGAACAATAGCTTCATATCCGGGAATGGATACGGTCCTCTTCCGCTATCCTGTTCCCAACCCATACCCGTACGACAACGTGTACAGGATGAGTGGCGCGGTACGCGGTGGTTTTTGGATGTACAAAGGTGGATTTCTGACAGAGCCGAGCCAAAGTCCCGACACGAACTACATCAAGATTCCTGAGGCGGGTGGCATCATCGGGTACGACCAGGTGCACGGGCCGGAGGGGATGGTGTACGGTACAGTGCCATATCAGCGACGCGATTTTCTCCGCGTGTACATCGAGTGGCGCGAATCGGTGCGGCGCGGTACACCCGATGCTGTGCGCTACTTCAACTGGATGATTCATCCGTATCAGCTTCTGCCGGGTGCAGTGGGGACTGACGGACGTCCGCCGCGTGTTCATATTCAAGAACTCGTTGCATGGTTGAGAGAAAATTTCGTTGGACGAACAGATGAGTCGGGCAACGTCGTTGCACAGTTCACAAACGTTGAGCAGATTCGTAATGCGTACAAATCGTGGCGCCAGATGTATCCGGCGTACCATCTGCAATTGCAGACAAGACTCGCGAGCGGTCAGAAACCGTTGTATCTGCCGGGAATTATTCGACGATTAGACAGAACATATCACGACACACGATTGACGATTGCGGATACCAACCTTGTTATTCATCGAATGATGGATACTGTGCAACGCCAATCTGTGTATCTCGTCTGGAGTCGTGCTGGGAATCGTCCGCTTGAGCCAGCGCTGACCGGATGGTTTACGATTATTCATGGCGACAGCTCGACGCAGAATCTCCACAGCAGTGCGATCAGCATAGAGCTGGAGCCACTTGTGCTGGAGCCGAGCAGTCCATCAGGCGTTGGATTGCGCAGTGTGCCGATGGAATTCGGTCTAGAGCAGAACTATCCCAATCCCTTCAATCCATCAACAACAATTTGCTTCTCGCTTCCGCAGCGCGAGCATGTGACACTGAAAGTGTTTGATGTGCTGGGAAGAGAAGTAACAACATTGGTGGAGGAAGAATTAAATGCCGGTGAGTATTCGGTGCTGTTCGACGCACGCGGGCTGCCGAGCGGAGTCTATTTCTACCAGCTCAGAGCAGGCATATTTATTCAAACAAAGAAAATGTTGATGACAAGATGACGGGTGTCGTCTTATCAGAAATCCCGCAGCTTTATTGCGGGACTCATCGCAGCTATGGATTTACTTTACAGTGATGATGCTGGTAATAGACTTTTTGTTGGACCGCATATTGTGAATCCAACAACAGGTAATGTTACAGGACAAATTCCAACCGGGCAGAAGTTAGTTGCCATTAATCCCTTACGGAATAAACATTATGTTTTTGATTTTTACACAACAGGATTTAATGAACGAATCTATGAATACGACAGTTCCTTTCAGACGATTGTACGACAATGGAATTTAGCCCGCATAAACGGCGTTTATTCTACTTTTGGATTTGACTTTGCGAGAGGAAAAATGTACGCCGGCTATTTTGATATGGGAGTTGTGGAGGTGTTTAATATTGGAGGAACAACAAGCGTGAAGGATTTTGAAAACGATAATTCAAATCCAAAGAGTTTCGCACTTTATCAAAACTACCCGAATCCGTTCAACCCGACAACGACTATAAAGTTTCAAGTTTCAGGTTTCAGATTTGTAAGTCTAAAGATTTTCGATGTGCTGGGAAGAGAAGTAACAACATTGGTGGAGGGAGAATTGCCGGCAGGAGAATATTCTACATCGTTTGACGCGTTGGATTTTTCCAGCGGATTATATTTCTATACGCTGGCAATGGACGACGTTGTGGCAACCAATAAATTTGTTGTGGTGAAATAACGGCAGGGATTTGATTTGTCCAATCCCTGCCGTAGATCAATAGATCAATTGATGATCGTACTCTGCACCAAATCACGTGTGAAAAATTTCTGCCTCTGCATCAATTCGCCGCGGCGAATCAATCAAAGCCGGTGCATATTCGGGAACGTGTTCCAATGCCTGCCCGATATCCCAGATCAGATCCTCATGGTGTTCAACACCCACCGAAAGGCGGATCAACTTGTCGCTAATGTTCAATTCCACTTTTTCCAGATCGGGGACGTCGCAATGCGTCATCGTTGCTGGATGTTCGGCAAGACTTTCCGTGCTTCCTAAACTGACGGCAAGTTTAATAAGCTTCAAATGATTTAAGAATTGGAATGCTTCCTTTTCCCCGCCCTTGATATCGAACGATACCATTGCTCCGCCGGAGAGGCATTGTTTTTTGAATATCCTGTATTGAACCGGATCACTCTCATTCAAAAATCCGAGGTAGTACACTTTTCCGATCTTCGGATGTTGAGCCAGATACTCGGCGACCTTTCGTGCGTTGCGCCCCTGTACTTCCATCCGCGGTTTGAGTGTTTCCAGACTGCGCAAAAGCAGCCATCCCGTCCACGGTCCCGCCATGTTTCCCAAAAATGTGCGGAGTGTTTTGATCCGCTTCATGTGCTGTTTACTTCCCAGCGCTGCTCCGGCGATAACGTCGCTGTGACCGCCGATGTATTTTGTGGCGGAATACAGAACAAGATCGGCGCCGAGCTTGAGCGGATGCTGCCACAATGGACCGAAATAGGTGTTATCAACAGCGACAAGGACTTCACGCTCCGATGTTGAAAATTCCTTTGCAAGTCCCTTGCAGCATTCAATGTCGATGAGATCGTTGGTCGGATTTGCAGGAGTTTCCAAATAGATCATTGCAAGTTTATCCGCGTGTCCCGTCGTTCGGATGATCTCCGCCAGTTCTTCGTGCGAATGTCCCGTTGTAAAGTGTGCGATGTGAATGCCGAATTTTACCAGCACATGTTCGATGAAATGTTCCGTTCCGCCGTACAGCGGCAAACTGTACAGCAGAAGATCGCCCGGCTGTAAAAATTCCAGCAGCACGGTGGAGATGGCGGACATGCCGCTTTCGAAGACGGCGCAATCTTCCGCGCCGTCCCACAATGTAAGGCGGTCTTCCAGAATTTCCAGATCGGGATTGTTGAGTCGGCTGTAGATGAGTCCGAGTTTTTCGTTTGGACGCTGTTCACGCATTCCGTAGGCTACTTCAAAGAATGCTTTTCCTTCTTCCGCACTTTTAAAAACAAATGTTGATGTTTGAAAAATCGGACATTTTGCGGCACCTTCCGACCACTCCGGGTTATATCCGTAGGACATCATCAAACTTTCGGGGTGTAATGTTTTGTCATTCATGGCATTTTCACTTTCTTGATGTATTGTCGATATTGTAAGTTATGTGGAACACATCGCGAAAGCAATATCGTACGACCGGAAATCGGCGTAAAACAATTTGTTTTAAGACAAAATAGTCGGCGATCATAACAATCGTAAAAAATAAAGATTGTATTGTCTGAAGAAAAAATTCGTCGTATTATCTTTAAAAAAACAAAGGATTCCCATGAAGAAACAAGGTCTTCTCTTATCGGTTCGTATGAATGCGTTCCGCATCGTTATCGCCATCGCAGTCATCGGAGGAATCGGATTTATTTATCCGGATGACGATCTCAAATTCGTTCAATACGATACCGATGTGATACCGCCGGCGGCGTACAAAGCGCGCCGCGATTCCATGATGAAAATGATCGGTCAGGATGCGGCGGCGATCTTTTATTCCGGACCGGAGCGGATGCGCAACGGCGATGTGAATTATCTCTACCGGCAAGCGGATAATTTTTATTACCTCACGGGATTTACAGAACCGAACGCGATCCTGGTTCTCGCTCCGAAAGGAGTGAACGTGAAGGTGAACGATACGACGATGAGAGTGAACGAAGTGCTGTTCGTACAATCACGCAATCCGCAAGCAGAAACATGGACAGGCAGACGGTACGGTCCCGAAGGTGCGGTGAAACTGATCGGGATGGAACATGCAACGACCAATGATAAGTTCAAACAGACCTTCTCGTCGGTAATGTTTTCGGGGATCAAATATCTGTATGCACAGCCGATGACATCCGATGTCGGCGGCACATTGAAAGAACTGCTGGCTCCGCTTCAGAATTGGATCGACAACGTGAAACGGAATAATTCGAAAGTCGAATTGCGCGATCCGAATGCGATGATCCACACGATGCGCATCATTAAAACTCCCGAAGAGATCGAGATGCTGAAGAAAGCGACCGAGATCAGCGTTGTGGCGCATAATCAGGCAATGATGTCGGTGGAGCCGGGCATGTTCGAATACGAGATTCAGGCATTGTACGAATATGTGTTTCAGCGGATGGGCGCGGAGTATTACGGGTACCCGTGCATCAACGGTGCAGGAGAGAATTCCGTCATTCTTCATTACAATACGAACCGCAAAAAGATCACCAACGGCGATCTTGTCCTCTCGGACTGTGCGGCGGAATACCGCGGCTACTCCAGCGATGTAACACGAACCTATCCTGCCAACGGAAAATTCACGAAAGAACAGAAAGAAATCTACCAGATCGTGTTGAATGCACAGAAAGCGGCGATTGCAAAGATGAAACCGGGTGTTCCTTGGTCGGAAGTTTCTTCCACTTCGGATTCCGTGATCGAGAAAGGTTTATTGTCGCTCGGCATCATTACAGAAAGGGGAAAATCCCAATTCAAAAAATTCTATATGCACAGTCTCGGACATCCGGTGGGATTAAATGTGCATGATGTCGGGCAGGCGATACTCCAGCCCGGTATGCTCTACACCGTTGAACCGGGAATTTATATTGCCGAAGGAAGCGAGGAGGTCGATCCGAAATATTACAATATCGGTGTACGTATCGAAGACGTTATTCTCGTGACTGACACCGGAAATAAAAATCTCTCTGAAGGTTCTCCCCGCGAGATCGCGGAGATTGAAGCGCTGATGAAGAAAAAGGGGATCGGAAATCAGCCGCTGAAGTAGGATGGATAAATGCAAATGCGGCATTCATTGAGAGAATGGTATAAGATTATTGACGTTTCCACAAGAATCTAAAAACAGTGTAAAATCACGCCAAAACGGCCGTTACCGTAGAATACTTGTAGATGTAAAAGATTGTACCTATATTTCTACCCCAATGGTTATCAATGAAATCCGCCGCAATAACGTAAGTGTTATTATGTATGAGTAAATAAATACGACTTACGCAAAAAAGTGAATACAATTAAAAATATCCTGCTTTCCATACTTACCGAATCGCAGAACAAAAACTATGCTGTGGGAAAAACGCAGTTAGTGAAGTACTTGTATCTTGTTGAACTGGAATATTTCAGGCAAACCAAGTCCCGCTTGACAGATTTGCAATGGAAGTTTTATCACTACGGACCGTATGCAGTTGAACTTGAATCTGTTCTAGAATCACAAGAGTTTGCGAAACAGCATGTTCCTTTAGAGAATGGAAAAACCTACAAACGTTTTACTGTTGCAGAGCCATTGCCGACATACAAAGATGTCGTTGATACAAAAGTAAGTATAATTATTAAACGTGTTGTCGGACAATGGGGCAATAAATCTTTACAAGAGTTGTTAGATTACGTCTATTTTGAGACCGAACCGATGCAGGCAGTGGAACACCGTGGAGAAAGTTTAGATTTTTCGACAATTCTTAAAGAACAGAATCCTGAAACTATTCCATTGAAAGCATCAAAAGAAACAGAAAAAAAAGTTGCCGAATTACGTCAACGATTTCAAAAGCGTTTGATTGAAGTTGCGGAAATGCAACCAGCCAAAGAAATTATTTCTGAATCGTATAAACTAGCACTTGAGGCGTGGGGTGAAGATGAAACACAGGGATGGGAAGGCGCAGAAAAAATACGTTTAACACTTACCAAACCTGAAAATGACTCCGACACGCAAGGGCATTGAAATATCGGGGCTTGTTGATGCCTATTACGAAGTCGGACCTTCCAAAGGATATGAAATCGGACAAATTGTTTGGATGCCTGCCATTTATCCTGATAAAAATAAAACAATTATCGATATCAATGTTTCACAAGATCCGACCGAAACAGCATTACCGGCAATATTATCTACATATGACAATCGCAAAAATACGTTCCCGGTTAAAAGTTTTCTATTAGATTCTAAAGAAGTTTTTTTTGTAAATCGGGGTAAACTTCGACCAAGTATTATTGTTGCTTCACTATTTACCCGCTGGCCGTCTCAACCCTCAGAACAAATATATTTATGCGTACCGCTTTATACACTTGAAAAAGGCAAAATTGGTCAAGATTTTGTTGTTGGATCACAAGCATTTCATTATTCGAGTAAATTTTATCTTCCGCCGCAACCGAATTATCATATTGAAGAAGCAATTGGACGTTTTGAATATATTCAAGCAGTTGATGTTTATGCATTAAAAGCATTTCAAGATTGCGGACACGCTGTTATGTTGACCAAAGAATTTTTTGGATTGTTAAAAATTCAACTCGCCCGATTTTGGGGTTATCCAATTGCACAAAAAGACAGCGAGGAAATTACTGCTTATGGTGAACTAATTTTAGAAGAAGCACGAAAACAAGGAGTAAAAGTGTAGTTTCTCATGATTCTCGTCTAACAGTTTTCTTTGCTTCTCCGCGTTCATTTCTTTACTTTTCAAGAAAAAATTTACTTCAGAAAATGCAACTCTACGAACTTCTCAGCAACAACATTACACAATGGCGTACTTCCAACTATTCGCATAGCGAATATTCTGTGATTGGCGAGATCCTCGAACGGGCAAAATCTCCTGAAGGGTCTGGATTTACTTTGCGTCAATCGCAAATTCGCGCGTTGGAGACCTATTGGTATTTACGTTTGCAATACAATACGCCGCATATTTTTGATTTGTATAAAAAAATCTTCACTAAAAAAACTGAATTGCACGCTGTCCTTGGTATTCCAGATAATGCTGTAAAAGATGTTGACTATGACGACGATGAATTATGGAATAAAATAAAAACTGATGATGCTTTCGTTTCTAAGTATCGACTTGAAGCATTAAAAGAAACTTTAACACTTGAATATCCAAGTTATATTTTGGCTTTAGCAATGGGTGCGGGGAAAACGGCTTTGATTGGTGCTATCATCGCAACGGAGTTTGCGATGGCTGATGAATATTCCGATGGACCATTTGTCCAGAATGCATTGGTATTTGCTCCGGGAACGACAATAATAGAGTCGTTGCGTGAAATTGCTTCGTTACCATTTGATCGAATTATTCCTCCGCGATTTTACAAAACATTTTCTGCAACAGTGAAATTGACATTTACTCGCGATGGTGATCCTGATATTCCAATTATTGCAAATAGCCGATGGAATATTGTCGTTACTAATACAGAAAAAATCCGTATTCAGAAAGAAACAATCCGAAAATCCGATCTTGGTTTTTTTGCTCCTGCTGAAAAAGAAGATGAAGCGCGTGGTGATGTTGCAAACCGCCGCTTGCAAAAAATTGCTTCTCTTCCTCATCTCGCAGTCTTCTCTGATGAAGCACATCATACGTACGGGCAGGCATTAGGAATGGGATTAAAGAAAGTAAGAAAGACCGTTGATTATCTGTACCAAAACAGTCCGAATTTAATTTGTGTAGTGAATACAACCGGAACGCCATACTTCAAAAAACAATTATTGAAGGATGTCGTAGTCTGGTACGGTCTTTCCGAAGGAATCGAAGATAACATTCTTAAACAGGTGTCGGGAAATATTCAGTCGTATAGTTTTGATTCGAATAATACTGATAAATTCATTACAGATGTTGTGAAAGAATTTTTCACAAAATATAACGACGTGAAACTTCCGAACGGTGCACAGGCAAAACTAGCGATCTATTTTCCGCAAACAGATGATTTGAAAGAACTCCGGCCTATTATTGAAACAACGCTTGTTCTACTCGGACATTCACCGACAATTTGTCTTCGTAATACAAATGAATCAACAAAAGAAGAAATAGATGCTTTCAACCGTTTGAACGACCCGGCGTCAACACATAGAGTAATATTACTTGTCGGTAAAGGAACGGAAGGATGGAACTGTCCCAGTTTGTTTGCGTGTGCGTTGGCGCGTCAGATTAAGAGCAGCAACAATCTTGTTTTGCAAGCCGCTTCACGATGTTTACGCCAGGTCCCGGGAAATACAACAAAGGCATCCATCTATCTTTCTGATGACAACCGAAAAACATTGGATGATGAACTGGGACAAACATACGGTGTATCTATTTCAGATTTAAATCTGGCAACGTCAAAAAATAAATCGGCGCGTCTTATTCTCCGTAAAATAGATCTGCCGCCGTTGAAAATTCGCCGCATCGAAAAACTGATTGTCAAAAAAGAAAGTGTTCGTAAACCTCTTGAATTGATAAAACCATCTATCGCTCCAGAAGCGTTAGTGCATCGAACAACATTCCGTATTGTTGAAGAAGGCTCCAAAACACTTGAACAGGTTGCGGACTCCGGAGTTGTTGTGACCGAAATTCCGTCGCATGATGTGTACAATGTCGCAGTTAATTTTGCATCTGTTTATCGTCTTGATGTTTGGGAATTATATGACGAACTGAAGAGAATTTATGATAACGCTACCGATGTGCCTAATGCACATATAGATGAATTACGCAGGCAGATTGAAGAGCGAACAAGCAACTACGAAATGAAAGAAGAAATTCGTGAAGATGCTCTTGCGTTGGTGAAGAAGGAAGGATTTGAAAAAGAAATCAGTGAAGACGGAACAGTAACGTACGTTGCAGAAATATCGTACCCCATCAGCAAAGAACACTTGCTCACATCGTGGGAAATGTGGAAAGACAGAAACAAGAATGGATTTAGTTTTCACTATTCGCCCTACAATTTTGATTCTCAGCCGGAGCAAAGTTTTCTGGAAGTGCTGCTCGGTCATTTGAATATTGAGCCGTTCGAAATCGATGATATTTATTTTATGGGCGCTATTACCGATCCGAAAAAGACAGACTTTGCCGTTGACTACAAAGGAAAAGATAACCAGTGGCACAAATATACACCAGATTATATCATTCGAAAAAAAGATGGCAAATGTATGATTATTGAAATAAAAAGTGAAGGTGAGCGAGACGATACCATTGATGGTGAAAACGGCGCAAAGGCATTAGCAGTGCGCCAGTGGAAAGATTTGAATCCCAAGATGCTGGAATATCAGATGATCTTTACCTCAACTAACGATATTTCATTTGACAAAACAAAAGAAGTCCGGGAATTTTTGAAGTAGTTTTTAGGAGACACGTATTTTTTGTTGAGTAAAACAGAATAGTCGCTGCTCATTTTGTGTATAGTATTAGCATATTGCTTTACACAAAATATTTTGTGTATATTGCAATAAAAACAACTCCCAAGGGATGGAGACTGTGTAAAAACTCTTGATTGGTCGGTAACCGTCCCGCTTTGTGGCGGGACGAAATTGAATTGAAAACGCAGCCTGAAGGTTGCGCCTACCAAAGAAAAATGACTTTTGACACAGTCTCGATGGCTTCGCCACATGCAACCTTATATTCCTAAAAAATTACCTATTGCGGATGTAAATTGGGAAGGGCTGATTCCTCTGATAGGGATGGCAAACCGATCACTTGCCTATTATGATGGAATTTTACAAGGGATTGCAAATCCGTCGCTGCTTCTTTCTCCTTTGACAACACAAGAAGCTGTTCTTTCTTCAAAGATAGAAGGGACACAGGCAACGTTGGGAGATGTTTGGAAATTTGAAGCAGGTGAAAATCCAATCGCAGAAGAGCGTCGAGTTGATATTCAGGAAATTATGAACTACCGTCGCGCGCTTCATACGGCGGAAAAAGCACTCAAGAGCAAACCATTTCATCTGAATCTATTAAAAGATCTTCACCGGATTCTTCTCGACAGTGTTCGGGGGATGAATAAAGCCCCGGGTGAGTTCCGGAAAATACAGAATTGGATTGGAAAGCCCGGGACTCCCATTGAACAGGCAGAGTATGTTCCGCCGGCTCCGAATGTGTTGATGCAGTTCCTTGATAATTTGGAAAAGTACTATCATATGGATCGTCCAGATCAATTGGTGCAGTTAGCAGTCATTCATGGACAGTTTGAAATCATTCATCCATTTTTAGATGGGAACGGCAGATTGGGGAGAATGATCATTCCACTGTTTTTCCACGAAAAGAAAATATTGAGCCGTCCGATGTTCTATTTGTCGAAATACTTCGAAGAACATCGTGATGAATATTACTCCCGGTTGAAAGCGTTAAGCAAAGAGGAGCAAGGTTGGAATGATTGGATCACATTCTTTCTTCGTGCGGTGGATGAACAAGCGAAAGAAAATGCGTTAACAGTTCGCAAGATTATTAACCTGTACGAGAATCTTAAGGAACGTGTTATTACATTAACCCATTCTCAGTACGCAGTTCCGTTGCTGGATCAAATTTTTAAACAACCGATTTTTCAAAGTTCACATCTGCTTGAAAAAAAAGGAATGCCAAGCAAACCGATGGTCATGACGTTACTGGCGAAATTGCGGGAAGCAGGCATCCTTAAAGTATTACGAGAAGGAAGCGGAAGACGTGCGCAGATTTTAGCGCTTCCGAAACTCATTAATCTAACAGAAGAACGCAAAGTATTTTAATGAATGACTCGCCGCGGCGAGTTGAATACACTAACCACAAAATTTTATTATGGTAAAAAAACAAAAGAAAACCACATACAAAAAGATTCGCAAAACAAAAAAGAAAACTGGTGAGCAACCGATCGCTGAACCACAGCCGCAGCAAAAAGTTGTTGAGATTGCCAAAGCAAAAGGACGACCGATGCTCGTGTGGGTAGGAAAGAAACCGCTCGACCGTCTTACCGCTTTTCCCGCACAAAAGATTGAAGAATTTTCTCCCTCCCCTGAAAGAGGAGGGACTAAGGGAGGGGTCAGCGATTGGTCTCCCAATTACCCCAACGGCGGACTCCTCTTCCACGGCGACAACAAAGAAGTGCTAGCGCATTTGCTCGCAAACGGATTTCGCGGCAAAGTAAAACTGATTTACATTGATCCGCCGTTCGACAGCGGCGCGGATTATGTAAGGAAAGTTGTTTTACGAGGCGGAAATACAAAACTAGCGGGTGAAGATTATAGTTTAGGCGAACAGGTACAATATACCGACATCTGGATGAATGATAATTATCTACAATTCTTATATGAACGTTTGCAGTTGTTGCGCGAAGTTTTGGACCCAAATGGTTTTCTCTGTTTGCACTTAAATACAACTCGTGTTCATTATGTGAAATTACTTCTTGACGAGATCTTTTCCGAAAAGAATTTTCGTAATGAAATTATTGTAAAGCGAATAAGGAAAAGTTATACCGAAGAAAAGGGAATTACTTCACTAAATGAAGGATGCGATTATTTGTTATTGTACTCTTCTTCTCCAGAATCAAGAATGTTCGCCCCAATGAAGTATTCGCCCAAAGAAGAACGTTGGCATTCTTTTGATGCGCCAAATGTTAGAAAAAATTTGACATATGAACTCTTTGGGAAATATCCTCCTGCGGGAAGATGTTGGATGAATTCACCTGAAGAAGCAAAGATAATGAAAGATAAAGGAGATTTACGTCCAAATCCTGAAACAGGATGGCCGGAGTACCGTTTGGAAGCAACTGATTATATAGTTCGAGATGCTCTTTGGGATGATGTTACTGCTTCTGCTTTTACGACTGGTTATCCAACAGAGAAGAAAGAAAATATGTTGGAACTTTTGATGGAGATGGTAACAAAGCCTGGAGATATTGTTCTCGATGCTTTCATCGGTTCCGGTACAACAGCGGCGGTTGCGCAAAAACTTGGCAGGCGTTGGATCGGCTGCGATATTAACAAAGGAGCAATCCAAACCACCAGCAAACGTCTGCAAACAATTATTACAGAACAAATCGAACAAGAAACGAAGAAAACACATCAAGGCAAACTTGAACTCGGTGAAGACAATAACGAACAAACGATAGCACCCGCACAAAATTCATTTGCCGTGTATCGTGTGAACGATTATGACCTGCAAATACAACACAACGAAGCAGTCAATCTTGCGTGCGAACATATCGGCATCACCCGCACAAGAACAGATTCATTCTTTGACGGCACACGCGGCAAAAAGTTGGTGAAGATCGTGCCGTTTAATCATCCTTGTACTCAATTAGATTTAGAGCAAATCAAAAACGAATTGAAATCCCGCCCAGAAGAAACACGAGATATTGTTGTTGTCTCGCTCGGCAAAGAAATTGCCGTTGATGCGTGGTTAGAGAATTGGAACAAACTTCGCAAAGCAAAAGAATTTCCAAACAAGATCGAACTTATCGAACTCCGCACCGATCAGAAATTCGGTAAGTTTATCGAACACAAACCCGCAAGCGCGCGTGTAAGTATAAAACGTGAGAAAGATAAAGTAAAAATTCTAATCGAGAATTTTATCTCGCCCACGATTATTGAACGTCTCAGCCAACAAGACGGTGTTCTCCAGCCCCGCATCGAAGACTGGCGCAGTATGGTTGATAGCGTGATGATTGATCCGAACTACGACGGCAAAGTCTTTAACATTACGCTCTCCGATGTTCCGGAAAAGAAAAATGATTTTGTGGTTGGCAAATACGAACTACCTATTGGGAACGGGAAAACAACCGTTGCAGTAAAGATTATTGATATGCTTGGAGAAGAAGTGTTGATGTTGAAAGAAGTTTAGAGCAGTCGATAATCCCATCATCGTACCTTCGAAAAAAACTCCGGCAAAGTCTTTTCATCTCGTGTCCAAACTCTGTTTAATCTCGATCACAAGTTCTCCACCAAAGGACAAGTACTTGGGAGCGTGCTTTTTATGTTAAGGGCGGTTCCAAAAATTCAAATAACAAGCACCAAATGACAAATAAATTCCAAATTCAAAGAACCAAATTCCAAAAGAATACAGATTTTGCTTTGTTTTGGTCATTGAAATTTTAGTCATTGAGATTTATTTGTGATTTGCTTTTTGAGATTTTGGATTTTTAGAACTCCCCATAAATAATTAACTGATGTTACGCATCGTTCAACTTTTAATGAGAAAAAAGAGTTTTTAAAAACAATAGAACACGGATGACGCTGATTTTGACTGATTTTCGCGGATTTAAATCTGT
>OBOI01000370.1_pt1 | contig 16142 bp, 10 predicted proteins | sample 1670151 | NCBI WGS metagenome assembly OBOI01 (sample SAMEA104232303, study PRJEB22302) | sediment metagenome | biome: forest; feature: aquifer; material: sediment | place: USA | collected 2011-08-07 | depth 0.01 m | reverse complement strand
TTGGCATACACGACGCGCTGCGTCCTGCCGATGGTTCCGGCGGGGCGAACGGGGCAAGCGGAGGGCTCGCGCGGGATCGGGGTCCCCACCGCGATCTCGCAACTGGGCAACGCGCTATTCTTGGGGTCGGCGTCGATAATTCCCAAGCCCGAAATTAGCATATCCGGCACTGGCAGTTGGAAATCTGTTGCGGCCACAAAACAATCCGAGTAGGGTTGTTGGGCAAAATTATTGCTGCATTTGGGGTATCCGGCTGGGCGAGGGTTGCCTGGCGGCGGCGTGACGGCGTGGAATTCTGCACAAGTTTTCAACGCGGAATTATTCACACAGCTAAAATCGATCCATCCGACCGCATTGGCGGTTGCTGGCTCGTCGGCGTCACCCGGCGGCTTGGACCCATTGCCCCAGGCAAACCCGCTAAAGGTGCGGAACCCCGGGTGCCGCACGCTCGGGTCCTCATACTTGGTGTCTTCTTCAAAATTTAATCGTAGAGGGTAATTGACGGTTTTGTTGTTGGCTCCCTTGGCTGTGCCCCCAAGCCGGACCCAGCCTTCGTTATCCAGGTTCATAACCTTGGCCCAACCATGGACCGTGCCAATAGTAGGACTGCGCGGATCAATGTCAATCCAAGCGTCGCTCCCGCCTGGGGTTTCTGTTTGGTCACCACTGCCTAATTTGCCCTGGGCCGCTACCCCCGGTGTAATGCCCGGACACGATTCGCCAAAGCAGAGCCAGCCGCCGTTATCATTGATCTTCCGACCATTACATCGACCGGTCGTTGGATCATACTTCGTCTGATCACATTCTTCTGACCCGGCCCAAGCAAATCCGTAAAGTTTCGCACGCTTGCCTTTGTAGCAATTAGGCGTTGCGGGATCGCATTCATAATTTTCTATCTTAACTCCATAATCCGTGCCTCCAGGTCGGATATCACCATCGCGTAAGTGGAGGCATTTGTCATTATTGGAACAATTCAAACTAATCCACCCCAGGCTATCGGTATCTTTCCCGCCCTTTTTACCACCACCCCAGGCCCAACCGTAGACATTGGGTTTTTCGGGCTGGCCTTGCGCCACCACCAGGTTGACCGGAATGGTTAAATCTTCAAAGGTCTCAGGGGCAGTAACCTTAATCGTATCCTGGTACTGCCCCGGGGGGCCTACTTTACGAGGGTCCACATCGACATTCACCCAATACGCTGTGGGCGCCGATTCAATGGGCGTTGCGGGCACTTCGGGCGCTATTGCATCACCGGCGCTATTCTGTGCGCTCACGGCATAATAATACACTTTTGGATGATCAACAGTGCTATTAATCACTGCGTGATCATCAATGGATTTTTTTGCGCTACTTGCGGGGATCGATCCCGCAACACATATACTAGTCGGGGATGTCGACGACTGGCACACGGTATTAGTCTTACGAGCATCCTTTGCCGTCTGGACAGTAATGGTGCTGGCTGTTGCGGCGCGATACACCCAGTACTGCGTGGGAGAACTACTGCTCGGGGGCGGCGCATCCCACGTGATGGTGACCAACGCATTGCCGCCCACTGCCTTGGTGTTCTGCGGCGCATTGGGCGCTCCCGTAACGGTCCGGATAAAAGGGTCAGACCAATCCGAACAATACTCTTTGCTATTGACGATATTACACGTCATGGCGCGCAGTTGCTTCTCTCCTGGCCGTGTGGGCACATACCCATATGTGGAAGACAATGATGTACTGTTTGCCGATGAGTCCACTTCACCTCCCTCGAATTCTGTTGTCGCATTTGCTGACCCATCGGTAATGCTCAATGTGATCTTCGTCGCATCGGGATGCGCATAACCGGTAACATTCATGAAGTGTTTTTCCCCGACAATCCAACGATCATTCATGGTCGAATCCAGTTCACGCAACGTGGGTTTTTGGGGCCGTGGCGGGAACACATCCACCTTCATCACCTCCACATACCGGTCAAACTGGGGCCAACTCAGGCGATCAATATCATAGGTATAGGTGATGGTCAGCGTCTCGTTGAGAGTTAACCGCATCGCTGGCTCGAATCGGAACAGTCCAGACATGGCAAAACTGCAATGCCCCGCGCAGGCAGAACCGGCGCCGCTCACTGGTTGAGGATTGGATCTATAGAAAAAGCCCTTGGAACCTTGCACATTCACGCTGATCGTCGCCTGCCCTAAGTCATTGGTACACGCGCTCCACTTGAGCGACCCGCTCAACACAAGAGTGTCTCCCACATTCAAATCTTCGCTCGGCTCGTTGACAAACAATAGGGTTGAGTCGCCCTGCGAGACCGCATCCTGCCGCACTGTAACGTACGGTGGCTTACGATATTGTTGACATGCTTGCGATTGACCACTGGTACTGCACACCTGATCCAGTACTCGGAAGCTCATTGTGGTGCTTTGCTCCGCCGATGTTCGGTGCGATGCTTCAAACCCCTTGGCTGCGGGCATCAACGCCATACTCCCGGCCAACAACAGTAGACAAAAGAGTCCGGCATGGCTACGCGACCAGAGCCAGAGCAACAGCAAACAGAGTAACCCGACACTCAACAACAGATAAACGATTCGACGCTGTGGGGCCGATGGTAGTTGCGGCAGTGGCGGCGTATCCGGTTGCGTCACAGACTCCTCGATCGAAGCAAGGGTAGCGCCGTCCTTTTCGACCCTCGCGTCAACGGTGAGGCGGTTGGCCTGGCCCGTGCTCGCGATCACAAACTCTTGGCTCACAAATTCCGCAGAGAGCGTCACTTCTTTCTTGGAGCTCGCGATCACCGCGCCAGTTTCGTTTTTGAGATCCACGCGCACGAGCGCTTTTTCCACTGCTGTGCTTTTGCCGGTATCGATATCAACAGGAGGGCCTGTGAGTACGAGGGTCACTCTGACCGTGTCGTCGGGGTTCACCTGCTGCTTATCGGTCGCCACAGACTGGATCCGAGCGCTCGCTCCGGCAATGATGTATCGAAATGTGATCTCGGGCGCCCGATTGGCATCGCTGGAATCTTTAAGCTCTATCCGGCCGGCATACACGCCTGGAGAAAGTCCGGAATTTTTTATCGGCAGTGAAATTCTTGAAGTTGCTCCGGCGGCAAGCGTAATCGCGGGCTGCGAATAGCGCGCTACGGGTTCACCGGTAAACCCGTTGCGGTACAAACTGATCGTGGGCGTGACAGCGACTTCTTGTTCGCCGGGATTGATGATCGTCACCGTGTCGGCAACAATGGCATCGGCGGCAATGGTAGGCCCTTCTTCTTGGCCGTAGGATTTGTCCCCCACCACCAATGCGGCGGTTTTTATCTTGAGGGCATCATTGCGGCCGGCAATTTCCATGCGCGCGATCTTCCAACCCATCTGGAACCCATCGCGCAACACGGCTTGTGCAAATACCCCGAGGTCCTTGCCCGCGACTCCCACGGGCGCTGGCAACACAAAGGGGCGCGTGAGTGTTTGCCCAGCGGCCAACACTATGGGGCCAATCGACTGGCTGGGGTAGCTGGTAATCGGCAACCCGTTGGTTTGGAAATCAGCGACCACCATCACATTGACCATGACGCCGGAGATGGGTGTGGCGTCGCCGTTGCGAACACTTACTGAGCCAACAATGTTTTCTCCGGCATCAAGATTCTTTTTCGACAGAACAAGTTCGTCGATGTACACGCGAGCAGGAGCCAGGCTGTTAGCGGGTTTGGCAATAGCCTCTTGCCCATGAACGAAAAACGAGGGCGTCAATAAAAAAAAGACACCAATAATAGCCAACACTATTGGCGTCATTCTGGCTTGACCAGAATCTGCCTTCTGCCCTCTGCCTTCTAAACTCATTCTGTGCATAACTTATAGAGCTATTATGACACAAAATGCTCTTTTTTTATACCCCGCACTGATCCCGTTAGAGTCTGGACAATCCAATGATGGTTTCGAATTAACCTAATTGGGAATCCGAAGTACTGTTCGGCCGGAGTTGCGGACCAGACTCTAACGGGATTGACAAAATATATAAAGTGTGGTATAATGATAAGTCGTAAATTTAAGACTAAAAAGGTGGTATAGTGAAGAAGGGTTCGCTGTCTGGTATTCATTCTCTGGGCACCAGAGTTCGGCCGCCCAGCGGCGGCCGCCTCCTACGATCTCGGCTGATGATCCCGCCGCGGGCGGGAACCATGCTCATCAGCCTCCGATAGTTGCCAGAGAACAAATACCAGACGGCGAACCCGAAGAGTGGGGTGCGAAAAAGGAGCATCATCCTGAACTTGATTCAGGATCTCTCACTGCGAGGGATTCTGAAAATGAATTCAGAATGCTGAACGCACATTGACAACAGTACGAATCAGTATCCTCCTTCATTCATTCGAGGTGGAAGATTCTCAGCCGAAGGCTGATCCACCTCTGGCGGAGAATACTGATTCGTACACAAACCGTAGAAACATCCCGACAGCTGTCGGGATAAGGAGAACACATGACCCGAAACATCATCGAGATCGCTCTGGCGGTCCTGCTTTTGTTACCGATGATCGTTTCGGGACAAAGCATTCAGGGGACGTTGCCGGAGACGATAGCGTACAGCGTTTTCAACAACGCTGGATTGTACGCCGCCGGTGTGCCCTGCCAGACAGCTCAGTCGATGACGTTGCAGAGCCTCTGCAACCTCAGCGGCAGCCATATGGCAGTCTACACCACCGCTACGGCAACCAACCCATTCTGGCGATCCATCACCTTCCTGCCGGGCGTGAGCAAGGACATACCCATTAATTCGTCGATGGGATACATCCTTGCAAGCCGCAACAGTCAGCAAGGCCAGATGGTGCTCACCGGCACCCCCTGGCCGGAAACTTCGCTCACCACGAAGCTCCATCCCGGCTGCAATCTCATCGCCTTTCCCCGTGGCGTTCCGACGGACTACCGCGCATCGGATTTCTGTCGACTGGTCGACAGAGTCACGATCGCGCGACTGATCGTCGACCGAACCACGGGCCGTGGCCGGTGGGTCGCTTATGTCCCCGGAATTACGGGAACAGACTTCGACATCGAACACGGCAAGGGATATCTCGTGGTGTCCCATTCGTGGCAGACTGTCACGTTGCCGCAGCGGTCCCGAGCCCTTTCCAAGGGCACGGGCTTCGCGGTATGCGTGGAGGAACAAAGTGGGGTCCACATCCAACTCGTGAGTCGAGACGGTTCAACGGCCACAACTGTTGGACCCTTCTCACCCTTGGATACCAATCCACGGTTCGATCCGACCGGCAGCGTCATCGCATTCTCGTCCGTTGCCTTCTGCGGCGACGGAGCACCCGAAGACCCCATGGGGATTTTCCTCACCAACGCCATTGGTGATGGAAATAATCTAGTCCGACTGACTGGTGTCTCGGCAAGCGGCTGCGATACCATCCGTGATCAGGCTCCTAATTTTTCCAGAGATGGAAAAATTATCTTCGCATTCGCTGGATCAACGTTTGGCGGGCCGCAAGGCATAGGTGGCATGCCTAGGGATGCAAAGGTTGATCTACGATCAAAGTTCGTGGACAACAACCCCCAATCCTGGGCAACACCGTCAAACATGGATGACAAAACTCTCTTTTTCATCTCGAGCAGACCCGAAGGCGATCGGGTCTGCAAAAGTAGCGTGGTCGAGAGTTTCAAGCCGTCATCCCCCGTGACGATGATCTCCCCCACCCCGGTCACCGCGCCGGGGCTCGCTGTCGGGCCGGATGACAGCGTGTACTTCACGTCGGGGCGCGACGTGATCCGGCACTTCCCCGATGGGCACGAGGTGAACCTCACCAACTGCCCCCCGGGCCACTCGGCGCGCAGCGCCGACATCACCCAGGATGGGTCAACTCTCACATTCGTGCGAGATGACACCCAGCTCTGGGAGATGAGCTGGGACGGCTCGGACCAGCTTCTGGTCCGAGAGTTCAACCGCCGCGTGCGTTCAGCATCGTGGCGGCCCTGATCGTATGGTCAGGGGAAATTAAAAGGAGGGAATTAAACCAGAGCCCCCGATACGCGCAGCGTACTCGGGGGTTCTTCACATCCACTTTGTTATTGCTCGACTGCGGATGACGAAACCGAAAAAATCATAGGCCCTGAGCCTGTCGAATGGGCATGATTTTTTACGATTCGCCCTTCGACTTCATCCCGACCCTTGGTCGGGACTCCGCTCAGGGTGTAACATTATTGCCTGAGCCGAGTCTGCCCTGAACCCAGTCGAAGGGTCGAAGGCGGACCTCTTCAGTACAGGCAACATGTTGCCCATTCGACAGGCTCAGGGACTAACATGGTGCCTGTACGCTTATTCTGCAAGAGGTCTATAGTCGAAGGGCAACATTTTTTACCAATCTCTATTCCACTCCCCGCTCATTAATTTCTCTTTCTTCTTTCTCGTCCAGCCCTTGATTTGTTTCTCGCGTAATCTTGCCTGTTCCAGGTCTTCGTATTCTTCCAGGTATGCCAATCGTTTGGGTGGATGCTTTTTTGTATATTCACAACCGGTGAGAGCAGCATGCTGATCCCACCGGGCAACGGGCTTCCATGTCATGCCTGTGTAGTAGCTGCCATCGATGCATTCGATGATGTAGATGTACCATTTCCATTGTTGCATAGGAACCCCTTCGACATTTTGTACGTTTCCAAGCACTGAGCCTTCGACAAGTCCCGCAGCGTGTGGGATCCCGCTACGGCGGGACTCAGGCAATAACGGCGCGTATACCCCATACCCTTATATCCCAATATCCCTATCCCTCTTCCCTTACTCCGGCGCCGGCGTATACGTCACCGACAGCCACGGGCTGTTGCCCACCACGCTCACACTCGGACGGAAGGGGCTGCCATTGCTCATCTGGATTTTAACGCGACCCGAGAGGAGAGCGCCCACCCCCTTCACCGTCCAAAAATCCAGGCGGTCGAGGTTGGCGGTAAGGCGGGTGGGGATGTCCACAAACACTTCTTTTGATGGCGCGCTATCCTGACTGTTGGTGCGCACAGTCATACGATAGTAATACCGAGCGCCGGGATCAAATGGCCCAGAGTCTATCCCATGATTGGGGCCCGTATACGAGGAACTGGTTATCGGGCTTACCTTATAATAAGGTAATTTATCGGCTGTCATATTCACCGGCGATGTTTTTGATCGAGCAAAATAATACGGGAAATAGTCGTTGGGATCGCTCGGAGTGTAATCCCAACTCAAATGCACCCAGCCAAAATGCCGATCAAATTCTGCTCGCACATTCGTGGGCGCCGCAGGCTTGCCTTTGACAACATCGATCACAATGGTTTTGGTCTGCGCTGCAGACGGCGTCCCGGTCGAACTGCGCGCCGTGATGGTAATCGTATGCCGGCCCTGCGATACCCCCGCCGGCGCAGTAATATTGAGTCGCGCTGTTGAAGTTGTGTCCGCCAACAGTGGAGGAGTAAACGAGAGCGTCAACTCGTCTGGGGTTCGGCCATTGGGGCTAGAACCGGCTTGCGGCGCATCTTTCGCGGTCAGATTCACCGCTGCAGAACAAGTCGGAGTTTTGCATGTGATTACCCGCAGATGATGGTTAGAGCCCCCGCGCGTGGTATAGGCGATCACCGGCTTATCATCCACCAACTGTAAGGCATGCCCCAGGTAACTCATCCAGATCGCATTAAATTTCCCGCGCACAATGGCCTTGGGCCGGCCCTCTCTGCCGGTACGGTCACAACTGCCATTGGGGCAGATGGCCATCTGGATTGTTTCGTCGCCCTCCACCCACACAATCTGGGCGTCCCCAGCGGCAGTGACCGCAATGTCCGTGGGCGAAACCTGCGCTGCATTCCAGCCCACTAAGCTTAAAAACGATCCCACGCAGGTAGGCCCGCCGCACTGGGCAATATAGACTTTTCCGGCAATCGTAAACCCGATCATCGGGATGTTGCGTTTGGTGATCGCGATGGATGGCCCGGAGACAGTTGATCCGCGATCCACTTGCGCGTCGTAGAGGATGCTCTCCACCAGCGCAGGGGAGCCCGCACAGTTGGCGGTTTGGCAGGCGGCGGTTTTTAACCCCCACACCAGGCCGCCCGAAAAACTATAGGCAATCAGGGGGTGATTCGATGTATTCACCTTCATAGCCAACTGGTGGACATCGCTGGCGCTGTCGATGGAGGTGATCGTGGTGGACCCAGAACAGTTATCGGTCGAGCACGCTGCCAGTTTTAACTTCTTGGATTTTGTGTACGCGATCACTGGTTTGCCGGAGACAATCTGCAGAGCAATGCTCCTGTCATAAGCTCCGAGATCTCTATCCACCTCATTATTTTCCATCTGGCTGCAAACGGCATTACGGCATCGCGCGAGTTTGAGCTGCCCCGACGACCTGCTGGTGGTGACGTAGGCGATCACGGGGTTGCCATTTACTAATTGGAGGGCAACCGCAACGCCATCAACGTCATTATCGATGGGCGTAGGCTTAATAAGTCTGCCCTCAACGCCAGCGCACTCGCGATTAGGGCACCGCAGCAGCTGAATACGATGGTTCTTGAGCGCCGCGCCTGGCGAATTAAGACCCGGGCTGTACGTTTCCTCGATAAAGGCAATCACCGGATAGCCATTCGGGTCAATTTGCATCGACGAGCGGGTGCCAACCGCGGTATCGCTAACGCCATACACTTCGGTGTCAACCACCGACGAGTCAGGCACCTCCAAGCCCGCGGAATTAATGTTGGCCGGGGTAATGGTCGCTGTTACATCAGTATACCCATCATCCCCTTCTTCCATGGGGTATTGTTCAATTTGGAACGGTTCCATCTGCAAGGCGCTGTCGCCAAGCACTTCTCGGTACACAGCGACTTTTGTGTTCACGGTGCTGCTCGACATAAAATCCCGCACAGATGTGGAAGGCTCGTTGAGAGTGAAACCAAACGGCGTAATAATCGCCGACATGGCCTGAACGGTCTGTGGGCTGCCCCCACCCTGCCACTGCTGGGTGACAAGGATCCCGATCGCCGCGGCATACACCGCCACCCCGCTGGCTGCCATACGCCAAAAGCGGGAACGCACAACAACCCGCGGCGTTGGAGCCACGTTAACAATGGGCTTTCGGGTTCTACGCTTGGGCGCTACTTTCTTCATATCTTCATCTCCCGATACGTTATGTGCACAACTATATTATACCACAAACAAAGAAAGAAGAGATGAGGAGATAAAGAGGTAAAGAATCTAGACGAAACGCCGTTAAATATTTTTTACTCCTTATCTCCTTATCTCCTTATCTCCTTATCTCTTTACCTCGTCATTCTTGTCTGGTATACTCCCCGTCATCCCTTTTCCCGCGCACCTTCCCAACATGGCAACACGGCCTTCGGCCGAAAGGAACCCCACCATGACTCTGCGCAACTTCCTCATCGCGGTTGGCCTGGCCCTCGTGCTGGTGGTCACTGTGTTCAGTCAGAGCAAGGACCTCGGGATCGGGTTCAACCTGATCCGACCGATGCCGGGGCTCACCGCGCAGGACCTCACCAGCCGCACCAGTTCGCCGGTGCTCGTCACCAGCGAAATCCGTGCCAACGGCCGCACCTACTGGAAGGCGTACATGCCGGGCAGCTCGCCGGCGATGACGCTCTCGACGCTCAGCGGCTACATCATCCTGAGCCCGCGCGTGCAGACGATTTCGCTGGCGCCCTCCAATCCGCCCACGACTGGCACGACTACCGGCGGCTACCGGATAGTACTCTACAACGGGTACCAGAAGGTGCGGGTGTTGAGCAGCGCCGCCACAGTGCTCACCAGCGCGACCGTCCCCAATATCCCGGTGGGGAAATATGTGACAGACGGCAGTGCTCTGTTCACACTCCTCCCCGACCCCCGGGGACTCACGTGTACCTCGGACTATAACAAGTACACGATCAATAACAAGTACACGATCATCAACAAGTACTCGGTACCCAGCGGAGCGCTCACCACCGTGCGACCCAACTTGTGCGGGGAGCTCGTCGATGCGACAATCCAACGCGATGGGAGCTTGGAGTCGGTGTGCCGGGTTGAATATCGGACACCCGTCATCGACTCCCGCTATGGTAGCACCGTCGCGGTGTACGACGTGTATACCCGCTATCGTATCGACAAGAACAACGGGTTGGTGACAAGCTTGGTGGACTACAGTATCTACTACAGCTTCGAGGATATCAACCGCCAGTTGCTCACCACCCGCGGAGGCAGGACGTACAAGTTGATGATCAACAATGCTGTCTATCAAATTTACCGGGAAGACATTCGGCAATCCATCACCACTGAACCCAACGGGATCAGTGGGTTCTCGGTGAACGAGGCGGGGACGCTGGTTGTCTACAGCACACGCACTGCGTCTGGCTCCGAGCTCAAGACCGTCAACATCGACGGCAGCAATGTTGTGCAGATCACGCACAACAACGTAAGCGACTATGCGCCACAATTCCTCATGGACGGCCGTATCCTCTTCTGGAGCGGTCGGCTGGCCGCCAACGACGTCTGGGTCGCCGATGCCAACGACCCCACCAAACAGACGCTGTTCTACCGAATCGGTCCTACGGAAGTAACCCGATCCTGGTCTGACCGATGGTCCTTGTCCATCCTCACCGACCCGTGAGTCCACGGTTTCGGTTACCGGCTGCACGCGTGTCCTAGAAGCATCTGGGACAATAGACCCTCAAGGTCACGCGTGCGGCCGGCGTTTTATTTTAGGCGAGTACAAATCGATCCGAATCAGGCCCGAATTAATCCGAATGAATTATTCGTGTTACACGATAAAATTTGATAGAGTACTAAGGAACGATAGATTCGGTTCTATTCGCCTGCCTGCCGCAGGCAGGGGTGTCATTCGGATAAATTCGTACTTATGAAACATATTTCCCGCTACCACATAAGCGCCGGCGGCGTGCTCTATAACAGCGCAACCAAAAAAATCGCGCTGATTCATTTTGCTAAAAATCTCCAGCACGCCGAACTCTATGCCCTGCCCAAGGGCCACGTGGACCCCGGGGAAACCCCGCGCCAGGCCGCTAGCCGCGAGATCAAAGAAGAAACCGGCTATGTCGATATCACACCAGTTGCTAAAATCGGCACCATGCAATTTACATATCAGCACTTTAAACGCAACAACGAATGGAACCACAAAATCGTGCATATCTATTTATTTTTCCTCAAAAGCCCCAAGCGCGACCATACCTTGCGCCAAGCCTACGAGCGCCACACCGTCGCGTGGAGAACATTCGACGAAGCCTTGAAATTAGTGAGGTACGAGAATGCACGGCGGATGATTATAAAGGCGCAGCGTCTGCTGAGTACGAATCGACCCGAATGACATCCCTGCCTGCGGCAGGCAGGCGAATAGAACCGAATCCCGTTCGTCATCGCGAGGCCTTTGGCCGTGGCAATACAAAACATTCAATAGGAATGATTAAGCTTCAATCGAACGTCACAGATTTATACCATATGGTATAAATCTGTGACATTTTAATTATGCTTTCATCCGGATTGGTTAGGATGAATTGGGATACTGATTCGTATTGCTAAAAAGAAAGAGGCCTCGGTCGAGCAGTCTGCGGGGGCGTGCAGACTACTCGACCGGGGACCTCAGGTGGCTTGATCAGCCTGCCCTCCGAAGCTCGGAGAGCGAAGGGGGGTTCGCCCCGCCGCTGATGGCAGCGGGGTTGGGCTCACTTGGAGCCTTTGGCCTTGGGGGCGGGGGTGGCGGGAACCGGGGCCGCGGCGGCCACGGGGTCGTCCACGTCCAGCTCCATGAACAAACCCGGGAACTTGCCGTCCTTCTTCACGAAGGGGGCGAGGATCGGGTCCTCCACGAACTCGGGCGGAACGCCTTTCGTCCCGTCCGCGAGGATGAAGGTCACCTGAACCCTCGTGAACGGCCCGTTATTCGCGTCCACGAGATGTGTGACGTTCATCTCGGAAAGTCTCCAGAGTACGGCGGCCCCGTCCCCGATCAGGGTTCCGGTCGTCTCCTTGGTCTTGGGGAGTGACTTCCCCGTAGTCCGGATCGGGAAGCCCTTTGCCAGACGATAGTTACGCTGGTTGAAAAGCACGAGCACGCGAGGGGTGACCGCCAGGTCGCCCAACTTGACGTTGCCCGCAGCCTCGAGGTCCTTGAGATCCTGAACGCTTGCAGCGTCCAAATTCTCGGCGAGCTCCTCCTGCTGCTTTCGGAGGTTTTCCTCCTCCTCATGGCCCTCGATGATGGCGTCGTGGTAGGTGGTGACGGCCGCCTGGCTCACCGACAGCGAGTCGAGCCAGCGGGTGGCCTTCTCGGCGATCGTCTCTGCCGGCAGGGGGGAGAAGTGTGCGCTCAACACGAGCGCGACCAGGGTGAGGATGACCGTGTGGTAGAATCGACGCATTGCGTCGCCTCCTTAGTTAATTGCCCTACCACGTCGTCATGACGCGCGGGCGGTTAGGCCTGCCCTCCGAAGCTCGGAGAGCGTAGGACGGGTTGGGCCTGGGGTGAAGCCCCCGTGTTACCCCGCAAAGTCGCACCATGCGACCGCGGGGCATGCTGATCGTTGAGCAAGACTCATTCGCTACGAGGGTTGAAAGCCCTACGCATCGTTTGGGTACCTGCTCAGGTGTACGAATTTATCCAAATCGCGCCCGAATAGAACCGAATGCGCTGATTCGGATCGATTCGGGAGTTATTCGGATAAATTCGTACTTTCGTACTCATCTCCACCAGACCCCGCTCAAGAAGATATGAAAGCGGAAAGGACAAGCCAGAGCCAATCCACCCTACCCTCATATCCCCATGCTTGTCGTGAGCGGGAGCTGCTAGAGACGAAAAAAGCGCCCTTGCTTGTCGGCGCCATTGGTACGAGATATGAGGATACGAAGATATTCGATATTTGGAATACCCTATATTCCATACCCCATACTCGTAAAACGGGCCCTGCCGACAAGCTTTAAGGCCTTAAATCCATACTTTTAAAGAACCCAAGAGCATACCATAGCTTGGCGAAATTGTCAATATGTGCTAGCATATGTGATAGCATTTGATTCAGAAACAATTTCGCCATAATGCCTAATTCCCAATTCCTAATTTCTAATCAATTCCCAATACTCTAAAAGAAAGAATGCGCAAATCATTTAAATCATTGTTTATTTTCAGCCAAAGGCTGATCCGCCTCTGGCGGATACTAGTCATTAGTAATTAGAAATTAGAAATTCGCTATGTATTTAATCCCAACCGTTATTGAAAAAACCAGTATGGGCGAGCGCGCCTATGACATTTTTTCCCGTCTATTAAAGGACAGAATCGTGTTTTTAGGCGGCCCCGTGGACGACCAAGTGGCCAATACCGTGATTGCCCAATTGCTCTTTTTAGAGAGCGAGGACAAAGAAAAAGACATCAAATTGTACATTAACTCCCCCGGCGGCTCCGTGACTTCGGGGCTCGCGATCTACGACACCATGCAATATATAAAGCCTGATGTGGCCACTATTTGCGTGGGTATGGCCGCCAGTATGGGCGCGGTGTTGCTCGCCTGTGGGGCCCATGGCAAACGCTATGCCCTCCCAAATGCCGAGATTATGGTGCACCAGGTAATGGGCGGCGCCGAGGGCCAAGCCTCTGACATCAAAATCCGGGCTGAACGGATCCTCAAAATCCGCGATACTCTCAACAAAATCCTTGTGAAACACACCAAACAGCCCCTCGAAAAGATCGAAAAAGATACGGACCGCGACTACTTTATGACCAGCGACGAGGCCCTGGAATACGGGGTGATTGATAAGATTATTGAATAGAGCTGGTAGGAATTAGCTTGTAGCTTGTAGAAAAACCGCCTATTTTGGCGGTTTTTGCGTTACCATTGACAAAAGTACCCCTTTCTGCTATTGTCTGCGGTTACCCTTTGAATACAAAAATATGAGTTCACAACACCTTCTGTCTGTTCTCAATCGCCATTGGCCCACGTTGGTGACCACCGTGGTCGCCGGCGCAGTGGCTGCTCTTGTGGTGAGCGCCGCCATCCCGATCCGCTACCGATCGAGCATGGAGCTCTTAATTTTGCAGCGCTATGCCTTTGCCCGCGACGCCTACACGGCCAGTAAATCGATCGAGTACCTGGCCAGCGTGTTTGGCCAAATTATTTATTCTCAGAACTTTACCGATGAAGTGCTCGCTTCGGGCTACAACATCGAAAATAATTTGAGTACCAACCCCGAGACGCGCAAAAAGCAGTGGAAAAAAATTGTGAAGACGCAGGTCAACCGCGACACCGGGACCATCTCGATTTCGGTCCTGCACCGCGACCCCAACCAAGCACAGCAGATTTCGCAAGCCATTTTGCATATCCTCAACACCAAGGGCGATACGTACCATGGGGAGGGTGATCGCGTGGTGATCAAAACGTTAGACGAGCCGTATGTGGCAACGCGCCCGGCCCAACCCAACCTCCCGGCCAACGCCGCGGTGGGTGCCTTGCTGGCGGTGCTCGCGGCCTTTACCCTGCTTGCCAATGGTAAAGAATTTGAATTCACGCCTGGCACCATCCGCGCATATTTCTTCCCGCCCAAGAATGGAATTGAAGTGGAAGAGCCCGCGCAGGAGCCCAGCACTGGATATGAGCCCATGCCCCAGTTTGTATTTGAGGCTGCCCAGCGGCAGATGGCCACGGCGCCGGTGAACGAAATTAAAGGAAGCTCTCCATTCGCTAAAGCTCAATCGAGCAATAAAAATAATATTCCCCGACCAAGCGTCCCGCCGCAGCGGGATGCGCGTGGAGGGGTGGCGCACCAACCGGAAATTGGATTCCAAGTCAAAGGGATGAGCACGGATGAAATTAAGAGGCAGATGCGACAACATAATCCTAATACCCAGAATTAATAGGATAATCCTGCGCCAAAGGCGCATCCGCCTCTGGCGGAAAATACTACAAATACGTCGTCATTGCGTGACGGAGAAAACGGTGGACACCGTTTTCTCATGACAATCCAGACATCGCGCGTTGACGTTTCTGAATCGCCACGTCCCGATCCGCCAGCTGGCGGATCGGGACTCGCGATGACGAAAGCGTAGGTCAACAAAAAAATTAAAAAACAAAAATTAACCCTAAAATAAAAACGTCACAATAATATACCATATGGCATAAATCTGTGACGTAGTATTTCCCCCACCTTATTTTGATTTTGAAATTTTTATTTTGTTCTTTTGTTTCTTTATTTTGATTTCTTTTTTGGTACTGATTTTGCTCGCGAAAAATGCGTGCGCTTCAGCACTCCATTGTCGAGGAATGTGTTGATGATCGTTTCTTCCCCTTCGATGATCTCCGCAATCATGTACTGAACCGTTCCATCCAGCTTATAGAGTTCGATCAAATCTCGAATTTGTTGGTGACAATCAAAGGGATACACATACACACTGCGCTGCATCGGGAGGAATCCCCATTGTTTGAGTTTTTCTGGGAAGTAGTGCCGTGTGTTCGTGTACCTGGCCGGGATATCGAATATTACGATGCGCCAGCGACGGTCCCAACGCGCCGGAGTGCGCAACAAAAATGCTGCTTGCGGCCGTGCAACACTCTGCCCGCGATCAGTGACCTCGAGGTACCGCTGCTTCCCTTTGACCGCATCGCGCACATACCCGCGATCGATCAGGTACCGCAGTGTGCGGCGGAACCGATCGCGATCAATCGCGCGCTTGCGCAGGTACGCATAGGCGTCTTTACGAAAGACCGGATCCGCGGTATAGGGTAGCGCCCCGAGGCCGACGAGCATATCGATCGCCTCGTGGACTGATAAAACAATGATGTCCTTGTGCGATGGTTTCATAAAGATGTCAAAAATAGTATCAACAAAAAAATTGAGAATGAGCACGATGTCACAATAGTATACCATATGGCATACATCTGTGACAATTTACTATTCCATCTTATTTTATCTTGCGCGTTCATACTATCGTTCATACGGTATTTTGATTTGCGTTCTTTTTTCTCCCATCCCCAAATCCCCCCTTGGCTAGATTGATTCTTTTTGATACTCTTTTCATTACGCATTTACCACGAACCGAAGACACGACAAGGAGGCACTTCTCCTCATGCTCGACCTCATCGATCCGGCAACGTTCCCCAAGAAGACCCTCGCCCGCCAGCAGCGCAAAGCATTGCGCACGCATCGGCGCGCCGGTAAGATCAAGATCC
>OBOI01000367.1_pt1 | contig 16296 bp, 16 predicted proteins | sample 1670151 | NCBI WGS metagenome assembly OBOI01 (sample SAMEA104232303, study PRJEB22302) | sediment metagenome | biome: forest; feature: aquifer; material: sediment | place: USA | collected 2011-08-07 | depth 0.01 m | reverse complement strand
ACATCTTGATAAAAACATGCGAAGCATGCATACGCATAGTTTTTGGAACAACCCTTATGAAATTTGAACGAAACCATAAGATCCTGCCGAATTTCAACTATGCGTCGCTGACGGATATTGTGCTGCAGCTTCTCATTTTCTTTCTGCTCGCGTCATCGTTCGTTTCTTCCCCGGGAATAAAGGTCGCGCTTCCCAAAGCACGATCTGCCGAAGCACAATCCGACCGCCAAACGGTGATTACCTTAACGCACGGGGGAAGGATTTATTTGAATCTGGAAGAAGTAACAACCGCAACACTGGCGCAGAAGCTTATCCCCATTCTCGATAAACAACGCGATCAAGTCGTGATCATCCGCGCCGATAAAGAAGTGAGTTTGCAAAAAGCGGTGGAAGTGATCGATCTTGCAAAGGGTATAGGCGCGCAAAAATTCATGATCGCAACGGAGCCGCAAGACGAAGTGGAGTGATGATTCATTCATCGCACGAATATCGCAACGGATGGATTGCTTCCATCCTCTTTCATGCACTGCTTGCCGTGCTGTTGATGTTCACGACCCTTCGGCAATACGTCGCCGAACCACAATTTGTGGAGATGACATGGGGAGTTGTTACGTCGCTTGAAGCTCCCATTCCCAATATTCCCGCAACCGAACAAGCCACCAAACAGAGCAAACAGACCGAGAACGTTTCGGATAACACGGTCGTGCTTCCTTCCCGCAGGTTCATAGATCTTCCTGATGAAGTGATCTCTCTCCGTGCAAAAAAGAAAAGTGTGACGTCGGAAAATCCCGTCGCTTCAGCGCGCAGCGGCAAAGCAACTGCCGAAGAACGGCGGTCGAACGTTGTTTCCAGCGGACTCGGAACGAAAGAGAATGTTGTCGGCAAATCCGCCAGCACATCCAACGTGCAGGTGGCAACACCGTTTGGCGCCGGTACCGATGCGGGTGGATTGGGGAGCAATGTTGCCGTCGCCATTCAATGGGCTGGCGGAGGAAACCGCAAGCTGCTTGCCGGCGAAGTTCCTGCATATCCACCGGGAGTGAATGTGTCGGCTCAGATAAAATTAAAAGTAATCGTATTGCCGGATGGAACAGTGAAATTTGCTGCGCCGGTTCAAAAAGGTGAGACACGATTAGAAAATGCAGCCATCAACAAAGTAAAACTGTGGCAGTTCGAACCTCTGTTGAGCACACAACCGCAAGCCGAACAGGTATGTAATATTACGTTCAATTTTACGTTGAAATAAGGTAACTACTCAGCAGCGATACGTATGTATGCTTCGCTTGTTTTTTTTTGCCACTAAGGCACAAAGAAACACGAAGAATTCCTTACTAAAACTTTGTCTACGACTCGTAGAGTGAAACTTGGTGTCCCTGCCACGTTGGATAATCTGTTGGCTAACTGTATAAATGTTAAAAATGTATATCCAACGGGGTGAATGTCTTTGTGGCATAAATTCTTTATGTTTTTAATTTTTGGTCTACGACTCGTCTACGACCCGTAGGGTAGAGAACTGCCCTTATCCTTTATGCAGAAAGGAGGCAAAGAAAGGAAAAAGCAAAGATAAGTATAGAGACTCGACTCTTCGAGAAGGCTTGCCTATGGCTCGTAGAGAAGTAAACCCTGTTAGATCGGGGCATTCTAACAGGGCAAACAGAAACTTCATGACCCCAAAACAACCTGCCTGCCTGTCGGCGGACAGGTATTAAACAATCACAAAAGGAGATATTACAATGGATGAAAGAGATGTTTACACGGCTAAGGAGGCAATGGAGTCTGCAATGAAGAAAGGACCGATGAGGATGGCGCTGATTATCGGAGCCATTGTTGTCATTTTTCTGTTTATAAGTCCCTGGTTTCAGATCGGGGCAGGTGAAAGAGGGGTTGTCCTTAATTTTGGCGCTGTTCAGGATAAGGTGTTGGATGAAGGGCTGCATTTCAGGGTACCTATAATGCAGCAAGTTGTCCCGATGGATGTTAAGGTTCAGAAATCTTTAACAAGTGCCGCTGCTTCATCGGCTGACCTTCAGGAAGTGAGTTCAGAGGTTGCACTGAACTATCATATAATTCCTGATAAGGCGAATATTGTCTATCAGTCCCTCGGCATACACTTTAAAGAGCGAATCATAGACCCTGCAGTGCAAGAGGTGGTAAAGGCTGTGACAGCCAAGTATACAGCCGAAGAGCTTATCACAAAGAGGCCGGCGGTAAGCGAGGCAATGAGAGCAAACCTTGCTGAAAGACTTGTGGCGCACAACATAGCAGTTGACGCTTTTTCTATCGTCGGTTTCAGCTTCTCCAAGATATTTATGGAAGCCATCGAGTCAAAGCAGACAGCAGAACAGCTTGCGCTAAAGTCAAAGAGGGACCTGGACAGGATAAAGATAGAGGCAGATCAGAAGATTACAACAGCCAGGGCAGAGGCAGAGGGATTGAGGCTGCAGAGAGCACAAATTTCACCAGATCTTATAGAGCTAAGAAAAATAGATGCTAATCTCAGGGCTATAGAGAAATGGAACGGAGTACTCCCCCAGGTTACGGGCGCTGGAGCAGTGCCATTTATTGGCGTAGGTGAGATGCAGAAAAGATAAACGAATAATCATAAGAAAGTAGAGAAGCCCATTGCTTAGATATGTTATTCTGTTTGCTATTGCAGGTATTGTGGGGAGCATTATAGCTACAAGAAAAGGGCGCAGTCCGATATTGTGGTTTTTCTTATGTGCAATTGTTCCGTTACTTATTGCTGTTATTATTGTGCTTCCTCCTCTGGCATCTAAAGGATACACCCAAAAATGTCCCTACTGTGCAGAGATTATTAAAGAAGATGCAATAGTTTGCAAACATTGTGGCAGGGAGCTGCCTATAGAGATGATCAAGGTGTCTTCTGATCGCTAACTCTCTGGTTACAAGATGGGCTCAAACCTTTAAAATTTAATTTTTTTAAAAAAGGGGATTGCCCGCAACGGCAGATAACAAACAGCAAAAAGCACGACACTCCCTTTGTTGAGAAGGATTATTGTGCTCGTTCCATCCCGTCCGCTACGGGAAATAAATCATTCTTAGTGGCGGAACGGGACGGCGTGGTTTGTGCACACGTTAGTTGCAATTACCCTTCACTATTTAACGAAAGGAGAAACAGATGAAAAACATTTTCCGATTTGTCCGCTGTGGCGCCCGCCAGCCAGCGGTCGGGCTGGGATTGCTCTTTGTATTGTTTTCCCTATTCACCACTACGAATCCATTGCATGCCCAATGGATCCAAACCAATGGACCCTACGGCGGCTACATTATTTCCTTTGCCGTCTCTCCCGCCCCGGCGGGAAATCTCTTTGCCGGGACTGATGGCGGCGGGGTCTTTATTTCCACCAACAACGGCACAAGCTGGACTGCGGCTAGTACCGGCTTGACGAACACTTCTGTCTATGCTCTTGCCGTCAGCGGCACGAATCTCTTTGCCGGGACTGCTGGCGGCGGGGTCTTTCTTTCCACCAACAACGGCACAATCTGGACAGCGGTCAATTCTGGATTGACAAACACTTATGTCCGGTCTCTTGCCGTCAGCGGCACAAATCTCTTTGCCGGGACTTATGGCGGCGGCGTCTTTTTATCGACCAACAACGGCACAAGCTGGACAGCGGTCAATTCTGGATTGACAAACACTACTGTCCGGTCTCTTGCCGTTTCTCCCGCCACGGCGGGTCGGATTCGTTCAGCAGGCAAGCCAAAGTCCGCCGCGGCGGACGGCGGGCAGGCAGGCAAGTCAACAAAGAAGAGTAATAACGCAATCCCGTTTTTCAACGGGACAAGTTATTGCGTTTTTACAGATGTTAGCTGGCATTGCCCTTGGAAATTGAAATGAGCACTAACGATTCAGACATTGCAGACGAGTTACAATTCCATCTTACACAATTACGAGATGGTTCTGACGAGGAACGATACCAAGCTGTTCTCGAGCTTCGGATATCAAATAGTTCACACCCAGAAATAGTCCAAGCATTGGCAAAGGCTATCTATGACCAGAACGGTCACGTAAGAATAATGGCTGCTGAAGCACTCTCCCGTATCAATCAACATGCGCAAGATGCAGTCCCAGTGCTCATTACGGTTCTAGAAGTTGCCGACAGTTTCCACGTGAATGACCGACCCGCACACCTGAAGGACTGGCATCGGGTAGCGGTCGGTGCACTCGGAAACTTCGGTCCATCAGCCAAGTCTGCCACCGAGTATTTGATCAAGGCGGTCTTCGACTTCGACAAGAATGTGAGTGGATATGCTGCTCTCTCACTTGGCAAGATCGGATCAACCGAAGCATTGCCAGCTTTGGAAAAGGCACTTGAGGTTGAGAAGATGCCCGAATGCAGAATGGCAATTATTGAAGCAATAGGAATGTTGAAGTCAAATTAACTAAGTTTGGGCAACGCAATAAATGCATAACAAAGACGAAAATGAGTCTGTCAATGCTGCACTAATTTCATAACTAACACAGGAGATTCTATGAAGTATGTTGGACTAACAGATGATGCAACCAGTCGCAAGCAGGCACACGGCAACCCTTCTGACTGGTGGCAAAGATCCTTCTCAACGGAGAAAGAAGCTCGTGATTGGGAAAAGGATATGCTCTCAAAGCCCGGTTACAAAGGTGGGACTGGTGGTGAAGGTTGGAGATATGGATACACGTACACAATCACAAGTAGCACAAAAGAATAGTAATACTTCCCGCGCCGCTTTAACTGAAAATGCCGTGCCCTAATCAATTGAAAGGAACTCAATGATAATTGAATCTGTACGAGTTAATGGTTTTCGTTCTATACTCGACGAGGCTCTCCTCTGCGATAACTTGACTGCTCTTGTTGGCGCAAATGGGACTGGCAAGTCCTCATTCATCAAGGCGATAGACCTATTCTATGACCCTTCGCCAAAAATTGACATCGAAGATTTCTACAACGGAGATACGTCCTCCGAGATCGTTGTCTCGATTACATTCAAATACTTATCACAAGACGCAAAAAACCTCTTCGCCATCTACTTACAGGGCGAAAAGTTGACGGTGGAAAGGGTTTTCCAATGGGATGGCTCTAAGACCGCTTGGAAATATCACGGTGCAACTCTTCAGTGCCCATATCTCAGACCGATTCGGGAAGGCCTCCTTGTTAAAGATAGAGGCAAGACCACAAGAGCGGAATATGATATAGTACGAGCAATGCCACAGTTCTCTACGCTGCCAGCTTGGACGAATTTGCAGAATGTAGAGAACGATCTAAGACAATGGGAGTCAGCGAATACCACGCTTTGCGTACGACAGAGAGATGATGGACAGTTTTTTGGGTTCAAAGAAGTTGCTCAAGGTTACTTGGGGAAATTCACTCGCTTCTTATTCATCCCTGCCGTCCGAGATGCTTCTGATGATACTGTGGAAGGCAGAGGTTCAGTGCTTACATCTTTAATGGACCTTGTAGTTAGAAGTGTCATAGCTAACAAACAAGAGTTGATGAAACTCAAAGAGGATACTCAGAAGAAATATCAAGAGATACTTGATCCATCCCAATTGACCGAGTTAACTTCACTTCAAGATCAACTTACGAACACGCTGAATACATTCGTGCCTGACGCAAGAGTCCAACTCAAATGGCTACCGCTTTCAGATATTAGCATTCCTCTGCCACAGGCAGATGTTAAACTTATAGAAGACGGTTATTCTTCTGCCGTGTCTCGTACGGGTCACGGTCTCCAGCGAGCATTTATTCTTACGATGCTACAACATTTAGTTCTAGCTCAAGGTACGTCACTTTCCGCACCAAGTTCTTCGCCGCAACCGGGCGTTACACAATCCTCATCCCCGTTGCCAAATCTCGTACTCGCAATCGAAGAACCTGAACTTTATCAGCATCCCGGTCGGCAACGACATCTTGCTATGATACTTCAGCAGTTAGCAACCGGTAAAACCCCAGGTGTTGCTGATAAGACTCAAGTAATCTACTCAACGCACTCTCCCTTGTTTGTTGGCATCGACAGAATTGAACAAATCCGATTACTCAGGAAACATCCTAATGGAGCAGACAAACCTAAGATTACCCGAATTGTTTCAACAACTCTACAAAAGGTGGCTGATGAAATCTGGCAAGCCGATGGAAAACCTACTGAGCGATATACTGCTGAGACCCTCCTGCCACGTCTTAAAACCATAATGACTCCGTGGATGAGCGAGGGGTTCTTCGCTGACGCAGCGATTCTTGTTGAAGGGGAAGATGATAGGGCTGCTATTCTCGGTGCGGCTGCTTTCAGAAATGTCGATCTTGAAAGCAGTGGTTTGTCTGTTATCCCTTGCGGTGGTAAAACCAGCATCGATCGACCAGCGGCAATATTCTGTCAACTTGGTATTCCGATTTATCTCATTTGGGATAGCGACAAAGATGGGAAGGACGCAGATCCTAAGGATAATCATCGACTGCTTCGGTTATTGGGTCAAGAACTGATAGACTGGCCCTCGGTTATTCACGATAGATTCGCTTGCTTTGAAAAGAACCTCGAGACGACAATTGAGAATGAGTTGGGCTCTACACTGTTCGCTCAACTTCTTTCTGATTGCCAAAAGAAATTTGCTATTCCCAAGAAGAAGCACGCTGTCAAGAATCCTATCGTTATTTCAACTGTCCTTTCTGAGGCACAAAAGCAAGGAAAGGTAAGTCCATCTTTGAATTCTATTATTGATAAGATCACAGTTAATACAAAGCAACAATGATTGTTGCACGGCACTTCGCATACACCGAGCCCGTTAGCTGCAACCGCCACATTGAGTTTCGATGAATTACTGACGATACTATAATGAACCCGGACTGTTTACATATACTTGGAGATTTGAATGCCAGAAAAAACTGAAGAAGAAAAAGAAATAAAAGGTCCACTCAAAGGCGAGTTTGTTCCGCCGCCGGAGGTTGTCGAAGCAGATGAGCGAACTGATGCTCTTCCAGAGCAAGAAGATTTTTGGCGGCCGCCGGTACGGTTTGGCAGTGTCCCTGTTGAGAAAGAGCCAATGGGTTGGGACAGGCGCAGAGGATTCCGCAAACTCTTCCCGCTTGTTTCGCTTCCGACACAGGTTGTAGAGCGTGTTTCGTTCGGACATCCAGAGCTTGAGCCAAACCGACTTTTCTGGGGCGATAATCTCCACGTGATGCGCCAGCTCCCTTCCGAGAGCATTGACCTGATTTATATTGACCCGCCTTTCTTCTCCGGACGACAATACAACGTCATCTTCGGCGACCAGAACGAACTGCGTTCCTTCTCAGACATTTGGGAAGGCGGTATGCCGGGCTACCTCATTTGGCTTAACGCTCGACTTTATGAGATGAAACGCCTGCTCAAGAAAACGGGCACCATTTACGTCCACTGCGACTGGCACGCAAGCCATTACATAAAAGCAGAAATGGATAAAATCTTTGGTTACGAGAGCTTCTTAAATGAAATAATATGGGCCTATAGAACTGGCGGCACGAGCAAAAACCATTTTTCAAAAAAACATGATATAGTGTTGTGGTATTCGAAAGGGGATAAGAAAACATTTAATCAACCAAAAGAAAAGACTTATATACCAACACTAGCAAACAGAACCTTTGCCAAGGAGGAGTTAGGTGCGAAAATAGATGATGAAGGTTGCGAGAATTGCGGTTTGAAAGGGCAATGGTACAAAATGTCAATTATGCGTGATGTTTGGGAAATTCAACCTCTATTTCGGAATTCAAGAGAACGGATAGGTTATCCGACACAAAAGCCAGAAGAGTTGCTCGAAAGGATTATCAATGCAAGTTCAACTGAAACCGACGTCGTGGCTGATTTCTTTTGCGGTGGAGGCACAACGGCAACAGTTGCACAACGACTCAAACGTAACTGGATAACCTGTGACCAGTCCCGTGTTGCAGTAGCTATCACGTCGGACCGCATAAGTCAACTCGTTGAAAAAGAAGTAGGCAGTCTTTTTCAAGTCCCAGACTTTACGGTTGAACATTGGGGCATCTATGAAGTTGAGCGGCTATCCAAGATGCCCACAGATCAGTTTCGTGCTTTCGTTATCCGCGCGTTCGGTGCTGTCCCAGATAGCACAAGCCCGAACATACACGGAATGAAAGGAGCAATCCCCGTTTGGGTTGGCGAGCCAAGTCAGCGCTCGCAAGTCTCTGCAAAGGATGTCGAGGATTTCGCCAATGCTGTCAGGCGAACCATCCGCTATCAGCAAGACAATCTGCGTGACGGCATAATGCTCGCCTGGGCATTTCGACCCGACGCCGTGAAAGCAGCCGAGCGTCTGCGAGAGATGGAGCAAACGGAACTGAACTTCATCCGTTTGGAACAAGTAAGAATAGACTCACCCCGTTTCCGTGAACACGTTGTTGCACTCTCCACCGACCACGCCGACTATGCAAACTTCTTGACATTCGTCCAGCCGCCTAAAGTTGAAGTCGGCTGGAAACAGATTGCCTCTCGTACATACAAGTTTGATGTGTCAGAAACAATCGTTCTCAATCCCGGTGCAAGCATCATCAACGTCCAGTGGGACTTCGATTACGGAAAGCGATTCAGCAGCACTCCCGGTTATTCGTTCATACGTGGCACAAAGAAAGAACCTGTTCTGCAGCTACAATATGAATTCCCACGCACAGGCAAGTTCCGCATCGCCTGCAAAGTGCAAGACGATATGGGTGGAGAAGGTATCTGGTCGGGAGAGGTCGAGGTCAGCTAACCTATGTTCAACGAGTTTGCACGATATGAACAAGTTTTTGCCGATTGGCGGCGTGACGGTTATCCAGGCTTGAAGGCAGAGACATACAAGTACATTGATTTTCTTTCCGACCCATCAGACGATCAGCTTGCACGCCCCGGTACGCTCTGGCTTCATCAGTGGGAAGCATTTCTCCGTGTTGTCTACTCATACGAGATACTCGGCAAAACGGAGATCGGCGCCAACGGACTCCTGCTCAACATCGTTACAGGCGGCGGTAAGACTGCTGCGATTGCCGCACTAGTAGCGTGGCTTAGGATTGCTCACGCCGTCCAGAAGTTTGTTCTCCTTTGTCCTAACCTGATTGTCCGTGACCGACTGGAGGATGACTTTGAAGGTGGCAAGGTGTTCAAAGACCGTGACTTGCTTCCAAGTTGGTCAAACTATCGGCCACAGGATTTTCCGCTCACTACTCTCGGCTCCGGCAAAGACGGTGGTTGGTCAAGCCTCTTAAGTGCGGATGTGGTCCTTGGCAACATTCACCAGTTTTATCAAAGCAACAAGAGCGGTCAGAGCAACTTGTCTGGACTAATGAACGGGCCCGATTTTGTTCTGTTCAACGATGAAGCTCACAACTCTCCTGCGGATGAGTATTACGCCACCCTTCAGCGCATGCAAGAGAAGATCACGCTTCGAGTCGATACAACGGCAACGCCTGATCGCGCAGACGGTCAGACCCCGGACAGCGATATGATCTACGAGTATAGTGTAAGCGATGCGCTCGCTGATGGAATTATTAAAACGCCGGTCGTTTATCAACCCGACATCAAGACAGTACAGCTCACCTATACAGATGCTAAAACAGGCGAGCGAAGACGAGTTGAGGAAATCGACTGGGCAGAAGTTGATCGACTTGGTCTCAGTGCAACGCAATGGGTAACAGACGATGAGCCAATGCGTCAACAGATGGCTATAGCACTTCGCAGACTTGAAGAACAAGAAAGTCGTGCTAAACGCCGCTACCAACCAATCTTATTTGTCATTGCTGTATGCAAACTCGATGCTGAGAAGGCAGCCAACACACTCAACAAGTTTTTCAAGGTGAAAACATTGTTGGTCACAGAGGATAGCGATGAAGCTGACCGCCAGAAGGCACGTGAACTTGGCAAAGAACAAAAGACCGGGAAGCCCTACAAAGCTGTCGTGAGCGTGCTAATGCTTCGTGAAGGATGGGATGTTCCAGAGGTTGGCATCATACTTCTTCTGAGAAAGTTCAGCAGCAAGGTGTACGGTCAGCAGGTAATTGGAAGAGGTTTGCGCCGAGTTCGCACAAGAGGTGTGGATCAGAACGAGCCACAGATTTGTGCTGCCGTCGATCATCCAAAGTTGGAGCATCAGTGGTTGTGGGACATATTTGGTAAGATCAGAATCCGTGGGAATGTTCAAATTGACGAGATGTTTGATGAGAGTGAAGATCTCCCACCACCGCCACCAAAGCAAGAATTGGTCAACCCGGGAAATGTCATTGATTTACCCGAGCGAGACCCATCGCTTGTCGATGATGGACAGTTCGAGTTAGGTCCCATCGAAGGGCCACCCGAACCACTCAAGAATTGGAAAGAAGTGCTTGCCGGTCTTCAATATGACACCACCGTCGTAGAGATAACGAAGGTCGAGATTTTAGGAGTAATCGGAAAAGAGCTTGTCGGCGAGAGGTGGAAAACGCTGCATAGCGCACCTGATCTTCCCGAACTTTCAGAGCAGACGCCGGTTGAGATAACCGACGACACAATCCGAGAAGCAATCAAAGACAGTGTGCTTCAGATGGCTGAGGAGTTCACCATCGAGGCAGGATACGCAGCGACGTTCAAGAGTCAGGTCTACAGCGTGTTGATGCGGCACATTCGTGACAAGTTCCTTGGAGGCGAGTCCTTGGGACTTGCGGAACGAACGATGCTAGTGTTCGCCTGGAAGATGTTGCCCTCAGTCCGAAAGCACATTCAAGGAATTCCGGGCCTCATTGGAGGGATAATTGATTATGGCAATTAGCAAACACGGGCAGTTCGACGTCCCGAAGAAAAGCCCGTTCAACTTTGAACGCTACCAAAGCGATATGGAGCGGCGGATGATGGAACGCTTGGAAGCCGATCCGGTTGTGAGACGCTGGATGAAACGTCACGGAATCACCATCCCTTGGATTGACGGTCAGAAGCATCAACGGCGTTACGTCCCCGACTTTTTCGTTGAGTACACCGACGGCCGCAAAGCTCTCATTGAAGTAAAAGACCCAAGCCGCATTGACTCAGACGACGTGAAGCGCAAACGCAAGGCGGCTGAGATGTGGTGCAAGCAACGGCATATGGAATACGTTATCGCCTCGACTTGAACACGGCGGCGTCGTCTTTCTATCGATCAACAACGGCACAAGCTGGACTGTGGTCAATACCGGCTTGACGAACACTTATGTCGATGCTCTTGCGGTCTTGGGCACGAATCTCTTTGCCGGGACTGATGGCGGCGTCTTTCTTTCGACCAACAACGGCACAAGCTGGACAGCAGTCAATTCTGGATTGACAAACACTTCTGTCCTGTCTCTTGCCGTTTCTCCCGCCCCGGCGGGAAATCTCTTTGCCGGGACTAATGGCGACGGGGTCTTTCTTTCCACCAACAACGGCACAAGCTGGACAGCGGTCAATACCGGCTTGACGAATACTTATGTCCTTGCCCTTGCGGTCTCGGGCACGAATCTCTTTGCCGGGACTGGGGGCGGTGTCTTTCTTTCCACCAACAACGGCACAAGCTGGACTGCGGTCAATACAGGCTTAACCAATACGTATGTCGAGGTGTTTGCTGTCAGCGGCACGAATCTCTTTGCAGGGACTTATCACGGCGGCGTCTGGAGACGACCGTTGTCGGAGATGATTACCTCTGTGCGTCTCTTACCGGGTGAACTTCCGGCGGCATTCATGCTTGAGCAAAACTATCCGAACCCGTTTAATCCAGCGACGACTATTTCATTTAGTCTTCCATTTAAATCGTTTGTATCTCTAAAAGTATTTGATGCGTTGGGAAAAGAAATGTCGATTCTGGTCGCAGACGAGTTGCCTGCGGGCACGTACGCACGGCAATGGAATGCGGCAGCATTGCCCAGCGGTGTGTATTTCTATCGGTTGCAAGCGGAATCGTTTACTGAAACAAAGAAACTCATTTTGCTTAGGTAACGGGCCTGCCCGCCAGACCACGTTAATTGGGCGAGTAACCCCGTCAGCCATCTGTCGGGCTGGCACGCCGAAGGGCAGCGTTTCGGCCCGCAGGCGGGCAACTGCAACTAACACGGCAAACACCGACCCCGCTAAACAACAGCGGGGCAGGCGCTCCCCTTTGTTGAAAAGGATTATGGTGCTCGTTCCATTGCTTTTGCCACAAGAGATCAGAGTCGATATTTTTCTTTTAGAAACTAAAACTTCACCCCGTGAGATAGTATATGTTTGGCAGAGAAACGAATGATGAATGCATTCTATCTCACGGGGTAGATCGACTTTTCGTTCACGTCTCTAAGTATGACGGAGAACGTTGAACCTGCACTTGTCCGAAGGACACTTCGTGTCGTAAGAGTTGACGCTCAAAACAACAAATTAATAGAACACGGGTTTGTTGCAACTTCTCATCCTACGATGAACAATTGTGCATACTTCGTATGTTCAACACTACATCTTTCAGTAAACGATGCATTCGCCGCGGCGAATGCATCGTTATCGCGCTTCCGAATTGATCCGTCCGATGGTTACTTCTTCGCAGTTTCCGGAGCTTTTTTCTCACGAAAATAGCGGTAATAGAAAATCGCTTCTCCGATCGACAGCAGCAACAGGGAGACCGCATCGCGATTCAACCAAATACCGAATCCCGCTTCGCTCATCAGATACCGCAGTACAAACGTACTGATAGACCAGCCAACCGAAAAGATCAACACCATAAATCCCAACGTCAGAAATCCGGCGCCGATCCCCTCTTTTTGATATTCACTTGTGAATGCGGCGGTAAAACCGATGATGTGGATGTAGAAAATGATTAAGGGGATCATAACTCTAAGTCGTTAAGTAGTGCTCGCTGATGCGAAGCATGCCTACGCAAAAAGTCTTGAATCATACAACCCTTCAAGCGTTTTTCTATCGATGAGGTAAAAACTCTGCAGATTGTAGATATCGATGCGAGAACGCTTGAAGGGTTCACTTTTTTCAGTGCTCACTAAGTAAATGAGTTGTGGAGTAGTTGAGAAAGTTCGTAATAAAAGATACTCGAATACTTAACGACTCAACTACTCCTATACTTAATACGCACCCTCGCCAAAGATTACGGCACGGATGGTTTTCAAAATAATTTTCACATCGAACACCAGCGACCAGTTTTCGACATAGTAGATATCGAACTTCGTTCGTTCCTCGATCGGTGCGTCCCCGCGCAATCCGTTGACTTGCGCCCATCCGGTCATTCCCGTTTTTACGCGATGGCGTTCCAGGTAGCGTGGAATTTTGTATTTGAACTGTTCAACAAAATACTGCCGTTCGGGACGCGGACCGACAACGCTCATATCGCCGACCAGCACGTTCCAAAATTGGGGAAGTTCATCCATGCTTGTGCGGCGAAGAATTTTCCCGATCATTGTCGTACGGTTGTCGTTCTTCGTTGCGCGTTTCGGACCGGTTTGTTGTTCCGCATCGACACGCATCGACCGGAACTTGATCAACGGAAACGAAATGCCGTCCAACCCAATACGTTCCTGAATATAAAAGACCGTTCCCGAAGAGGTGAGCTTGATAATCGCCGCGATCACGATCATCAGCGGAAGAGCGATCACCAGCACCGTTCCGGAAAATACGATGTCGAACGTTCGCTTCAAGATCCTGTTCCACGTCGTCATCGGAATGTCTTTTAGTTTGATGAACGGAATGCCTTCGATCTCCTGAATACGGACGCGGCTTGTCATCAGTTCAAGAAGATCCGGCACCATCATAAACTCGATATTCTTTCCTTCCGTGTCGCGCAATAATTCAATGAGCTGTTCCTGTTCGGTGTGCGACAGGGCGATCAATGCGCTTTGAATGCGGAGCGGGGAAATATCGGTTGTCAGTCGGTTGATCCCGCCGAGATATTTGCATTGTGAAAGAGGCGAAGAATCTGCTGCGGGGGAATCCGCGTAATAACCGAGCACCTCATATCCGAGTGCCTTGTTGAAGGTGAAAAGTGTGTAGATGTTTTCCGCCGTGGAGTTCTTTCCGATGATCACGACCGATTTTAATTCTTTGCCGATTCTGTACAGCCGTTTTTCGAATTCGATCACGAAAAACCTGCCTGTCGTGACCGTGGCAATAGATGTCAGCCACAACAGGATAAAAACGCCGCGGGAAAACGAAAATTCTCTGTAAAAGAATGTCGCGCTCATCATGATCAGCATGCTGATTGTGACGAGACGGACGATGGCAAAAAATTCATCGCTGATGTGGATGTTGCGCCGTGTGCCGTACATTTTCCGTGAACGGAACACCAGCATCCAGACCGGGATAAAAATGAATGAGGCAAAGATATAACTTTCCAACGGAGGAATACCAAGCGTTACTTCAAATTGATCCGTCAAGGGAGAAAAGAACCGCAGCCAGTAGGAAAGAAGAAACGCCGCCTCAAGCGCGGCAACGTCGGACAGCACGGTCAGCAGAGGGATCAGAAAATCGTTTCGTCGCTCTTTGTTCATGCCTGGACTTTTTTAGATTGTTTGCTGATGAGAAGTTTATCAACCCGATTGCCGTCCATGTCCATAATCTCGATACGCAGATCGCGCCAGACAAAGAATTGACCTGCCGAGGGAATTTTTCCCATTTGATTGATGACGAATCCGGCGATAGTTTGGTAGTTTCCGGTCTCTTCTTCGGACATTGAGTTGATATTGAACAATTCCTTGAATTCATCCAGCAGCAGCGCGCCGTCGATTAAGTACGACCCATCTGCTCGTTGCACCACATACGAATTTGTTTTTTCTTCTTTGTCAATTTCTTGTCCGACCACCGCTTTTAAGATATCGGTGAGAGTGAGCAATCCCTGGATGCCGCCGTATTCATCGACCAGGAACGCAAAGTGCACTCCGGATTTTTTGAATTGTTCGATCAGTTGAACGGCCGGCATACTTTCCACTATGTAGAGAGGCTGGCGCAGGCATTGTTCGAATGCGATCTTTTCGCCAGCCATAATTCGTGATAGAAGATCTTTTACATGAACCACGCCAAGAACATTATCAATGCCGCCTTTGCACACGGGAAAGAAGGAATGAGAACTCTCTTTGATCCGTTTGATATTTTCTTCGATCGGATCTTCAACATCTAACCAGACGATATCCGTTCGCGGTGTCATCAGCGCATTGACCCGTTTATCGCCCAGCCGAAAGACACGCTCGACCATCTCCTGTTCCATCTCGTTGAATGTACCGGCTTTCGTCCCTTCTTCCATCATCACTTTAATCTCTTCTTCGGTCACTGCCGGATTTGACGAATCCTTGATGCCGAATGTCCGGATGACGATGGTCGTTGAAAAGCTTAACAATCGGACAATAGGATACAACACCATCGACAGTGTCCGCATCGGGATTGCCACGAGCATTGCCACACGTTCGGGATTTTTGAGTGCAAGTCGCTTGGGAATCAGTTCACCGATGATGATCGAGAAATACGTGATCGAAATGACGACCAGTCCGAGGGCGAGCGGTTTGGCATATTCTGCAAACAGCGGATACTGCTGCAGCCATCCGGCGATCGGATCCGATAGAATTGCCCCGCCAAATGCACCGGCGAGAATTCCGACGAGTGTTATGCCTGCCTGCACTGTCGAAAGAAAATGTTCCGGTTGATTGGCGAGTTCTAACGCCACTTTTGCCGGGAGGCTGCCTTTATTCGCTAAATGCTGCAGCCGTGCTTTTCGGGAGGAAACAATGGCAATTTCAGAGAGAGCAAAAAGTCCATTGATAATAATCAGGATTATTATAAAAATAAGTTCAATACCAAAGGTCATAGTTTAACCACAGAATTATCAGAAATATTTTACGGGATGGCGTCCAGACTGATTGTCACTTCATAATAGTTAGTCGTCCATGAAAAAGTCAGAAGATGTCGGACATCGTACCGCTTACAATACATTTAAGGTTCGATTGATTACAAAATACAAGAAAGAAGGGAGAAATGAAATGGAGTATGTGGATATCCTGATCAAGTTTTAGAGCCATAAGAAGAGAACTTTTGAATATCTGATGGGCTTATATCTTGTATAAACAGGTAACTTCGTTGCAAACTTGTCCAATTTGAAAGGAAATATTCTTCCGTTGAAAAAGAAGAAGTATGATGTCAACGTGGCGATGGGGTAGATTTTTTGCCACAGAGGGCACAGAGAAATGATTGTAGGCGCGGACGGAAGTACGCGCTTTTGCTTTTATGTTGAAATTTCTTTAAGATGAATAGGAAAATATAATTCTCGCACGTAATGGAAAAAAATCTTATGGGAACCTCTAAAAACTCCAAATCACAAAAAACAAATTTCAAACAAATTCC